>Ga0207667_10003394_pt1 | contig 19653 bp, 18 predicted proteins | sample KBSCornC52_FD_184301 | JGI IMG/M metagenome (GOLD analysis project Ga0207667, IMG submission 184301) | Corn rhizosphere microbial communities from Kellogg Biological Station, Michigan, USA - KBS Corn C5-2 (SPAdes) (version 2) | ecosystem: Host-associated > Plants > Roots > Rhizosphere > Soil ...
ATACATCGCTGGCCGGCCGATCCGAACGCGGCAGAGACAGCAGCATCCGCGGCCATGGCAAGATCGGCATCGGGCAGTACCAGCATGTGATTCTTCGCGCCGCCCAAAGCCTGCACGCGTTTGCCATTGCGGGTTCCCGTTTCATAAATTGAACGCGCCACGGGCGTGGATCCGACAAAGCTGATCGCCTTGACGTCTGGATGTTCCAGTAAACGATCCACGGCAACCTTATCGCCCTGCACCACGTTGAAGACGCCGTCGGGCACGCCGGCCTTTTTCATGAGCTCCGCCAAATACAGGCTCACTGATGGATCTTTCTCCGACGGCTTCAGAATGAAGGTGTTGCCGCACGCAATGGCATTGGCGAACATCCACATCGGGACCATGGCGGGGAAGTTGAACGGCGTGATACCGGCCACCACCCCCAGCGGTTGGCGGATTTGATAAACGTCGATGCCGCGGCTGGCCTGCTCAGAGAATCCACCTTTGACCAGGTTGGGGATTCCGCAGGCGAATTCGATGTTCTCAAGACCGCGGGCGACCTCGCCCATGGCATCCGGAAGGGTCTTGCCGTGTTCGGCGGTGAGCAGCTCTGCAATCCTGCGTCGATTCGCGTCCACCAGCTCACGCAGCTTGAACATGACTTCGGCGCGGCGAGAGAGAGCCGATGCGCGCCACTCGACGAAAGCCTTCTTCGCAGTTTCAACTGCGAGGTCAACTTCAGCAGCACTGGCGAAATCCACTTTAGCCTGGGCTTGCCCCGTAGCCGGGTTCCAGATGGTGCCCGAACGTCCGGAATCCGAGGCGACCAGCTTCCCGCCAATCCAGTGACTCACCATCCGAACTTGTGTGCTGACGTCCGCAATCGCCATACGTTCACCTCACGAGCTCAATATCCATCGGGCGGTCTTTTGTCTTCAATCTTATCGTGACTGATGCCGCGCGCTGGCTGGACGAACTGCGTCCGCCACGCCGGCGATCCCCGCCGGTTACGTCCAGGGTAGGTTCCGAATCAATTCGACGTGGTTGATGCCGAGCATACACCCAAAAGGATTCGGCCAACGGACACCGGTGAAATTGATGCTGAGATACTGAGGGAATACGGAGGGATGCGTGAACAAAGACGAAATTATTCTGGCCAACCAGGAATGCCTGTTCCCAGCAGTGTTCCACTACTTCCGCGAGCCTTTGGTGCTCACCAAAGCCAAAGATCAATACGTGTGGGATGCCGATGACAACCAGTATCTGGACTTCTTCGGCGGCATCCTAACGGTGAGCGTCGGCCACTGTAACGAGAAAGTAAACCGGGCGGTCCATGCACAAGTGGACCAGCTTCAGCACGTTTCGACGGTATTTCCCACTGAGCCGCAGGCCGCCTTGGCCCGTAAGATATCGACCATCGCGCCTGGGAAAGGCTGGAAATCGTTTTTCACCAGTAGCGGTACGGAAGCCAACGAGATGGCGATCCTCGCAGCGCGCTGTTTCACCGGATCCACCGACATCATCGCCTTGCGGCACTCCTATCACGGCCGGTCGTCGCTAGCGATGGGACTGACAGGGCAAGCGAGCTGGAAGCTCGGTCCGCCGGTACAAGCCGGGATCACGTTTGCGCACAACGCTTATTGCTACCGTTGTCCCTTCGGCTTGACATATCCAGACTGCGAAGTCCGCTGCGCGCAAGATGTCCGCGAATTGATTCGAACGACCACTACAGGACAGATCGCCGGAATGATCGCGGAACCGATTCAGGGCGTGGGCGGTTTCATCACGCCGCCCAAAGAGTATTTCAAAATCGTCTCCGAGATCGTACGCGATTTCGGCGGCGTCTTTATCAGCGACGAAGTGCAGACGGGGTGGGGCCGGACCGGAAACCACTGGTGGGGCATCGATCAGTGGAGCGTTACGCCGGATATCGTCACCAGCGCCAAGGGCTTGGCGAACGGATTCCCCATCGGCCTGACCGCGGCACGGCAGGAGGTGGCCGATAGCGTCAAGAAACTCACGATATCGACGTTCGGCGGCGGACCGATTCCGACAGCGGCTGCAAAGGCGGTGATCGACCTGATCGAAGAGGAGAACCTGGCGGGCAATGCTGCCACAGTAGGAACCCACCTGCGAGAGAGTCTCGAGGACTTAAAAGAGAAGTATCCGCTGATCGGCGATGTCCGGGGGATGGGCCTGATGCAGGCAATCGAACTGGTGCAGGACCGCGTTTCGAAAGCGCCAGCCACGGCCGAAACGATGCGGCTGATGGAGGCGGCGAGAGAGAATCGGCTCCTGATCGGGCGAGGAGGATTGGACGGCAACGTCATCCGCATCTCGCCTCCACTGAACGTCAGTGTCGCGGATGTGGATCTTTTCATCCGCACGCTGGACGCAAGCCTGGCTCAGGTTTGCGCGCCGGCGCTCTCAGAAACTACCTAGTTCATTTTGAGCGGCGTAGTCAATTTTGCGCGCTTCGTCCGTTTCCGGCGCAGGATACGGGAACCTCACCAGTTGGATCTTAGGTTTATCGGAGCCAATGCGTCTTTTGGCGGGAACGGACTTCCGCGGCTTCAACGCCTTTTCTCCGTACTGGGCAACGGCCAGACGTTCGACCGCAGTGATCGCCTTCTTGACGCTCCGTAGAGTCGAGCGGAGCTCCATGATCGTGTTAAGAATGTCGGTCGACGCAGCGTCGGGTGGCTGCCGTTTTACGCGATTCCGTTGGAACTCGAGTACGGCCGGTTTCATTTAGACTGTTAATTCAGATGGCGATGAAACCCAGCGAAAAGGGACATGTCGAGATAGAAAATATTATCTTTGTTATCAACGGGATCCAATCACACGCCGGCGGCAGTTGCGCGCGGACAGGAAAGATAGAGGGCTAGTTCGGCGATTGTTGACCGGGCGAGAAGCTCCTCTGGGGTGATTTCGATGCCGAACCGTTGACCAAGCCGCAGAGCAACTTCCGCCGCGGCCATGGAATCGCCACCCAGGTCGCGGAATGGGTCATGAATCCCTATGCGATCCAGCCCCAGCACATCGCTCCACATCTGCACGATAGCCGACTCCAAGGGGGTTCCCGGTGGCCGGTAGTCTATTTCGAGGCGCGGCCTGACTGGTTCGGGCGCTGGTAACGCCTCGCGAGCGACGCTGCCACTTCTGAGCTTCGGCAGGTCCTTCAAGAAGATGAATCGCGCCGGAATCATATGCGCTGCAAGGCGATCCTGGAGGTACCTGCGTAATTGGCTGGCGTTCGGTGTTCCGATAGGCTTCGCCACGACATAGGCCACCAGGCGCTGCCCGTCACCGATTTCCCGAACGGCGGTTACCGCCTCGCTCACTCCGAGGTGAGATGCGAGAGCCTGCTCCACTTCCAGCAGGTCAATTCGAAAGCCGTTGATCTTCACCTGATGATCGACGCGGCCGACAAACTCGATCTCGCCGTTAGATTTGAATCGTCCCAGATCCCCAGTACGATAGAGTCTTCGCCCGGGGTCGGGGCTGAACGGATCGGGAATGAAGCGTTGCTCCGTCAAATCGGGCTGATTCAGATATCCGCGAGCCAGGTGCGCGGCGCCGACGCAAATCTCGCCGGCAACTCCGACAGGCACGGGATGCATGTGCCGATCCAAGATGTATATTCGAGTGTTGGCGACGGGCCGCCCTATCGGTATTTCCTGGCCGCCGGCAAGAGACTCATCGGTCACCTCATACGTGGCCGCGACCGTGCCGATCTCCGTGCTGGCGTAGCGATTTTGCAGTTTCGCCTGCGGCATAGCCTCGGTAAGGCGTCTGAAGTGAGACGGCGTGAGTTTCGCGCCCGCGACTCCGATGGTCGTAATCTTGCTAAGCCGTGTGGACGCCGCGAAGTTCGGGTCCAGGATCTGCTTCAACACCGACGGAACCAGAACAATGCGGGTGACGCCTTCCTTTTCCAACACCGACATCATTTGATTGCTGTCGCGGATTTGTTCGTCGGAAAGAACTACGACGGGCACCCCGCTTATGAGCGGAAGGAAAAGATTCGCCATCGAGAATCCGTAGCTGAGAAATGTATTGAGGCAGCAGACCTCATCCGGCCGGTAGGCCACGGAATGCAAGCCATTCGTGATGCTGCGATGGATGCCGACCACTCCTTTGGGTTTCCCCGTGGAAGCCGAGGTGTACAAAATGTAGGCGGCGCTATCCGGTGTGATGTCCCGCATCGGCGTGATTGAACTCTCTTCCGCGATCGGGGCGGAATCCCGATCCACACAAACAGCCTCAATCCCGGCCGGAATCCGATGCCTGAATCTGGCGCTGGTGACGGCCACCGCAAGCCTGGAATCCGCGGCGATCTCTTCCAAGCGGTGTTCGGGATAACTCGGGTCCAGGGGGACGTATGCTCCGCCGGCCTTCAAGATGGCGAGCACGGCCACCACGGCTTCGAGCGACTGCTCCAGGCAAAGTCCCACTGGCATTTCCGATTCAACGCTACGCTTACGGAGATAGTTCGCGAGACGGTTGGCTCTCTCATCCAGCTGACTATAGGTCAGTTTGCGATCTGCCTGCATGAGCGCAACGGCGTGCGGCGTTCGCTGCACCTGCTGTTCCACCAATTCCGGTACCGGGCTTTGCGCGTATCCACGATCGGTCCGGTTCCACTCGATGAGGATCTGGCGGGTTTCTTGGTCCCCCAGAATGTTGATCGTGGAGATGGGTGCGGTCGGCGCAGCCGTTACTCCGCGCAGGAGGGATTGCAGATGCTCGGCCAATCGCGGCAGATGTGCGTCGAGGATTCCAGTAAGGCTTCCGTGCTCTATCCGAAAACTCAGTCGGAGAGGTTGACCTTTCCTCTCATGCTGAAACTCATTTTGAAAACCAGGAGGCAGCAGAATCTCAACCTCAGGACCCTCGGGACGATTCGGAAGGATCTGGCGCGCGCGAGTTAACATGCCCGCAAACGATGGGTCGTCGGGTGCCCGATCGAGGATGACGAGGTTCACCGGTAAAAGTCCCACGGAAGACTCAGACCGCCCAGGATTTGTGGTTCGAATGCCCAGCGTGCCTTCGCAGGAGTATTTGTGCAGCAGCACGGCGGACGCGGTAGCGAGCGCGGTACTCAGGGGCGCATCCCGAGCATCGCTCAGCTTGCCTAATCGTTGATAAATCTCTTCTGGGATCTCGAAAACCAAAGGCTCTGCCATCACTACAAACAGCGTTAGGGCCGAAACAAAAGGGACGGCCGCGATCTCAGATCATTGGAAATGATTGCGCGCCGCGGTGACGGAATCAAAGTCGATCTGGGTGTCTGAGGTTGGACTCTTATAAAGCGTAATCTCGGCATGACAACGCGCGCAGTTGTCCTGGCGCTCCTCGATCCGCCAGGGGTTAAAGATGGTCGCCATGGATTCAAAAGAGGCATCCATGACATAGCTTCGCCAGGCGCGGGGGGCAGTGCCGGCGCCATCGAAATCTTTGGGACGATCCCCTCCAAACTCCTGCGACTCGGGATCCCACCAGAACGTGGTCCATAACCACCGCCCCTGTACTTTATGTACTAAATGGAACGCCATCAGGACCGCAAAATCGCCACAGGAAGCTCCGTTATAGCGTTGTCCAGGGCTCAATCGGACCCAGAAGAACTCTTCTAGAGAAACGTCTGTGGTGTCACCAGCGGCAGGATCGCCCTGGCTTGCCGGCGGATCGCAGCCTGCGGATTCTTTTCGCAGGCTCTTGGGCAGAGTGATCCGGATTCTTCGGGCGCGAACTTCGTTCTGGGAGCGAATAGCCATTTGCACGATCTTGCCATTTTGTGGGTCCGCTGGCCGGCGCACAGCATTCCAGAATGCCGCAGCGAGATGCGTGCCATTAGGAAATCGCAGAGTAGTAGTCGAAGGCTTAGGTTCTGACTTCTCCCACAGTGCTTGCGCCGCATCCAGCGGAACCGCTCCGGTGTTAGGCGCCAGCGGTTCGCACATTCGCGCAGCGGCTTCCGGGCTGTAATGGAAACTTTCGTCCAGAAGGTTATTTTTCGAAACGACTCGCACCGCCGCGGAGGAGTGACCACTGCAAGGGAAGATCTCGCGCGCAGTTTCCCAGGCGACGAATTTCGGAATGCCCTTGCGGGTAGCGCTTTCCTTGATGAGATCCTGCGCCAGCTTCCACCCTTCGATGCGGGACGAATTGAAGGGAGCCGACTGGGAATAGATCACCGCCACGAAACTCACCTGGATCAAGACTGCAAGGATCCAACCGAGGGGGCGCGGCATTGCTTACGCGAGTAGAGCGCTGATAGCCTCGCGCATCCGCCAAGTCGATGGATGCGGATAGCAACTGGGGTCCCACAACGTTAATCCATCGCTCGCGGTGGTAGCGTACCGTGCATGATAACTCTCCGACAGTCCACGAAGAATCAGGCTAAGATTCTTAGCGGTGTCGTCAAACAGTTGGCCGTCCACCAATCCACCCGGAACGGCGATGCTTCCATTCAACAGCGCTCGCACCTGTTCATAGACCTTGGGGTCAACGACGGGGAGCAGATCGCGAAGCCATTTGGCATCCGTCAGGGCGCTGATGTTCGGAGGCGTAGCTTGAGACGAAATGTACTGCAGATTGGGGCGTTGATGTTGGGCGTCTTCCAGGGCCATGATGAGCAGGACGGCAAGTCCGTGCTTGATGCCGGTTGTCCCGTAGTGTTGATTCACGTTACTCTCCTTTGGAATCCTTGAGATATTTTCTTGCGAGAAAGCGTGTGGCTGGCCATTCATCCTCGGTGATCCAGGTGAGGAATGAGGTATCCACGATTCGCCGATTAACGAGCGTTGCACGCTCGTGATCGCCCGCCAAATCGAACGCTCTAGCGAGGTACTCTTTGGGTTTCTGCGGCCGATCTAAGTTTGCCGCGCGATCTAGAAGATCGAGCGCCTGTTTGAAATTACGCCTAGCGAGAAAAATCTCTCCTCTCATCCGAAGCAGGTCGGAATCATATTTAGGACCTTCGCCGGCCGGAAACGTGTACATGAGGTTCGTGGCTTCCTCCGGAGAACCATAACGTGCCAGAATGCTTACAGCCTCAACGATGACCAAGGGCGATCTTTCGATCGAAATCGCATCTTTCGCACGCGCCACAGCGCGTTCCGGGTTTTTAGCGATCCCTTCCAAATACGCCAGCGCGGCGGATTTTTGTGAGGCGAACCCATCCTCCCCCGTTGCGCGGTCCTTGAGGATGCCGTCGATAAGAATTTGCCGCGCCGAATCTATCCTTCCTTGATCGGCCTCAAGATTGGCTAGCTGGGCAGTCGCGCGGGACGCTTCTTTGACGTCGTCCGATTCCATGACCTCTCTAAAGAGACGCGCCGATTCGGAATAATCCCCGCGCGCAGCCGCGATGGTTCCGCGGAAGCCTTGTGCAAGAGGCCTTCCGCCGAGGCTTTCGAGAGTAGCCAACTGCTTGTCGATATCCGCAAAATTACGCTTGGCGGCAAGGCCTCGGATCAAAACCGATGTTCCGAAGGCATTCGGAGGGAAACGATCCTGATTCTCGCGTGCGATACGAACGCCCTCCTCAAAATTTCCCATTTGAAGCAAACAGGAAGCCAGGAGTTGCGCCGGCAAAGGGTCATTCGGAAACTTGAGCGTCCAATCCTTAAGAATCGGCTGGGCTTTATTGAAATCCTTGATCTCGAGCTCATAGCGACTCTCGATGTTCAGCCGTTCATGTTCGGAAAGGTGCTGGGTGGCTGCGAGTGCTATCGCCCGCCGCCAGTTGGCAAAACCCTCCTCCCGCTTGTCTTGGGCGTTAAGAATATCTCCCAGCCGCATTAGGCCCAGGGCAAAGTTGGGATCCAGCTGAACGGCTCGCCGCAGCAAGGACGCAGCCTCATCCAGATCCTGCTCAGCACTAGCTTTTTGGGCCTCGCTATAGAGCTCCACAGCCTCCCAGGTTGAACTCGTAATGTCCTGCGGCAAGCGATTGTTCGCCGATATCTCCGCGGCATTTTCACCGGCGCGCGCTCTCACACGCGTGGCTACTTTGTGAATCGCCTCAAAGAGCTCCAATGGTCCCGAAGCGTTCTCGGTCTCGTCCCAGGATTGGACCGGATCCGGTGAGCTGGCAATCTGCTCGCAATGAATCGAAAAGGTATAACCGTCGCCGAGCTTGCTGAGTGTTGAAAACACAAGCAGGGGTGCGTTCTCACGGAACGCGATCTCGCGCCACTGCTTCGCCTCGGGCTTTACGCTCGGATCCAAGCGCATCGCACGGGCCACCTCACCAAACCTTCGCTGGTCCCACAGATTGAAGCGCGACGACTGCCCGAAATCAGCGCGAAGCACCGAGGTGATGCCATCGAAGCGGGTTTCGCGCGTCGCGTTGTCTGCGAATGCGATCATGATTACGGTTCCGGGCTTAAGTCCTGCCGTTTGCGGTGGCCTGGAATACCATAGAGAGCGAAGACTCACCGCAAAAAGGGCCAGTACTCCTAAAACCATCGCCAGCGTCTTCCAGTTCGCACCCGCGAAATGGCGCAGCCGCAAGGGCAGGACGTGTTGGGATTCGACGATCTTCTGAACTTCTTCCACACTCCTTGGGCGGCGTTCAGGGTCGCGCTCCAGACAGGCCGAAAGCGCATAGAGCCAGGGTGCCGGCAGGTTCTTTGGCATCTGTGCCCGGAACTCAGTGTCGCTTGTGGCCCGCCGCAGAGCGCCTACTAAACCGCCGCTGCCAGTTGAATCGCCGCGTGGTTTGAATGCACGCAATAAGATGAGAGCCGCCGCGTAGAGATCACTCCGTTTGTCATATTTGCCGATGAGTTGCTCGGGCGCCATCCAGTCCAGCGTGCCGACCAAGGTTCCGGTGCGCGTGAGGCCGTCATCCTCCTGAGGGAGAATCGGACGGGCCAGGCCAAAATCGAGGATGATCAAACGGGATCCCGAAAGCATTAAGTTGGAGGGCTTGAGATCCCGGTGAACTACTCCAGCCGCATGAGCGGCTCGAAGTCCCTGCAGAAGCTGTTGGGCTAAATCATGCCAGGCCTCCAGCGGCAAGGGACCGCGTTTCAGCCGCTTGGACAATGTTTCGCCCTGGAGGAGCTCCATGCTCAGGTAAGGGAGGTCACGGTGCTCTCCCAAATCGTGGATGCGGCAGATATTGGGATGGGTTATGCGGCGGGCGATCTGAACCTCCTGGTAAAAACGCTCGAGGAGAGATGAGTCGCGAGTGAATTCAGGCGCAATTATTTTGATCGCGACGTGCTCGCCTAACTTCCGGTCGAAGGCCTCGAAGACTTCCGCCATCCCGCCCTTGCCGATAGAACTGAGAATTTCGAATCGATTCGCAATCACGTCGCCCGGCTGGAGCGCGGGCCGATCGGGATAAACTCCGAGACCGGCAACTGGACGAAGAAACTCCGCACCGACTTCGGCATGCTCCACGAGCCTTCTCAGTTCCCGACGAACCACAGAATCGTTGATCTCCGATTCCAAACGGTTTAAGACCCCGGGGCGTTCCTGAAGGGGATTCTGTATCACCTCTTCAAAAAGGTCCTGCAGCTTCTGCCACTGTTCTGATGTCATACCGACAGTTCCGCGTGCAGCCACGCTCGCGCCATCGACCAGTCGCGTTTGACGGTACGGGCGCTTATCTTGAGGTATTCGGCGATTTCCTCTTCGGACATGCCGCCAAAGTAGCGCATTTCGACGATCTGGCTTTGCCGGGGGGCCCATTCCCGCAGCCGTTCCAGAGCATCGTGGACGGCCAGAAATTCATCCGAGCGGCGCTCATCGTAAATCAGCGCATTCTCGATCGGAACCATATGCGGATGACGTCCACGCTTGTCGGCTTGCTTGGTTCTGGCGTGATCTACCAGATAACGGCGCATCACTTGGGCCGCGAGCGCAATGAAGTGAGCCCGGCTGCGAGCCTCGGGGGGAGTCTGGCTGAAGATTTTTACATAAACTTCGTGGACCAGAGCCGTCGGCTGAAGGGTATGATCCGACCGCTCTCTCCGAAGCTGGTAGGCGGCCATGCGGCGAAGATCGCCATACAGCAGATCAAAAAGCCGGCCTTCGGCGGATCGGTCGCCGCCGAGAATTCGCTCCAGCAACCCCGACACTTCTCCTGGAGTCGTAATCATCGCGCCCATGGGTATCTGAACTTTAACATTGTAGTCCCTTTACAAAAAAGGGAATACTCCTCAAATTCCTTCCCAAAACCGTCTGCTGTAATCTAAGCCCAAAGCATCCAGTACGCCGGCCATAGGGAGGATATATTTCGCAACGCCGCGCAGGCGATCCCGCTTTATTACGAGCGCGACCTCGGTGGGCCTGCCCCGCGAAAATAATCTTATCGGGTGGACTGAAGAATGTACTGATTAAATCCCGCCGGGCAAAAAGTGCAGCCCCTCAGGCAGCGGTGCGGAGCTAACTCGCTGATTGTGCGAGCAGGGCTCAGTAAGCCGTTTGGCAGGCCGATTGCCCTTCAATAGAGGAACCCGAAGGGGTTGAGACTGGGGAAATACCATGAAAACCACAATGACTCTGGGAATTATCCTTTGCATGGCGGGAGCAACCAGCTATGCCAAGGATTTCGACGGTAAGCTGATCGATGCATCCTGTTACCTGACCAGGTCCACCTCAAGCGCGTCTGGCCAGAAACCCGTCAAGCTGGATAAAATCGACAAGGATTGCGCTCCGACGTCATCGACAACCACGTTCGCGGTGCTCTCCGATGACAAGATCTATAAATTGGACGACGCGACGAATGCGCGAATTGCGGAAGACCGGCAAAGAGGAAAAATAAAAGCCGACAAGGACGGCGACGTGCATATCTCCGTTTCCGGCAAGCTTGAAGGCGACACGATCGTGGGCGATAAAGTTAAAGGCCACGACTAGTTAAGATCTGACTTTTGGCTACGAAGCGCTTCCCTTGGGGGGGAGCGCTTTTTTTGAGGTCAATCTGATCATAAGATTCGCTGGTCCTCATTTGCAGACGATCCCTCGTAGACAATGGTCCCTTGCACGCGAACTTCGCGAATGCTTTCGGCTCCGGCGAGCGTGAATATCGCAGCCAGAGCCTGTTCGGGAGTCTCCGTTCGTTCGAGAACTGCCGACAGGGGCGTATCTTCGGGCGGCTTAATATAGACAACGTCGGCGGCTTTATCCGGCTCAAAATCGCCCACTTCTCTATCCAGGCCGAGCGCGTCCGCACCCGCCCGCGTGGCCAGATACAACATCTGAGCAGCATCCAGCAGCGCTCCTTCGGGCGCTACTCGCTGCAACATGTACGCCTGCAGCGCTTCCTTGAGCATCCCGAACCCGGTGCCGCCTCCGACATCCGTGCCCAAGGCGACGCGCACGCCGGCGTTCACATGACGCCGGAGCGCGAAGATCCCGCTTCCAAGCGCGGCGTTGCTGCAGGGACAATGTGCGATAGTGGTGCCGCCCGCCGCCAGCCGTTCAAGTTCGGATGCGGTCGTATGTACGTTGTGCGCCATCACCGCACCGCGGCCGCCAAATCCGAAACGCTCGTAGACTGCCAGATAATCGGAAGCCCATGGAAACAGCCTGGCCACTTCTGCGATCTCGCGCGGATTCTCATTCAGATGCGTCTGGAAGCGCAGCCCCTCATGTTCGCGCCGCAGAGTCTGGCAGACCTCCAGCATCGCCTCCGATGTCGATAGAGCGAACCGCGGCGTGACGGCATACAGCAAGCGGCCGCGTCGATGGAAACACCGGATCAAGTCGCTGCTTTCGCGATAGGCGGCCTCGGGAGTCTGATGCAGCTCCGGACGAAGCTGCCGGTCCGACATGACCATTCCGCTGACGATTCGCAAGCCGGATGCACTGGCCGCCTCAAAGAGTACGCCTGTCGCGGCCGCGAAATGCGCTCCGAAAACCAATGCAGTCGTGGTCCCATGCGAGGCCAGCGCATGAACGAATCTCCGCGCAGTTTCACGCGCATATGATTCATCCGCCATACGCGCCTCTTCCGGCAACGCGCACTCCTCGAGCCAATCGAGCAACGTCCGCCCTAAGCCGCCGAGCACACGAAGCTGGGGAAAGTGAATATGCGTGTCGATCAGTCCCGGCAGCAGAAACCCGCCGCGCAGATCAGTGGTCGTCGTGTTCGGATGAGCGGCGCGAATCGTCTCGAAGTCGCCACAAGCGGCGATGCGGCCGTCGCTGATCAGCAGTCCCCCGTCCCAATGAGACTCCAGCGCGCGATCCTGCAAAAACGGATTGCGGGGCGTATGAAACAGGGGCGCCCGCAGTAACTCGCCCGGCTCGGACACGGTCATTGTGGTATCACTTCCTTAACGGGAAGCTGCGCGCGGCCCTCCTTCGCTCCGGTCAAACCTCGATCGCGAAGATGCTGCCGATCCCAGTTTAGAGGAAGATTGAGGAGCGCCGTGGCCAGCTTTGCTCCTACTTGTCGACTTTTATCCGGCCGCTCTTGATCGCGGCGACGAATGCGCCGTAATCGGCTTCGGTTTGATCGGCGTATGCGCATGCAAAGTCCCGCAGCGCCTTGGCCATTCTTGAGCCTGAGCCGCAGTATCCACGGATTTCGCACGCATCGCCCGACCTAGCATGCCCCCGCGCCAGCAGTTCGCCGGCCACCAGTGCCAGGCTGCTCAGTCCTCGGCCGCGTAACCTTTGCAAATCCACGCTACCCTTGTGGTCGTTGAGCTGCCGGACAAGATAATGATGGTGCCCGATCGTAGTCCAGCCCAGCAGGAGGTCCGAAATCGGCTGAATAGCCCGCTGTCCCTCCGCCGCTCGCCGCCCCTGATGTTGCTGTGACTGATGTGGATGCGGCCCGGGCAGAACGTTCGCGTAAACTGACGCGACCTCCTGTTTGATCTGCAGGAACATCGGATCTTGGGCGCCGTTCCCTTCAAATAAGACCACATAATCCCGCAGGCCGACGCTGCCCGTCCCCACCACCTTGAACCCGACATCCACAGCGTGGAACAAATCGAACAGGTGGCGGCGCTCGGGCGCCAGATTCTTGCGATAGGCTCGCAGCGATCCAAGAATCTCCTGGGCTTTGGCGCCACGAATCCTCCAAAACCCCGGCCGCAAATCGCGAAATCGCCGCCCTCCGCGGCTGTCCTTCTCCGTGAACCTGGTCAGCAGACCCAGCGGCCGTGCGCGTTCCGATTGCCGTAGTGCGGCCTGGATCGGTTGAATACGCTTCTCCCGATGGATTTGGTACCGTGCCACTTGCAGGATCGGGAACTCCGAGAACGCTGCGATTGCGCGGCAGTAACTCTCGACGAATGTGGCGGCCGCGTCCCTGCAGCCCGGACGATTATGCCCGCACTCCTGTCCCGCTAGAATAATGCTGGTCGCCATCCGCTTGACATCCCATTCCCACGGGCCCCGGATGGTCTCATCGAAATCGTTTAGATCGAAGACTAACTTGCCATCCGGCGTAGCGAATGACCCCAGGTTCTGTAAGTGGGCGTCCCCGCATAGCTGAACCTGCAGACCCGAATTCACCAGCCGCCCGAGATCCGCCGCCATAATCGACACCGCGCCCCGGAAGAACGCGAACGGCGATTCCTTCATCCGCGAATATTTGACCGGCAGCAACTGCGGCACGCGACCTTCCGTCGACGCTCTCAGCACATCGGTCGGATCGAAGCCGCGTTGTTTGGGATGCAGTTCCGCCAGGGCCCTCCGGCTCACGTGCTCGCGGCGGCTCTTGCCTTGGCGGGTGCGTTCTTTAGCGGACGCAGTCATTCAGGATTGCGTTTGCCGTCGATCCACACCTTGACCGGCAGGAGCGCTCGCAAGGTAAAGAGGTTGAGCGCAGCCAGCATAATAGCGATTTCAATATGGCCCATTGCCACCGAGGCGCCGATCACGCCCGCGTTCCAAATGCTGGCCGCAGTCGCGGTTCCCTTCACGGTTGCGCCTTCCTTGAGAATTGCTCCTCCTCCGACAAATCCGATTCCCGTGATCAATCCTTGCAAAACGCGCGATTGCGCGGCAACATCCGGCTGGACGCCCAGAACCAGCAAATAGCCACAACTCGCCATGCCGACGATCGGGAAGGTACGGAGACCAGCGCTGTGCGCTTCTTTCTCACGATCCCAACCGATAAACGCAGTCAAAAGATAGGTGAGTCCGATTTGTTGAAAGTCCTGCCAAGCTTCCTGCCAGTGGCCAAGAGAAACAAGCACGTAAACCTCCTAGAGTTCACTTACCGCGATAGTGATTTGCGTCGCGGTTGTTTTCGGTACAGATGAACTCCATGATCTCTTCGTCGGGCGGCGCGAGCGTCGCCGAGAACGTGCGCTTCCAAGGACCCGTGAAGGCCCCGGAATCGTCCATCGTGATCTCGACCTCAATGTGCCCGTAATCGGGGCGGTGAATGCGTTCCACTGTGTGCAACTTTTCGGTATGGGGAATGCCGCTGAGCGAGAGCCAGCTCTTGTCGTTGTAACCCGTGGTGTCGATCACCAGCGTATCGCCCTCCCAGCGGCCGATGGAGTGTCCTTGCCAGGTGGGATTCGGATCCGCCGGATGGGCGCGTCCGTCCAGGAAAATCTGGCGGACTCCTGGAGTGTCTGATTCTGTGATGACGACCATCAGCGTGGGAGTCTGGACAAACTTGTACGGGAACGCCCGGGTGATCGGCGCGGCGTTGGCGGGCAGGCAAAACGCGCCGGGGTAGTCTTTCGAGTTATTGTCCATCCGCTGGCGCAGGAGTTCCGCGGCCCAGGGCTGCAACGGCGGAGGAGGAGCATCCGGGTTGTACACGTTGATCCAGATGCCTGAGAGATCCGGCTTGCCTTCGCGGGTGCGCGGCGTAGGCCCCGTGGGAACCGCAGCACGCTCCCGGAATTCATTTAATAGAAGGATGGGATCGTCGGCCAGTGTCCCCAGATTGGTCCCCCACGGCAGGTGAACGTCCATGCGGCGCAATTCTCCCGCCCGCAAGGTCACACCGGGTTGGGTGAATGTCCCGTATTGGCAGCACGGCATAACGACAGCAATATCGTAAGTGCCAGCAGGTAGCGCGATGGAATAGTCGCCTTTGGACGAACCAATCTCCCGCACCACAGCCCCGTTGGCGGAGTTCTTCGCCTGAATGGAAGCGTCCTTTACGAAACCACCATCGGGATCGGTGATCGTGCCGCTTAATTTCGCCGACTGCGCCAGAGCTACGGCGTTGAGGATACAGGGCAGGATGGCAAGAGTTGTTGATCGTAACCGCAACATGTTTGCCCCTGGGCCGTTATTCATCTTAGCCGAACCACGCGTCATTAAGGGAATTCACCTATACCCGTGCAATGCCATGTGGAAATTACACAAGTCTTACAGAAAACTAGCGGAAACCCTGGTAGGTTAGAACTGCACCAACAGAACTGGGAGAACCGTGAGAACTGAGCCGATCGTCTTGCCGAGCCGCCAAAAGCTCAATTGGATTACCTCCATCGTATTGATTCTGCTGCACATCGGTGCCGTCGCCGCGCTGTTCATGTTCAGTTGGCGCGTCTTCGCAGTCACGGTCTTTCTATACTGGATGACCATCGGACTGGGGATCAGCATGGGCTACCATCGCCTACACACCCACCGGTCGTATCAGATACCTCTGTTCCTGGAATATTTCTTCGCGGTTTGCGGGTCATTAACACTCGAAGGCGGTCCGATCTTCTGGGTCGCGACCCACCGCCTGCACCACCAGAAGTCTGACCAGCCCGGCGACCCGCATTCTCCCCATGATGGGGCGTGGTGGTCCCATATTGGCTGGATCCTTCTGGGCGACACCAATCACAATAATACTCGTGTCCTTTCTAAATACGCCCCCGACTTGGCGAAGCACAAGTTTTACATCTGGCTCAACAACTACCACTGGGTGCCCCTGACGGTTCTGGGAGGCGTGCTGTACGCCATCGGCGGCCTGCCACTCTTCTTGTGGGGTGGCTGCTTACGCGTCGTTGTCGGCCTGCATTCCACCTGGCTGGTCAATTCGGCGACCCATATGTGGGGCCGGCGCCGGTTTGAGACCCGCGATGACTCGCGGAATAGCTGGTGGGTCGCTCTTCTCACGTTCGGGGAAGGTTGGCACAATAATCACCACGCGCATCCCACATCCGCCCGGCACGGTCTGGCGTGGTATGAGCTCGACCATTCCTGGATTCTGATCAGCATTTTCAAGTTCTTCGGCATCGCTAAATCCGTCAAGGTAGCGAGCATCCGCAGCGAATCCGCCACTCGCGAAGTCGCTGCTTAAAGCCTTCCCCAAAACATACGCGACGGCTCTCGCGTAACCTGTAGTCATGGTAGTGCCCGGCCGCGGCAAGTCGATCGGATTCTTCATCTCCCTCGGCGTCGGCCTGATTTCGGTCATCATTCTCCTCTATGTAGGCTGGTTTTTCTTCGGCTGGCGCCACGGCATTTTGTTGTTCCTCGGCGCCCTGCTGGTGGCGATGCTGATCAGCGGCATCGTGCTGAATACGTTTTTCCTGGTACGCGAAATCAGGAAGAACGAACAGCAGGACGCCTTCATCAACGCCGTGACTCACGAGCTAAAGACCCCCGTCGCGTCGATCCGCCTGTACCTCGAAACCCTCCAGACTCGCGCCGTCGATGAAACCAAGCGCAAGGATTTCTACCGCATCATGCTGGAGGATAGCGATCGGCTACTCGAAACCATCGAGCAAATCCTTCGAACCGGGCGCATCGGCCACAGCGGTCGTAAGCCCACGCTTTCGCGGATCGACCTGGGTGGATTGGTCGAGGAGTGCGTGAACCGTGCCCGCACTCTGTATGCTCTGTCGGCGGAATCGCTTAGCTATCAGCCCGGTTCTCCGATGACGATCCTGGCGGATATGGACGAGGTGCGTGCAGCCGTTTCGAATCTGATCGACAACGCCGTGAAATATTCCGGACTTAACGTGAGGGTGTCGGTAGAGATCGCCGCGGCCGACGAGAGACATGTTGCTGTGCGCGTCCGCGACCAGGGCCCAGGCATCCCGCAGACGGAATTGAAAGCCATCTTCAAGCGTTTCTACCGAGCTCGTGGACCGGCCGCTCCGCGCGTTCCTGGAACTGGTCTGGGCCTGTATATTGTCCGCTCCGTCGCCAAGCGGCATGGCGGACGAGCCTGGGCGGAAAGTGAGGGTCCGGGACGCGGGAGTACATTTGTGCTTCAGTTGCCTATCGCCCGATGAGCAAAGTATTGGTTGTAGAAGACGAGCAGCACCTCGCCGATGGGCTGCGCTTTAATTTGGAAGCGGAAGGGTATCAGGTACACCTAACCGACACCGGGGAATCGGCTCTCGAAGTGCTCCAATCGGATCCGACTGCTTTTGACGTCGTCATACTGGACGTGATGCTGCCCGGTAAGGACGGCTTTAGCGTGATGTCTGAAATGCGCGGCGCCGGGCAATTTGTCCCGACCCTCATGCTCACGGCCCGGGGCCATCCGAACGACGTTCTGAAGGGTTTCGCCGCTGGGGCCGACGACTATCTCACCAAGCCTTTCGATCTGGCGATTCTGATCGCCCGGATCAAAGGACTGCTGCGCCGCCGTGAGTGGCTTACGAAGTCGTTGAACGCGCCATCCACGCCCCCTGCCGCTCAGGATGTTTTCAAATTCGGCGACAAGTCGGTCGATTTCGATCGTCTCGAGCTGCATGTACGGGACCAGACCTTTCCGCTGACGCTGATGGAAGCGAATGTCCTGCGTTACTTGATCCAGCACGATGGCAAGCCGGTATCGCGAAAAAAGATGCTGGAAGAGGTCTGGAACCTCCATGAAGATACCGACACTCGCGCGATTGACAATTTCATCGTCCGGCTGCGCCGCTACATCGAAGACGACCCGGCCAAACCGCGTCACGTACTGACCGTTCGTGGCGTCGGCTATCGTTTTATGTCCAAGCCCGATAAAGAGCACTAAACATTCACGGGTATCTGGAACGCGGCTCAGATAGGCCTACGTCTGCATCCGGCTCTTTTTCCAGTTGGAGGCCTCTAGCTTAAAGTTGTGCCGCGATGGGTGCGAGCTTTAATCGTATGGCGTACTAGTAGGCGAGTTGGAACCCGCTGATGAATCGGCAACCGTCCGATGAAAGCTCGTAGCTGATACCGGATGAACTCGAATGCTTAAAACCCGGTCGGTGCGAAAACATGAGAGCTTGAGCCGATTCTTCCGGCTGCCAATGATGGATTGAACCGAGTAAAGTCGCCAGCCTCTATATCCAGTTACTCGGATGACTTTGTTAAGTCCAGCGTGGATATGTTGCCAAGCATCTTCTTTTCGATCTGTCCTGGCGGTTGTGACGGCTTCCATTCCTGGTTACAAGCGCGCTCGTCGGATTACGAACCCCAGACCGATCCCCAGCAGTCCCGAGAATCCCAGAATAAAGCCCGCCGGTTCAGGAACCCCCGCGATTGTGATTTGTACAGCCGCAAATTCGTCTGCGCCGCTGCAACAACTCCCCTTTGGGGGAGACGAAGCACTGGCCGAAGCCCCGAGCGATATAGAAAACGGAACTCCCAGATTGAAGGGCAGTGAGACGGTGTTGCCATTGCACGTTCTTGAGCACGACCAGGTAAACTCTGAAACCGGACTTCCGGTTTCTAAATCGAACAGGGTACCCTGGATGCTTCCCGTGTTGAAAAAATCTCCGTCATATTCACTGAACCAGGAAAGCGTCAGTGTCCCGGGAGTGATAGGACCGAGCGTGTACAAAGGGAAATTCGCTTGGTTCGTTCCGGTTGGGCCCACAGAACCGGAGGGAGGATTACTAGCTTCTGCAGAAACACCTAGCCGCACCAAACCTGTCCCTAAACCAGATACGTTTATGCATCCCGGGCCACCACAGCTGCTGCCGTTAGTCAGCGTATTGCTAAAAATGACGGATGCATTAAGCTTCCCTGACGGCATGATTAGCAACGCCGCCGTTAAGATCAGCCCAAATCCTCGACTTGTTAGCATAAAATTCTCCTTTAAAGCCCGCTCGGGAATTGGTTCAGCTTGCAGCAGCGGTCGCGCTGAACAGCAGATAACATGGGACGGTGACCGGCGGAGTGCAGTGGGCCGTCCTAAACATGAGCCTAACTGTGACCTTACGCCTAGACTCCCTGCGCTGCAAGCCTGGCAGCCGTGGGTAATATCTAAATTCTCCGTTGATGAAAAACACCTATACTTCCCAACCGCTTTCCTTCGTTTCCTTGTGCAGACGATCTCGCAGGTCATGAAGCGCCTGCGTATAAAGGCTCGTCGTCATCTCTGATCCGGTAGGAGGAGAAGGCTCAATCTTGGATAAAGACTTCCCGACGGTACATCTTGCGAGACCGCCTTCCTCCAACGTGGCGTTTGGGAGCGGAATGCCCATTCTTACTACTGGCAATCAAGGGATAAACAAAAACAATCCACTTCTACATGAGCGCGCGCGACACGTCGAATGCAAGTCTGCAATCAGCAACCCGCTCTACGCAGGGATAATCTCAATTCCGAGCGCTGGAGCGTGTTATGTTTGGGACCAGCGATTGCTCTGGATCGGTTGAGATTCGATTAGGAGGACAAGATTTATGCTGCGCGGGTTCCTACAATTCCTGACAATCGCTGCACCAGTGCTGGCCGGAACGATCGATTCAGGGACGATCACCACGCTCGGGTTGGGCGAACCTATTACCTGGAACGTAAATATCTCTTCTGCTGGC
>Ga0207667_10003395_pt1 | contig 19649 bp, 25 predicted proteins | sample KBSCornC52_FD_184301 | JGI IMG/M metagenome (GOLD analysis project Ga0207667, IMG submission 184301) | Corn rhizosphere microbial communities from Kellogg Biological Station, Michigan, USA - KBS Corn C5-2 (SPAdes) (version 2) | ecosystem: Host-associated > Plants > Roots > Rhizosphere > Soil ...
CTCAGCTCATGGACGACGTTGATCGACTATTGCCGCTCGGCCATGGCGTTCGAGGACGTCGAGCAGTTCCGCATCCTGTTCCTCGACAAGAAGAACCGGCTCATCGCCGACGAGGTGCAGCAGCGCGGCACGGTCGATCACACGCCGGTCTATCCGCGCGAGGTGATGAAGCGCGCGCTCGAACTCGGTGCCACCGCGCTGATCCTCGTCCACAATCACCCGTCCGGCGATCCGACCCCCTCGACCGCCGACGTGCAGATGACCCGCCAGATCGTCGACGTCGCCAAGCCGCTCGGCGTCACCGTCCACGACCACATCGTCATCGGCAAGCACGGCCATGTGTCGATGAAGGCGCAAAGACTCATCTAAGAGACGCCGATGAACGACCAATCCAGGATCGAAACGCTGCTCGCCGTCGCGCGCGACAAGGCGCGGCTGCAGGCGGCACAGGGCATCGCCGGCAAGCGGCTGCTCGCCTACGACGGCACCGTGTATCCGAAGGACGGTTGTGCCATCACGCTGTCGGTGCTGATGCAGGATGCGGGCATTCCGATCCCCGATATCTTCTGGGCGCTCGAGATCACCAACGAGCTCAAGGCGCGCGGCTGGCAAATGGTCGCCAACGAAGACCGCCGGCCGGGCGACGTCGGCACGACCTGCGTCGACGTCCCGATGCACGGCGACGACCACGTCTACCTCGTGCTCGAGAACACCGACGAGGACGAGATGCTCATCGCCGACAACCAGCATACCGAGCCGCATCCGCGCTGGATCAGCGGCAAGGGCGGCAAGACGCCCACGAGATATTTCCTGCGCGCGACCTGAACGCCGCGGCGGCCCATGGGAGATGGGATCAGGGCAGAAGGATGGTCACCGCTGCGCTGATAAGAGCAGGGATTCGTTTGGGGTCATCCAGATAGGCGCTTTCCAATAGGCCATCCGACAAGGCAACCAGCAGGTCCGCCATCCTGGCTGGACTCGGCGCGCCGACCTCTACAATGAGCGTGCGGAAGGTCTCGCGCTGCCAGGTTCGGTAGCGATCGACCACCTGCCTGACCGGGCTCGACGGATCTGGATACTCAGCCGCCGCGTTCAGGAAGGGGCAGCCACGATAGCCATCGGCGCTTGCCGACTTGGCGATCCGCGACAGGATCGCGACAATCATCTCTCGCGGCAACTTTCTCGGCAGTGCGGCAACCGCCTCGCGTCCGATCCGGTCCTGCTCCTCGAGATAGGCCACCACGAGGTCGTCCTTGGACGGAAAGTGCTTGTAGAAGGTCGCCTTGGCCACGTCGGCCCCGGCGATGATGCGATCGATGCCGACTGCGTGAATGCCGTCGGCATAGAATAGCCTTGTGGCGGTCTCGAGCAGGCGATCGCGCGCGGCGCTGCCGGATGGAGCGCCGGGTGAAGTGGCTTTCATCGCTTGACCTTAACAGACAGGTCTGTATGTTTCAACATGCATACAGACCTGTCTACCTACAATGGAGAACCGCAATGCAGATCAATGACACTGCTGCAATCATCGACCGCTTCAACCAGGCATTTCTGGAACATCGCCCTGACCTCCTAGACGGCCTCATCGGCAAAACCTGCGTGATGGAATCGATTCAGCCGGCGCCAAATGGCACGCGTTACGAGGGACAGGACTCCTGCCTCGCATTCTGGCAGGCACTGGCGGCGGATTCGCTGTCGCAGTTCGAGTTGGAGGAGACCGTCGTCAGCGGAGACCGGGCCGTCATACGCTGGCGCTTCCATTTCGGCGCGGGCGACTCCGTCCGTGGTGTCAACCTGATGCAGGTCAGCAACGGACAGATCGTAGAAGCGCTGGGCTATGCCAAGTCGCCGGGCGAGGCCGCTCCCCTGCCCGAGTGAGCGACGCCCGCGCCGCGACCGGGCAAACCTGCGGTGGCGGATTGGGCGCGGTCAATCCTCGGGCGGAGTACTGGCCGGGGCGCCGCCGCCCCCCGCCCGGTTCATCGCGCCGCGCACCGACTTGGCGGCAGCGAGCAGCCGCGGGTTGGACTTGATCTCGGCCCGCAGCACCTGCCAGCGGCGATGCAAACCAGCGGCGATGGCGCCGCGCCGGGTGATCGGCACGTAATGGTGGCGCACCGGGATCTGCACGTTGCACCAGTGGCGCTTCTCGTCGGTCAGCCCTTCGCCCATGTCGAAGCTGCGGAAGCCCTCGGCAAACATGGTCTGCATGACGCGCAGCAGGCACTGCTTGCCCGGCGAGCCCGGCCTCAACGCGATCTCTTCGCTCATCGAGGAGATCAGGCAGAACAGCCGCTCGCCATGCACGATGTTGTAGCGCATGGCGACCACGTCGCCGTTGAGCCGCAGCAGATGCAGCTTCACCGGCACACCGGAATTCTCATCGACCGTACTGTCATAAAAGTGCCGGACGGCCGGCACAGCGAACGGATCGGCGACGCCCATCTCGGCAAAGCGCAGGGCGCGCTGGCGGAACATGGTGTCGAGCACCGTCCGCGCCTCCGGCCCGTTGCCGATCGCCTCGAACGTCACGGCGCCCATCGAATCGAGCTTTTCGCCCTGCTGGCGGTCATGCTTGCGGCGCGATTTGTTGCGCTGCGTCCTGTCGGCCTCCTCGAAGCTCGCGAACTCCGCGCGATAGAGCGTCTCGGCCTCGATCCACTGGCCGAGCTCGGCAAACAGTTCGACGCCGTCCACCACGAGCCTGGGCACGGAGCGCAGATGCACCATGTCGGCCCCACCCACGCCGCGCAGCATGTCGATCCACAGCCGGCGGCGGCGCGCCGGGTTCATCGCGGCGAGCCGCGCCCGGTCGACGATCGGCGCGTCGCAGCCGACATGCGACCCGGGGAACCAGGAGAGCACGCGGATGCCCTTGTCGCGCCGGCGCTGCAGCGGCATCAGCGCGACCGGCGTGCCGCTATCATGGGCGACGATGAAAAGCTGATCGGCTGGGGCGATGCGGTGCGCCTCGATCCAGAGCCCGATGAAGGCCGGGTCCTGTCCCGGCGATTCGATGTCGGCGCCGGCGAGCGCGGTCCAGATCGCCTCGACCTCGGCCAGGCGATGGGTGACGGTAATCGCAAAGCCCGCATTGGCGGCGCCGGCTGCCTCCTCGCCCTGCCCGTTCAGCACCAGTGCCGCGCTCTGCGCCATTCGTTCGTCCCCGATTGTTCGCGCCACTCTCCGCGAGAAGGCGTGAATCGAGGGTTCAGAAGGGCATATGTGTGTGGGCAAAATCGCGGCTTTCGCCGCCTAGGGTTAATTTCAGCCGAAGCTCTGCAGGATCGGGAAAGTTTCGAGGAACCAGTAGCTTAGCCGGGTGAACTGGCCCGTGAGGAACAACAGGCCGGTGAGTATCAGCAGCACGCCCATCACCTTCTCCACCGTCCCCAAGTGCCTGCGAAAGCTCGCAAAAAACGTCAGGAACGGGCCGATCGCGATGCCCGCGAGAAGGAACGGCACCCCCAGTCCGAGCGAATAGATGCCCAACAGGCCGGCCCCCTGCCAGGCCGTATCCTGCACCGCCGCCACCGACAAAATCGCCGCCAGCACCGGCCCGATGCACGGCGTCCAGCCGATCGCGAAGGCAAGGCCGAGAAGAAAACCGCCGACCGGGCCGCTGGCAGCGCCGGGGCCGCTGTGCCGCAATTGCCGGTCGAGGAAGCCGATGCGGAACACGCCCAGGAAATGCAGGCCCATCGCGATGATGAACAGGCCGGCGACCGGCGTCAGGATCGGCAGCGCCTGCCGGAACACCTGGCCGAAGGCCGTTGCCGTGGCGCCGAAGGTAATGAACACCAGCGAGAAGCCGAGGATGAAGAAAACCGAGGTGATGACGGATTTCTGCCAGATCACCCCGGCCGTGGCGCCGTCGGCGCGGAGCTGGTCGAAGCTCGAGCCCGACATATAAGTCAGGTACGGCGGCACCAGCGGCAGCACGCACGGGCTCAGGAAGCTCAGCACGCCGGCGCCGAACACCAGCGGAAACGAAAATCCGTCCATGGGCGCCTTGTTGCAGCCCTCCACGGCCCGCGCAACCGGCCTCAACGTTGCGTGATACTTGCCGCCTCCTCACGTGAAGGCTAAGCAGCCCCGGTCACACTAAATCCCGCGAGATTACCCATGTCAGGCCTGCCGATCCGCATCGCCCCGTCGATCCTCTCGGCCGATTTCTCGCGCCTGGGCGAGGAGATCCGGGCCGTCGAGGCCGCCGGCGCCGACTACATCCATGTCGATGTGATGGACGGGCACTTCGTGCCCAACATCACGCTCGGGCCGATCCTCGTTCAGTGGCTGCGGCCGCTGACCAAAAAGCCGCTCGACTGCCATTTGATGATCGCGCCCGCCGACCCTTACATCGCAGCCTTCGCCAAATCCGGCGCCGACATCATCACCGTGCATGCCGAGGCCGGCCCCCATCTCCACCGTTCGCTGCAGGCGATCCGCGGCGAAGGCAAGAAGGCCGGCGTCGCGCTCAACCCGGCGACTCCGGTGTCGGCGCTCGAGCATGTCATCGACAATGTCGATCTCATCCTGATCATGAGCGTCAACCCCGGCTTCGGCGGCCAGAGCTTCATTCCCGAGGCGATCGTCAAGCTCGAACAGGCCCGGGCGCTGATCGGCGCCCGCCGGATCGACCTCGAGGTCGATGGCGGCATCAACGCCGAGACGGCGGCGCTGGTCGCCAAGGCTGGTGCCAATGTGCTCGTCGCCGGCAACGCGATCTTTTCGGGTAACGACACCAAGACCTACGCGCCGCGGATCAAGTCGATCCGCGACGCCGCCACCACCATCAGGGCCTGACCGATGATCCCTCGCTATTCGCGTCCCGAGATGGTCGCCATCTGGTCGGCGGAGACCAAGTATAGAATCTGGTTCGAGATCGAGGCCTATTCGACTTTCGCGCTCGCCGATCTCGGCGTGGTGCCGCGAGAGGCCGCACAGACGATCTGGGACAAGGGCAGCAAGGCGACCTTCGATGTCGCGCGCATCGACACGATCGAGCAGACGACCAAGCACGACGTCATCGCCTTCCTGACCCATCTGAGCGAAATCGTCGGCCCCGCGGCGCGCTTCGTACACCAGGGCATGACCTCGTCCGACGTGCTCGACACGACGCTCGCGGTGCAGCTCGCTCGCGCCTCTGACATCCTTCTCGCGGACATCGACGCCCTGCTCGCCGCGATCAAGCGCCGCGCCAAGGAGCACAAGTATTCGATCACCATTGGCCGCTCGCATGGCATCCACGCCGAGCCCACGACCTTCGGCATCAAGCTTGCCGCGGCCTATGCCGAGTTCGACCGGGCGAAGCAGCGGCTCGTCGCAGCGCGCAAGGAGATCGCGACCTGCGCCATCTCGGGCGCCATCGGCACCTTCGCCAATATCGACCCGTCGGTGGAAGCCTATGTCGCGGACAAGCTCGGGCTCGTCCCCGAGCCGGTCTCGACCCAGGTGATCCCGCGCGACCGGCACGCGATGTATTTCGCGACACTCGGCGTCATCGCCTCGTCGATCGAGCGGCTCGCCACCGAGATCCGCCATCTGCAGCGCACCGAAGTGCTCGAGGCCGAAGAATATTTCGCGCCCGGTCAAAAGGGGTCGTCGGCGATGCCGCACAAGCGGAATCCGGTTCTATCGGAGAACCTCACCGGGCTCAGCCGGCTGGTCCGCGGTATGGTCGCGCCGGCGCTCGAGGACGTGGCGCTCTGGCACGAGCGCGACATCTCGCACTCCTCGGTCGAGCGCATGATCGGTCCCGACGCGACGGTGACGCTGGACTTCGCACTCACCCGCCTCACCGGTCTCATCGACAAGCTGCTCGTCTATCCCGAGAACATGCAGCGCAACCTCGATCTCCTGGGGGGGCTCCACAATTCGCAGCGCGTGCTGCTCGCCCTCACACAGGCGGGAATGAGCCGCGAGGACGCCTACGCCGCGGTACAGCGCAATGCCATGAAGGTCTGGGAGATGCCTGGCGATCGCACCGGCGCCTTCGCCAGGCTGCTCAAGGCCGACGGGAACATCGCCGCGCTGCTGAAGCCGGCCGAGATCGATGCGATGTTCGACGACTTCTATCACCTGAAGCACGTCGACGCGATTTTCGAGCGGGTGTTCGGCCCCGAGCTCTGATGAAGATCTCCGAAGCCGACATCCTCATCGCGCCGGGCCTGGGCAATTCCGGACCCGACCACTGGCAGCGCCGTTGGGGCGCGCGCATGGCCAACGCCCGTTTCATCGAGCAGGACGAATGGGATCGCCCGGTGCTGGGCGACTGGGTCGGCCGCATCCACCAGGAGATCATGCTGGCGACGCGGCCGGTCGTCCTGATCGGCCACTCGCTCGCGACCGCCGCCATCGTCCACACCGCGCAGCGGCTCGCGGACACGAAGGTGCGCGGCGCGTTCCTGGTCTCGCCGCCCGACTTCGAGTCGGATGCCATCCCCAAGGAAGCCTTGCCATTCGGCAAGGTACCGACCGACCCGCTGCCATTCCCCTCGATCGTCGTGGCCTCGACCACCGATCCGCTGGTCAGCCTCGACCGGGCGCGCGAATTCGCCGCCGACTGGGGCAGCGATTTTTTGCCGGCGGGCAATGCCGGCCACATCAACGCCGCGTCCGGCCACGGCCCCTGGCCCGAGGGCCTGCTGATGTTCGCCGAGCTGATGAAGCGGCTCAAGTGAGCCTGCTGACGCTCTACCTGCTGCGTCACGCCAAGTCCGCCTGGGACGATCCGAAGCTTGCCGATTTCGACCGGCCGCTGGCACCGCGCGGCGAGCGCGAGGCGGCGGACATGGCCGCGTTGATCGCGGCCCGCGCCTATCGGCCGGAGCGGGTGCTCTGCTCCAGCGCACGGCGGACGCGCGAGACGTTGGGCGCGGTGCTGAAGGCGCTACCCGCGGAGACCTCGATCGAGATCACGCGACGATTGTACGAGGCCGATGCCGAGAGACTTCTGAACATCCTATTTGAGCAGCGGGGCGCCGCATCGATCATGCTGATCGGCCACAATCCCGGCCTGCATCAATTGGCGCAGTTCCTCGCCGGCGCCGGCGACGGCAAAACACTGCACCGGCTGCGGACAGATTTTCCGCCCGCCAGCCTCGCCATGATCGACTTCACAGCCGAAAGCTGGAGCGACATTCGCCCCGGCGCCGGCCGCCTCCTCGCGCTCGACACGCCCAGCCGCTGAGATTCACCCCTCCGCGCTGATCTGATCCCGTGCGGTGAGCATCAGCTCGGCCATCTTCTTGCGGATCATGTCGTCGGACACTGACGCTCCCTTGGCCTTGAGGTCGGCCGAGACCTTGCGGAACACGTCCTCCTCGCCGGCTTCGGCGAAATCGGCGGCGACCACCTCGGCGGCGTAGTCCCTGGCGTGTTGGTCGCTGAGTCCCATGTGCTCGGCCGCCCACAGGCCGAGCAGCCGGTTGCGCCGCGCTTCGGCCTTGAACCGCAGTTCGCCGTCGCGCGCGAACTTGGCTTCCTGAGCTTTTTCACGATCGTCGAACTGCGCCATCTCGCTCTCCCAGGGGTCGGAAATCGCCGGCGCGGCGCGCCAGTCAGCTAACGACATAAGCGCCCGCCGCGTCTTGATCAACGGTCTGTGATCGCGACATCGGAGTCGAAGCAATTGCTGTAAGCCGTTCCGGCGCCTCGCACATTGGTTCCGACGGGTAGCTCGCCCCGAAACAGCTTGCTTTTCCGGCCTGTTCTAGCGCATGAACGGACCAACCTCCCCACCATCGCTGCCAGGATTGATCCATGAACCGCCGGCGGAAGATTTACGAGGGCAAGGCGAAAGACCTTTACGAGGGTCCTGAGCCGGGCACTCTTGTTCAGTATTTCAAAGACGACGCCACCGCCGGCAACGGCGCCAAGCACGACATCATCGACGGCAAGGGCGTCCTGAACAACCGCATCTCCGAATACATTTTCAGCAAGCTCAACCAGCTCGGCATCCCGACGCATTTCATCCGCCGCATCAACATGCGCGAGCAGTTGATCAAGGAAGTCGAGATCATCCCGCTCGAGGTGGTGGTGCGCAACGTCGCCGCCGGCTCGCTGGTGAAGCGCCTCGGGCTCGAAGCGGGCACGCAGTTGCCGCGTTCGATCATCGAGTTCTACTACAAGGACGACGCGCTCAACGACCCGATGGTCTCGGAAGAGCACATCACCGCGTTCGGCTGGGCCACGCCCGCCGAGCTCGACGACATCATGAGCCTTGCCGTCCGGGTCAACGACTTCCTCACCGGCCTGTTCATGGGCGTCGGCATCCAGCTCGTCGACTTCAAGATCGAGTGCGGCCGCCTTTACGAGGGCGACACGATGCGCATCGTGCTCGCCGACGAGATTTCGCCCGACAATTGCCGGCTGTGGGACGTCAAGACCCGGAACAAGCTCGACAAGGACCGCTTCCGCGAAGATCTCGGCGGGCTCGTCGACGCCTACCGCGAGGTGGCGCAGCGTCTCGGCATTCTTGTGGAAACCGACAACGCGCTGACGACCGGGCCGCGTCTCGTCCAGTAACAAGCTCTTATGAGAGCCAGAGTTACCGTCACCCTCAAATCCGGTGTGCTTGACCCGCAGGGCCAGGCCATCACCGGCTCGCTCAAGAGCCTCGGCTTCGACACCGTCCAGGGTGTCCGCCAGGGCAAGGTGTTCGACGTCGAGCTGGGCGATACCGAGCCGGCCGACGCGCGCCTGCACCTCGCCGCGATGTGCGAGAAGCTCCTCGCCAACACGGTGATCGAAAACTACGCGATCGAGCTGATCTGAGGGATCAGGGCTGCGCCGCGAGCGCCGTACGGATCGTCTGAGCCATTTGCTCCATTTCCGTGGCATCCAGGCGCAGGATACCCTCTTCCGCCATCAAGGCGTGGTACTGCTGCTTTGCAAGCGGTATGCCAGCCGGCAGCGGCGCAACATGAAAATGGATGTGGCTGTTCGCCTGCCGGCTGCCCAGGGACAGCACGTAAATCCGCTCCGCTTCGAACACCCGCTTCAGCGCCCGTGACAGCCGATGCACCAGTGCCTGTAATTCGAGGTATGCCATCGGCGAAAGGTCCTCTGCCAGGTCCTCGATGTGGCGTTTTGGTGCCACAAGACAGTAGCCGCGCAGGGTAGGATATTTGCTGAGGAACGCCACATGGTCGGCGTCCTCGGCGACGACGTGGTGGATGTACTCTGGATTGCCGCGCAGCATCTCGCAGATGAAGCACGGCCCATGGGTCGAGCGGCGCACATGGCTTTCGAGATCGAAGGGCTGACGCTCGTCCATCGCGGAACCCTGCGATGAACTTCGATCCTGCGCAACCTCAGACCTCCAGCGCCGGCCGCGCCTGCCCCGTCTCGCTGTGCGTCTGCTCGAGCGTCGGGCGAATTTCGATGCTGGCGTATTTCATGATCGCGCTCTGCTTGGTCAGCGCGATGGCTTCGGCCATGTCCCTGGCTTCGATCAGCGTGAAGCCGCCCAGCCACTCCTTGGATTCGACGAACGGCCCGTCGGTCTGAGCCGCGGCGCGCCTGCCGCCATGGATGGTGACCGCGGTTTCCGGGCCCTGCAGGGGCTGGCCGAGCAGCAGGTGGCCGCTCGCCCGCAGCGCATTGTCCTCCACGATCGTGTCATCGGTGAGCCTGGTGAGCTCGGCTTCGCTGGCGCCGTCGAAGGCACCTTGCTCGAAATAGACGAGGCACATGAATTTCATTTGGGTCTCCCATGCGGATTTCCCGGATAGTCGCTCGGACCTCGCCGGATTCGACATCGAATTCTAGCTTCGCGGTCCGAGCTCGATCCAGGTCGGGGCATGATCGCTGGTCTTTTCCCAGCCGCGCACGGCGAAGTCGACGTCCGATGCCAGAAGGCGCCGCCGAAGCGCCGGGCTCAACAGAAGATGGTCCATGCGCAGCCCGGCGTTCCGACCGAAGGCGTTCCGGAAATAGTCCCAGTAGGTGTAGATCGCCTCGCCCGGATGCATCTGCCGCAGCGCATCTGTCCAGCCCTGCGCCACCAGCCGGGCATAGGCCTCGCGCGTTTCCGGAAAGAACACCGCATCGCCGGTCCAGCGCTCGGGCCTGTAGGCATCGAGTGGCGTCGGCACAGCGTTGTAGTCGCCGCAGAGCACCACTTCGCCGCCCTGTTTCATCAATCCCGCGGCATGGCCGATCAGCCGCTCGAACCAGGCGAGCTTGTAGTCGAACTTCGGTCCTGGCGCCGGATTGCCGTTCGGCAGGTAGATGCAGCCGACGACGACCCCGCCGATCTCGGCCTCGAGATAACGGCTGTGGGTGTCGTCGGGATCGCCCGGCAGGCCGCGCCGCCGTTCGACGGGCATTTCGCCACGGGCGAGGATGGCGACGCCGTTGTAGCTCTTCTGCCCGTGCCAGATGCTGCGGTAGCCCGCAGCTTCGATGGCGGCGGCCGGAAACCTGTCGTCGGAGGTCTTGATCTCCTGCAGGCAGACGACGTCGGGAGCGGTCTCCTCGAGCCAGCGCAGCAGAACAGGCAGCCGGCCGTTCACGCCGTTGACGTTGTACGTCGCAATCCGAAAGCGCTGTTTGCTCAAGCACTTGTCTCCACGATCTGAGCTTCAATGGTGCAGTCGGGCCGAAGTTCCGGGGCCGGTGCGGCGTTCGAGTCACACACGTCGGCAATTGCAGAAAATGCGACGAGTTCGTCACCCGGGCGAATCGCGAATCCGCTAGACCGGTGGTCGTTCAGAGTTTCGTGCGGCCCCAAATGCTCAAGACCTTTTCGCTCTCCCTGCTGTTCATGCTTGCAATCGGGCTGTTGATCGCCGCATACGCCAGCATTCCGACCTGACAGCAGAGCGGAGCCAGCTTGGCTCGTATCGTCTTTCTGAGCGTTCCGGCCTACGGCCACCTCAATCCCGTCCTGCCGATCATCGCCGAGCTCGTGCGGCGCGGCCATGCCGTGACGGTATTCGACGAACCGCCGTTCGAGCGCGCCATCCGCGCGACCGGCGCGCAGTTCATCGCCTATCCACCGGCGATGAGCATGGAGGACATGGCCGCGGTACTGATCGGCGGGGACCTCATGGCGACGTTCGAGCTCTTCCTGCGCGCCAGCGCGCCGCTCTACGATTTCTGCCTCAAGGTGCTTCGCAATGACCGGCCGGACGTGCTGGTGATCGACGGCATCGCGCTCTGGGGCGAGATGGTCGGCCGGCGCCTGCGGGTGCCGACGGTGGTGGCGAGCCCGTTCTTCGCCTATGGGCTCAGCCGGCATGACGCGGCCGCCGAGATTCGCGCCAATGTCATCAACCTCGCCCGGGTCTTCCCGCCCCTGGTGATGGACTGGATCAGGGTGGCGCTGCGCGGCGTCCACCTGCTGCCGCTGCACTGGCCGCTGATGCCGGCACGGGGCAACCTCACGCTGATGCTGACGAGCCGTGAAATGCATCCGCCGGCGCGGCAGAAATACACTTTCGTCGGCGCCACGATCGATGCACGCACCCGCAGCGAGACCTTCGATCTCAGCCGTCTCGACGGCCGGCCGGTGATCTACGTCTCGCTGGGCACGCTGATCTTCGGCAAGACCAATTTCTACGAGCGGGTGATGGAGGCGCTGGGCGACTATCCGGCACAGGTGCTGCTCTCCGCCGGCAAGGGCAGCGACCTCTCCCGCTTCCGCGGCGCCCCCGCGAACTTCATCATCGAGGAGACCTTCCCGCAGCTCGCCATTCTCGAGCACACCGACATCTTCGTGACGCCGGCCGGGCTCAACAGCGTGCACGAGGCGCTCTGGTACGGCGTGCCGATGGTGATGGTACCGCAGCATTTCGAACAGCTTCACAACGCCGAGTCCGCCGCGGCCGGCGGCGCCGGCGTATTGCTGGGGGCAGAAGCGCATGGCGGCACGGTGCCCGCGGCGCAGCTTCGCACGGCGGTGGAAACCATTGCTGCCGACCTCGACGGCTACCGGAACCGCGCCCGCAAGCTGGGCGATACGCTGCGCACCGGCGGGGGCTACGCGGAAGCTGCCAATCGCATCGAGGCGATGATCGGCGGAAAGCGTTCACCGCGCATTCAGCCGCCGCCTGCGATACCGGCGGCATCGGCTGGCTGACGTCGTTACCGGCGGCTTAACCAAACCGGTTGAATGCCTCTTAATCCCTCGCGCCTATAACCCCTTTTCGCGCCGCGTACCGAGCGCCCGAGCCCTGTAAGACGACCCGTCATGATCAAGACCTTTTCGCTCTCCGTGCTGTTCTTCCTCGCTATCGGCGTGATGTTCGCCGCCTATGCGTCGGTGCCGGTCCCGGTCTGACCGCCCAAATCGATCGATCCAGTTTTACCCATTAAGCACGCCGACTAACCCTTTGCGCGACAAGCGCGAGCGTTAACGCCGGCTCTGCCGTATGTGCTGTCTCCAACCTGGAGTTTTGCGGCATGTCAGGTCTGAGCACCAACCGTCTTTCATGGGTCGATACGGCCAAGGGGATTTCGATCATCCTCGTGGTCATGATGTATTCCGTCTTCAATGTCGGGCAGGACGCTTCGGGCGTCGGCCTGTTCCATTACGTCATCGGCTTTGCGACCCCGTTCCGCATGCCGGAATTCTTCCTGATCTCGGGGCTGTTCCTCGATCAGGTGCTGGCGCGCACCTGGCGGTCATATGCCGACCGCCGCGTCGTGCATTACCTGTATTTCTACGCGATCTGGGCCGTGATCCACATCGTGCTCAAGATCGGCATCCTGAGCGCGTCCCCGAAGGAGGCCGCCGTCGACCTGCTCTATGCGGTCGTCGAGCCCTATGGCGTATTGTGGTTCATCTACCTGCTCGCCGCGTTCAGCGCCGTCACCAAGCTCACCTTCGACCTCAAGGCGCCGAAATGGGCCGTGTGGGCGTTCGGTGCCGCCTTCCAGATGGCGCACATCCAGACCGGCAGCTACCTCGTCGACCAGTTCTGCGCCTACTTCGTCTACTTCTACTCGGGCTACATTTTCGCCCCGCTGATCTTCAAGATGGTCGGCTACGCTGCCGCCAATAAGCGCACCGCCCTGCTCGGTCTCGCCCTTTATGCGCTGGTCAACGTGCTGCTGGTGTTTTCGCCCGGCTACGCCGTGCTGCCCAACGAGATCCAGCTCGGCTACGCCGGTCTGCCCGGGCTGCGCCTGACGCTCGCCATCGCCGGCGCACTGGCGCTTTGCACCACCGCCGGCCTCATCACCGGACTGCGGTTCACCCACTGGCTCACCTGGCTCGGCGAACATTCGATCGTCGTCTATCTCGTCTTCGTGCTGCCGATGTCCTTCATCCGCATCGCGCTCAGCAAGATCGGCCTCGAGCACGACGTGACGACTTCGAGCTTCATCGTGATGGTCGGCTCGATCGCGGTTTCCGTCGGGCTCTATTTGCTGGTGCAAAAGACCGGCCGGGCGACGTTCCTGTTCGAACGTCCCGCCTGGGCCCACATTCCCGGCACCAAGGGCAGCCGCAGCTACGCCCCACCGGCTGTGGTCGCGGCCGAGTAGTCCTTGCAATCGCAGCGCCGACTCACCACAAGGTCGGCGCATGAAATCCGCCGTCGTCGTCTTCCCCGGACTTAACCGCGACCGCGACATGGTCGCGGCGCTGACCACGATCTCCGGCCAGAAGCCCGCCGTGGTCTGGCACAAGGACAGCGAGCTGCCCGACGTCGACCTGATCGTCATCCCCGGCGGCTTCTCCTACGGTGACTATCTGCGCGCCGGCGCCATCGCGGCGCGCTCGCCGATCATGCAGACTATCCGTGAGCGGGCGCAGCAAGGCGTGCACGTCCTGGGCGTCTGCAACGGCTTCCAGATCCTGACCGAGGCCGGCCTGCTGCCGGGCGTTTTGATGCGCAACGCCTCGCTGCGCTTCGTCTGCCGCGAGGTGCGGCTCAAGGTCGAGAGCGCCGATACCGACTTCACCCGCGGCTACGCCACGGGCCAGGTCATCACCACGCCCGTCGCCCACCACGACGGCAACTATTTCGCCGATCCCGCCATCCTCAAGGCGATCGAGGACGGCGGCCAGGTCGCCTTCCGCTACGCAGAAGGCACCAATCCGAACGGGTCGGTCAACGACATCGCGGGCGTGTTCAACCGCAAGAAGAACGTCCTCGGTCTGATGCCCCACCCCGAAAACTTGATCGAAGCCGCGCATGGCGGGATCGACGGGCGCGCCTTATTCTCCGGCCTGTTGCAGGTCGCCTGAGGATACTTCATTGCCATTGCGGAACTGGTTCATGGGCCTCGCCATCGCCGTCGGCGTGGTGGGCCTGGCGCTCGACTTCGACGCCATCGCCGGCACGATGGTCGTCGGGCCGCAGAATCCGGTGGCCCGTCCGCTCGGCAACATGCTCGTCTACTACTGGACGTTCCTGACCAATCTCAGCAATCTCGCACTCATCCTCACCTATCTCAGCGTCCTCACCGCATGGCGTTGGCTCGGCTGGTTCCGGCATCCGGTGACGCGCGCCGGCATCGCCGGGATCATCGCCCTGGTCATGGGCTTTTACCACTTCATGCTCGCCCCGGCCCTGCACGACCTGCCGGCGACGGTGACGATCTCCAACATCCTGCTGCACTACTGCACGCCGGTGCTGTTCCTCGCCTGGTGGCTGGTTTTCGCCCCGCACGGCACGCTGCGCTGGCGCGACCTGCCGATGATGCTGGTTCCCGGCCTCAGCTATGTCGCCTACGTGCTCATCCGCGGCCCGATCGCCGGCGAATACCCCTACACCATCCTCGATCCGACCTTCGCGCTCCCCGGCCAGGCCCCGCAGGGCTACCTGGGCGTTGCCATCGGCGTCGGCGTGCTGGTGGTGATGGTTGCGATCTTCGACTTGCTCCTGATCGCCGTTGACGGTTTGATCGCCCGCAGACAGCAACCCGCCTGAGGGGCGCGACGGGTGAAGCAGGCCATGACCTGGATCGGATTCGTGCTGGGCGCGGCAGCGCTCATCCTGCAATTCGCCATCACCATCCCCTTGCGCCTCAGCAACGGCGACAGTCTTGGTGGCGCCGTCGTCTTCTACTTCTCGTTCTTCACGATCCTCACCAACCTCCTATTGGTGCTGATCTATTCGTCCGAGCTCTGGCTGTGGCCTTGGCTCGGCTGGCTCCGCTCGCCGGTGACGCGTGGCATGCTGGCGGCGGCGATCACGCTGGTGATGGTGTTCTACCACTTCGTGCTCGCCCCGGCCTGGGACCCTGAGGGCTGGGCGCTCGTGGCCGACACCGCGCTTCACTACGCCACGCCCATCGTCTATCTCGTCTGGTGGGTGGCGACCGTCCCCCACGGCCAACTCAAATGGTCCGATATCCCGGCCATGCTGGTGCCGCCGACGCTCTACCTGATCTACGTGCTGATCCGCGGCGCGGCGATCGGCGAGTACCCGTATCCGATCCTCGAAGCTAACCGCATCGGTTATGGCGTCGTGGCCCTCAACGTGCTCGCCGTATTGATCGGCCTCACGGCGTTCTGCGCCGTCGTCATCGCGCTCGACCGCCGGCTCGGCCGGGCCAAGGGGCCGCAATGAGCCTTGCGGAACGGAACGTCTTTGGCGAGCCGCTCGTCCCCTGCTCGACCGACCCCATGACGGGCTTCTTCCGCACCGGCGCCTGCGCCGCCGGCCCGGACGATATCGGCCGCCACCTGATCTGCTGCGAGATGACCGCGGAATTCCTGGCGTTCAGCAAATCGGTCGGCAACGACCTCAGCACGCCGCACCCCGAATGGGGCTTTCCCGGCCTCGAGCCCGGCGACCGCTGGTGCCTCGTTGCCGCCCGCTGGGTCGAAGCGCACAAGGCCGGTGCCGCCCCACGCGTCGCCCTGCTCTCCACGCACGAAGCCGCCCTGCGCTACACGGACCTCGCAACGCTCAAGGCCTATGCGCTCGATCTGGCGTGAGTAACCGGCCCAAGAGGCTGTAACGCGCCGAAATCCTGCGCTAAGAGGGCCGGACCGAGCCCTCCCCTGTTGCGGTCCAATGGCTTTCGACAATACGCGCGAGATCACCCCCCAGCTCGTTGCCGATCATGGCCTCAAGCCGGACGAGTACCAGAAGATCCTGGACCTGATCGGCCGCACGCCGACCTACACGGAGCTCGGCATCTTCTCGGCGATGTGGAACGAGCATTGCTCGTACAAGTCGAGCAAGAAGTGGCTCCGCACGCTGCCGACCAAGGGGCCGCGCGTCATCCAGGGGCCGGGCGAAAACGCCGGCGTGGTCGACATCGGCGACGGCCAGGCGATCGTCTTCAAGATGGAGTCGCACAACCACCCCAGCTACATCGAACCCTATCAGGGCGCGGCGACGGGCGTCGGCGGCATCCTGCGCGACGTCTTCACCATGGGCGCCCGGCCGGTGGCGGCAATGAACGCGCTGCGCTTCGGCGCGCCGGACCACGAAAAGACTCGCCACCTCGTCTCGGGCGTGGTTGCCGGCGTCGGCGGCTACGGCAATTCGTTCGGCGTGCCCACCGTGGGCGGCGAGGTCGAGTTCGACGAGCGCTACAACGGCAACATCCTCGTCAATGCCTTCGCCGCCGGTCTCGCCGACACCGACAAGATCTTCTACTCGAAGGCCGAGGGCATCGGCCTGCCGGTGGTCTATCTCGGCGCCAAGACCGGGCGCGACGGCGTCGGCGGCGCCACGATGGCGTCGGCCGAGTTCGGCGACGACATCGAGGAGAAGCGTCCCACCGTGCAGGTCGGCGATCCCTTTACCGAAAAGCGCCTGCTCGAGGCCTGTCTCGAGCTGATGGCGACCGGTGCGGTGATCGCCATCCAGGACATGGGTGCGGCGGGCCTCACTTGCTCGGCCGTCGAGATGGGCGCCAAGGGCGACCTCGGCATCGAGCTCGACCTCGATCAGGTACCGGTGCGCGAAGAGAACATGACTCCATACGAAATGATGCTCAGCGAAAGCCAGGAGCGCATGCTCATGGTGCTGCATCCGGAGAAGGAGACCGAGGCCCGCGCCGTGTTCGAGAAATGGGAGCTGGATTTCGCCACCGTCGGGCACACCACCGATGATTTGCGCTTCCGCGTGAAGTGGCACGGCGCGGAAGTCGCGAACCTGCCCATCAAGGACCTCGGTGATCAGGCACCGGAATACGACCGTCCGTGGACCATGCCGGCTCCCGCAAAGCCGCTCGAGGCGAACGATATTCCACAGATGGACGTCGCCGATGCGCTGCTCAGGCTCGTCGGCTCCCCGGCGCTGAGTTCGCGGCGCTGGGTGTACGAACAATACGACACCTGGATCCAGGGTAATTCGTTGCAGCGCCCGGGCGGCGACGCCGGCGTCATCCGCGTCGACGGCCCCAATCCGAAGAAGGCCCTCGCCTTCTCGTCGGACGTGACGCCGCGCTATTGCGAGGCCGATCCGTTCGAAGGCGGCAAGCAGGCCGTGGCCGAGTGCTGGCGCAACCTGAGCGCCGTCGGCGCCGAGCCGATCGCGGCGACCGACAATCTCAATTTCGGCAATCCCGAGCGGCCCGAAATCATGGGTCAGTTGGTCGAGGCTGTGCGCGGCATCGGCGAAGCCTGCCGGGCGCTCGACTTCCCGATCGTTTCGGGCAACGTGTCGCTCTACAATGAGACCAACGGCCGGGGCATCCTGCCGACGCCCACCATCGGCGGCGTCGGCCTCATCGACGACTGGAGCCGCACGGCCCGTATCGGCTTTGCCGCACCCGACGAGTGCATCCTCTTGATTGGCGCGCCCGACTGGTGGGGCACGCACCTGGGTCAGTCAATCTATCTGCGCGAGCTGTTCGGTCGCAAGGACGGGCCGCCGCCGCCGGTCGACCTGGCGCTCGAAAGGAAGGCCGGCGACCTCGTCCGCATCCTCATCCGCGACGGCCATGCCACGGCGGCCCACGATCTGAGCGATGGTGGCCTCGCGGTGGCGCTGGCCGAGATGGCGATGGCGTCAGGCATCGGCGCCACTGTCAACCAGCTCGACGGCGGCGACCCGATCCCGCAGTTCTTCGGCGAAGACCAGGCGCGCTATCTCGTGACGGTAAAGCGCAGCTTCCTCGACCGGTTCTACGAGGAGATCTACCCCTATGCCGGCCTCTTCGCGCCCTGGATCGGGACGACCGGCGGCACAGCGCTGACGCTCGGCAAGGCGCGCCCGCTCGCGATCGGCGACCTCAAGGCTGTCTATGAGGGTTGGTTCCCGACCTTCATGTCCGGTGAAATCGCGGCCTGACGCGCGCCGGCCGGCCCGGGCTGCGCCTGGGCCGCTCGCTGCGCCAGACATAGACCGCAAGGCTTAGCAACGCCGCGAGAAAGGCCATGATCAGCACGACGTCGCCGATGTCCGGCATGAGCCTTGCACTCACGCAGCGTGGGCGGCAACCCGTCTGGTCCGGCGATGCGGGGGCGAATGCGGCTGCTCGAGCCGGCGATCGGCCGCGATCTCGGCGACCACGCCGGCGATGTCGACTTCAACGGCGGCAAGGACGGCCTGCAGCGTTTTGGCCGTCTTCTTCTTTGCGGGCATAGTCTTCATGGTCGAAAACTCACGCAAGTACTGTGCCTACTAGAAAACACCCGAACGACTTCGGCGGCAAATGCTCGGTAAATACAAAGTAAATGCACGTGGTTAATTTTGCGTGGCGGGAACGAAATCCCGTCCGTTGAAGGGGTCCCACATGCATGCCATATCTCAACGAAACCGGCGGTGGAGACGAACCATGCCCATGACGGCATCCGAGATCGAAAAGCGTATCAAGACCGCCCTGCCCGACGCCAAAATCGAGCTCGACGACCTGGCCGGCGACGACAACCATTGGCGTGCCAAAGTCACGTCGGAAGCGTTCCGCGGCAAATCCCGCGTGCAGCAGCATCAGATCGTCAATGCCGCGTTCGGCCCGGACATGGGGACGACGCTGCATTCGCTCGCAATCCAGACGGCAGTGCCCGACTAGGAGCGGCGTGTAACCTTCGGATGGCGAGCGAATCCTGGACCGACGATGAAAACGACCTGATCGTCGCTGACTATTTTGGCATGCTCGCCGATGACTTGGCCGGTCGACCGTACAATAAGGCCGAGCACAACAGGCGTCTGCAGACCCGGATTTCCCGCTCACGTACGTCAATCGAGTTCAAGCATCAGAACGTAAGCGCGGTCTTGAAGGCTTTCGGCGAGACCTGGATTCCGGGCTACAAGCCCGCATTCAATTTCCAGGGCTCGTTGCTGGACGCTGTCGCCAAATGGCTCGCCCAAAATCCTCGTCGTTCGGGGATGGTCGAACAATCATTGCGTCAGCGCGCTCTGAATGAAAGGGGGCAGCTATGGATCGGTCCCCCACCGACGCTGAGCAATCAGCCTCCGCCGGAGGAACTCGATCAGATATTGCACATCGCGCGCAAATTCGACGTCGCGGGCCGGGATGAGCGAAACCACGCTTTGGGCATGCTGGGTGAGGAACTTGTCTTGTTGCACGAACGGTCAACTCTAGCGGCCCTTGGACGCAAAGACCTCGCGAAACGCGTAAGGTGGACTTCGCAGGAGGACGGCGACGGTGCGGGCTTCGATATCGCCAGCTTTCTGCCAGACGGTCGGGACCGACTGATCGAGGTGAAAACGACGAATGGCTGGGAACGGACGCCCTTCCTGATCAGCCGCAATGAGTTGGCAGTCGCC
>Ga0207667_10003396_pt1 | contig 19648 bp, 13 predicted proteins | sample KBSCornC52_FD_184301 | JGI IMG/M metagenome (GOLD analysis project Ga0207667, IMG submission 184301) | Corn rhizosphere microbial communities from Kellogg Biological Station, Michigan, USA - KBS Corn C5-2 (SPAdes) (version 2) | ecosystem: Host-associated > Plants > Roots > Rhizosphere > Soil ...
CTCTGCCGGCTCATTGCCGACTATCTTGACCCGCTGGGCTATGATGTCGCGACCGTGCATACCGGACCCGAAGGCGTGGAGCGCGCGACGGCCGAGGCGTGGCATGCGGTGATCCTGGACCTAATGCTCCCCGGGCTCGATGGCTTCGAAGTGCTCAAGCGCATCCGCCGGACCAGCGATGTCCCCGTGCTCATGCTCACCGCGCGTGGCGATGAGGCGGACCGCATCGTTGGTCTGGAGATCGGCGCGGACGATTACCTGCCGAAGACTTTTTCCACGCGCGAATTGCTCGCCCGCCTGCGCGCCGTCACCCGTCGCAGTGTCCGTACGCCCGCCGCGACCGACAAGGAGACCGAAGCCGAGATCGTGATCGACCGGCTGCGCATCAATCCCGGCTCCCGCACCGCCGCGCTCGGCGATCAGGCCCTCCTGCTCACGCCAGTGGAGTTCGAGCTGCTGCTCTCCCTGGCCCGCGCCAAGGGCCGGGTGAAGACACGCGACCATCTCCTCGAGGAAATCCGCGAGCGGGAATACGAGGTCTTCGACCGCTCCATCGACGTCCACATTTCCGCCCTGCGCAAGAAGCTCGGCGACGACCCGAAGACGCCGCACTTCATTCGCACGGTGCGCGCCGCGGGTTACATGCTCATCGATCCTGATGCCGACTCCTACTAAAGCCGCCAGCCTGCCGGGAGTCCGCTTCCCGCTGTCGCTGAAAATCCTGCTGTGGTTTGCGCTGAACCTCGGGTTCATCGTCGCCGCGGCGGTGATCTTCGCTCGTGGGCAGCTCAAGCTCGGGCTCGATTCGCTGCTCGCCGGCCCGGTGAATGACCGCCTGCAATCCATGGCCTCCGTGCTTTCCCGGCAGCTCAATGAGGAAGCCCAGCCGAAATGGGAGCAGAGCATCCAGAGCACGAGTGCCGCTTATCACCTGCGGATGGGGCTCTTTCGCAACGATGGCGGCGCATTGACCACCGGCATGACTCTGCCGGCAGAGGTACGTGCGCGGTTGCTGGAATTGCAGCCGGTCCAGAGGAGCAATCCCGGCCCGCCGCGAGCCCGCCGGCCCCTCGGCCCGGAGGGGCGTCCCCCGCCGGAGGATGATCCTTCCGGACGTCCGCCGCCGGATGATTTCAACCGGGAAGGTCGCCCGCCCTCCAATGGCCCGCGTCCTGGTCCCCCGCCTCCCCGCCGGGACCCGCCTCCGCCGCGCGAAGGTGGCGATGATTCCCCGCCGCCGGCCGTGCAGGGCGGGTTCCCCAAGATGCTGGTCCACACGCATTCGCCGAGCCTGTTTTGGGTCCTCATCCGCATGCCCGTGATCGATCGCCAGACGCATCCGCCGGCGCCGACCACACTCGTTCTCTCGACCGATGACCTGCGCGGGGGCGGCCTGCTCTTCGATTACCGTCCGTGGCTCATCGGCGGCGGCGCGGTGCTCATCCTTTCTGTGCTTATGTGGGTGCCGCTGGTCCGCGGTATCACTCGTGCGTTGCGGCAGATGACGGGTGCGGCGGAATCCATCGCGCAGGGCCGTTTCGAAACGCATGTCGAAGCGAAGCGCGCGGACGAAATCGGCCGGCTCGGCGGGGCGCTCAATCACATGTCGGCGCGCCTGCGCGAATTCTTCAGCGGCCAGAAGCGTTTCCTCGGCGACATCGCCCACGAGCTCTGCTCGCCGCTGGCCCGCATGGAAATGGCGCTGAGCATTCTCGAGCAGCGTGCCGATCCCAAACAACGCGACTATGTCGAAGACGTGCGCGAAGAGCTGCGCCACATGTCCGAGCTCGTCCACGAGCTGCTTTCGTTTTCCAAGGCCGGTGTCGGCGGGAAGAATGTGGAATTGAAGCCCGTGCCGCTGGCCGAGATGACCGGCCGCGTGGTCGCCCGGGAGGCGAAGGAGCATGGCGGCGTCATCGTGGATGTGCCGGGCACGCTCTCGGTGATGGCCGAACCCGATCTGCTGGCGCGTGCCTTGGGGAATGTCATTCGCAATGCCCTCCGCTACGCCGCGCCGGCTCATGCGGGTGGTGAAAATTATTCGTATCGTCCCACGGTGCAGAGCGATGGCCGGCCTTCCGGACCGATCACCGTTTCGGCGCGCGATCGGGGGGAGCGCATTTCGCTGATGGTAACCGATTGCGGGCCGGGCGTTCCGGAGGAGGCGCTCCACCGCCTGTTCGATCCGTTCTTCCGCCCGGAATCCGCCCGCACGCGCGAGACCGGCGGCACCGGCCTCGGCCTGGCGATTGTGAAGAGCTGCGTGGAAGCCTGCGACGGCACCGTCGCCGTGCGCAACGTGAAGCCGAATGGCCTGCAGGTGGAATTCGAACTGCGCAAAGCGCAGCCCCAGGCCGTGGGGAAGAATCGGATGGTGCCGACAACGTAGTCACCCAGCGACCGCCGCCGAGGACGGCGCCGCTACAGAGCGGCTAAGAATGCCCTACTGGTCCCGGTCAAAGATTCCTGAAAGGCTGCCTCTTCCCAAAATGAAACGACTTCTCCCCATCCTCTTTCTCGCATTCAGCTCCCTGTGCCTGGCCCAGGAGAAAGTATCCCAACCTCCGGAGCGCAAGCCGGCCGATGGCCCGTTCATCCCGGCGCCCGCCTTGCCCGGCGGCATCGTCCTTCCGCTTTATCCACCCGATTCCCCGCTGCTCAATCACGCCCGCATCCACGAAGCCGAGCGCTACAACACCAGCGGTAAGAGCACGGACAAACTTCTCAATACGATCAACATTCACAATCCCAGCATCGAGGTCCACCTCGCGCCGGGCGATGCCCCGGCCACCGGAGCGGCGGTGATCGTCGCGCCGGGCGGCGGACACAAGATCCTGTGGGTCGGGCCCGAAGGCTACGATGTCGTGCCTTTCCTCGGCCGCTACGGCGTAGCGACCATCGTCCTGCGCAATCGACTGCGCATCGATGGCTACGAGCCCACGGTCGACGCCGTGAACGATGCCTTTCAAGCGATCCGCCTCGTGCGCAGTCATGCCGCGGAGTGGAAGATCGATCCCGCGAAAATCGGCATCATCGGCTTCTCCGCCGGTGGCGAACTTTCCGCGCCCGCCGCACTCTTCTTCGATGATTTTACGAAGAAAAATAGCGGCGCCTCCGATCCGCTGGCCAAGGTCTCGCCGCGTCCGGATTTCGTGGGGCTGATCTATCCGGGCCCGTCGCCTTTCGCCAAGGCGCCCGACACGGCGATCCCGGCCAACGTCCCGCCGAGTTTCATCACCTGCGCTGGTTCAGGCGACCAGGTGCACGCCGTGTGGGCGACCGAGTATTTCACCGCCATGCTCAAGGCCGGCGTGCCGGATCTCGAAATGCACATCTACGGCCGTGGCGGACACGGCGGCGCAATCAGCTCCCGCAACGGCATTCCCTTCGGCACGTGGCAGGATCGGTTCATCGATTGGATTCGCGACCTCGGTTTCCTCGACGCGCCCGGCACGGAAACGAAAGCCGCCAAAGACATCGCCGCCTACGCGAAGAAGCACGGGAAGTAAAGTGGTTGAAGAGGCAAAGCGCTGCCTCCTCGTGGCGGCGGTCTATGACCGCCAAGGGATAGGAATAATAGGAATAATAGGAATAATAGGAATAATAGGAGAAATAGGACTCCCATAATTCCTATTCTTCCCATTCTTCCTATCCCCTTCGACGCCAGAGGGCGCGCCGAACTATTCCACCGGCAAAAGCTGCACCGCATCCACGACCACATAGCCATCCGTCCCCAGATTCGTCACCGTCACCACCGCCGGTTTGTCCGCGGTGAAGCGAAACGTGCCGAGGGAAACGAAGGCGTGGTTGATCGCCGGAGTTTGCTTTTCGTTCACCGTGATCGAGTTCTCGCCGTTGGCGTGCTTTACGCTCACGGGGACATTCGTCGCGCGGTTCGGCGCGGTGGTGTAGGCGAAACGCACCTCGTATTTGCCATCCTTCGGCACAGGGAGTTCGAAGCGCGCGGATTTCTCGCCTTTGCCCTGGTTCAGGTCGTGACGATACATCCCGTCCACGCCGCCCCAGGAACTGCTCGCCTGCCACTCGCCGACATACTGCGCTTCCGCGTCATCCATGACGATGCCCGGCAAATCCTTCGCCGCCACGCTGCCCGGAGGCAACGGCAGATCGAGCACCTGCTTTTGCTCGCGCAGCTTGGCCTGCAGCGCAGCGACGTCGATATCCTGCACCGCCTTCTTCTCGTGAATAGCCTGGACCGCGGCATCGCCGCACGCCTGCCCTAGAATCATGAATTGCGGCTCCATGCGGATCGAGCCGTAGGCCACGTGCGAAGCGGACATGCACACCGGCACCAGCAGGTTCTCGCACTGCTTCTTTTGCGGCACGAGGCTACGATAGGGGATGTGGTAAGGCCGCACCGGGACGTCGAAATTGCCTTCATCAATGACGCTGCCGTCGTGATCGACGAGGCGCTCGACGGCGTGCGAATCCATGATGAACGAACCCATGCCGATCGAGTCGGGCTTGGAAATGTGCTGCGTGCAATCGTCTTGCCGCATCACGTATTCACCGATCATGCGCCGCGCTTCGCGCACATAGAGCGCGTAGGGCCAGTTGTCGTTGTCCGTGAATTCATCCTTGGCCAGACCCCACTCTTTGGCCTGCGCCCGCAGTTCCTTGGGCGACCGCGAATCGTTCGCCAGGAACCAGAGAAAGCCCTGCACGTAATCGATGTGATCCTGCCAGACCTTGGCGCGCACTTTCTCGTCGCCGTCGGGGTAGTTGTAATTCGCGCCGACGTGATCGGTGCCGACGATGAGACCGATGGCGTTTGCATCGTATTTTCCATTCGCGATGGGACCGAGATAAACAAGCTTGCTGAAGCGGATACCGGGGAACGCGGCGATGGTGCGCGCGAGCAGTTCGTAACGCGCCGCGTCGTAATGCGCCGGCTTGGGAAAAGGCAGGCGATTTTCCGGTTGGCGCGTGACGATGACGCGGAAGTTGTAGGCCTGGATGCGCGAATCGCCGGCGCCGGCATCGAACCATTGATTGCTGATGCCCGGTAGTGGAAGCCCGGCTACGTCCAACGCCTGGATTTTGGCCGGCGTGCCATGCACGTAATTCATCGCGTCCTTCGGGCCGCCAATCGAGGGCGAATCCTGCGCCATCTGTTCGACGGTGCGCGGACGAAGTGGCGCGGGCAGAAATCCGGCCAGCGGTTCGTTGTAGGTCTCGCGGCTTTCGCGACCGATGGCGTAACTCACGCCGGCGCGCGCCATGAGGTCGCCTTCGTAAGTAGCGTCGATGAAAACCCTGGCCTCGTAGCGGGTGCCATCGCTGGTCATGAGCGACTCGATGCGATCGCCATCCCGCGAGATGGATTTCAGCCGCTGGTCGGTAATGACCTTGATCTTCGCCTCCTGCAGCATGGCCTTGAAGGTCGCCATGTTCACCTTCGGCTCGGCAAACCACATCGGCGTTCCCGCTTTGCTCTCTGCGGCGCGGGTAAAGAATTCGCGGGCAATGCCGCCGATGACTTTTTCGTTGCCCACGTCGGTGCTGGCCAGGCCGCCGGTGACCATGCCGCCAAGCCAGCGCGTGGGTTCGATGACCACCACCGATGCGCCCTCCCGCGAGGCCGCCAACGCCGCGCTCAAGCCGCCCGGCGTACCCCCATACACGAGCACATCGCAAGTCTCCGCAGCTTCGGCGCGCAGGGCGGCGAATAAAATGGCGACAGCGACGGCAAGAGGACGGATGCGCATCCACGTCGTCTAGAGAAAGCGGCGGCGGCTGTCAGTATCTTCTCATTGGCTTATGACAGAGTTGCCCGTTGAGTCAGTGCGCTTATCCGTCAGCCTTTCCGCCCGCATTATGACGTCCATTTTCATTCCGGAAGCCGCTCCAGCTCGCTGATGGATCTGCATTTCGAAATCTGGCTGTTCGCCGTCGCCCTCGGGACCAGCGCTTTGGGCGGAATGCTCGGCATGGCCAGCGGCATTTTCATCGTCCCGGTCCTCACCATTTTCGGACACGTCGACATTCGCGCGGCGGTCGGCGTGAGCCTGATCTCGGTCATCGCCTGTTCATGCGGCAGCGCGGCGCCCTTTCTGCGCAGTCGATTGACGAATGTGCGGCTGGCCGTGGTGCTGGAAGCGGCGACGACGCTCGGCGCCTTGAGTGGCGTGTTGCTCTTCAACATCGTGTCCGTGACGGTTCTCTATTTGCTCTTCGCCGCGGTGCTTTTCGTTTCCGCGCAGCAGATGTTGTCGCGGCGGGGGGATCCCGCGACCGATGTCGGGGAAGCGCGGGCGCCTTCGTGGACCGATGCGCTGCAACTGGATGCGGCGTATCCCGATCAGGCCCTCGGTCGCGATGTGGTCTATCGCGTCCAGCGTCTCCCGCTGGGCATGCTGTTCATGTACGGTGCCGGGTTGTTGTCCGCGTTGCTGGGCATCGGCAGCGGCGTGCTGAAAATCCCGGCCATGGATACGGCGCTTCGCCTGCCGATCAAGATCTCCTCGGCGACTTCCAATTTCATGATCAGCGTCACGGCCGCGGCCAGCGCCGGCGCTTACTTTCTCCGCGGGAATATCGATCCCTTGATGGCGGGTGTCGTAGCGGTGGGTTCGGTCGTCGGCTCAATTCTCGGGGCGCGCATTCTCATGCGGGTCTCGAGCGAAAAGCTCCGCATCCTGTTTATCGTCGTGCTCCTTTTGCTCGGCGCGCAGATGCTCCTCAGCGCACTGGGTATTTCCATCGGAGGGCATCATTCGTGAGTGCGCCTCCGAACGAAACACCGCAGCGTGGTCTCGAACGCCTGCTCGCCGCGCTGCTGCACTACGGCACCGCGGCAGCGTGTGTGGCCATCAGTATCGGCCTGGTGATGCAATGGCGGGGCGCGCATGGCCAAGGCGTGATCAACGCCGGCATCGCGGCGTTCATCATTTTGCCGGTGCTGCGGTTGATCTGCATGGGGATCGCGTTCCTTCGCGCGCGGGACTTTCGCTTTGTCTTCATCACCGCGCTGGTGCTGGCGATCATGGCGGTGGCCTGCGTGCTCGGGGTGCTGTTCTCGGCGCACGGGCATTGATTGAACGCTACTCGCATTCCCCACATTTTTGCTGTGGTCGGATCGAAGGCAGATGCTCTGGGAGCGGCGATCTCCAGGTCGCTGACCGAACCAACGCGCGGAGCGCCATTTTTTCGGGCGTCGCTCCGCGACGCAGGGCGACCTGGAGATCGCCCCTCCCAGTGGGCCGCAGCCGCGTCTATCCTGACTCGTGTTTCAAGTCGATCTCTGCCAAAAGATGTAGGTAATGCTCAGGACGGTGGGTCGCCCTCCACCCACTACTTCGTCGCCGCGGCGCCGAACAGCTCGCGGAATTTCGCCGCGGAGACCGGGAACTCGGTGCCTTCCTGATGTCCCGTCCCGGGCACCCCCGGCGAGAGCTGGTGACGGCCATCCGGCGCATTGATGTCGAAATAACACTCGAAGGCGACGTGATTGGCCGGGTTGAGAAAGAAGGCGTGCATCTGCTCGATGAAATACGGGTTGTCCAATCCGCCATGCCCGTGGTCGGCGTGATTCAGCCCCCACTCCGGAACGGCGAACGGCTTGCCGTGCTCGCTCGCGAATTTCGTCCAGAACGCCAATCCGCGAGTGCTGTTGACAATCCACTCGTCCCACACCTTGCGATGCCGCGCGTCGATCTCCGCCGGCGTGGCATTCGCCGGCCACGGATAAGTATTCGCATTCCATGTCTCGTCGTAGACATCGAGGCCGACGTAATCGACGTACTCGTCGCCCGGCCACGCCTGGTCGGCGGGGAAATCCTGATCGCCGAGCGTCGGGTTCCAGCAGAATTTCAGATTCTCCGCGCCGGGAACCGCGCGCATCGTCTGCACGATTTGTCGCCAGTATGCGACAAAGGAGTCCGTCTTCCCTTTTGCGTGCCACGTGTACCAACCGCCATTGAATTCCCACGCGGGACGCAGGATCGTGTCACCGAGTTTGGAGCGGACAAGGTTTTCCGCGAGATCGTGGAAGTAGGCGTTGTAATCCCCGTGCGCGCCCTTTTCGAGCGACACCGGTTCGCCCACCCCTTTGCTCCCTTGCTTCGGCCCGCTGCCATCGGGCGGCCCGGCGAGAATCGGGACAGCGAGAATCAGCCGCCGGCCCGGCTTGGCGTTCACCCATTTTCCCCACGTCTCCAGCCACCAGGTCGGCCAGCCTACGTTGTCCCACGATTCGCCGCCGATGAAATCCAGCGCCCAGACGCTCGGACGGCCGAGCCACGTGGCAAAGGCGTCCACCCCGGCGGTTCCATTGGGCCAGTGGTAAGTTCCGATCGCCGGCTCGCTCGCGGTTGGTTCTGCGGCGGGAGCATGGGCGATGAGGCAGAGGAGGGAACAAAGGATCGCTCGACGAAGGTGGACGGCCATATCCGCCGAAGTTGGCGGCAGCCGGGATTCGCAGACAAGCGCGGATTTGTGGGTTCGGGCTTGTGCTAAATCCGCGATGCACCTTTCATCTGCGGATTCCGTTCGGACCCTTCGTCCGCCGGCTCCTGCCATGACCGCAGAAAAAACCTCCCTCACTTCATCTCCGATTCGCGATCAGCTCGAAGATCTGCATCGCCAGTTCTCGAGCATCACCGATGGCGCGGTGGCCAGTCACATCGTCGAGCTGGCCCAGGCGAATCCGAACGCTTTCGGCATCTGCATCGTGACCACCAATGGCGGCGTCTACGAAATCGGCGATTCGCGGCAGGAGTTCACGATTCAAGCCATCTCGAAGCCTTTCGTTTACGGCCTGGCGCTCGAGGATGAAGGTCGCGCGGAAGTCTTGAAGAAGGTCGGGGTCGAGCCTACGGGCGACTCTTTCAGTTCCATTTCGCTCGATCCGCAGACGGGTTCGCCGCGCAATCCGATGATCAATGCCGGCGCGATCGCCAGCACCGGCCTGGTCCACGGGCGCACCCCGGAAGTGCGTTTCAACCGCATCCTCGAGACGTTCGGCCGCTACGCGGGACGCGAGCTCAAGATGGATCACGACGTCTACTCCGCGGAGAGCGCCACCGGCCATCGAAACCGCGCCATCGGTTTCATGCTGCGCAATTTCAACATCATCCAGGAAGACCCGATGCCGGTCGTGGAGACGTATTTTCAGCAGTGCTCGATCCTCGCCCACTGCCGCGACCTGGCGACAATGGCGGCGACGCTGGCCAATTGCGGGGTGAATCCGCTCACCGGCGAGCGGGCCATTCACCCCGAATACGTGGAGAGCGTGCTCGGCGTGATGGGCACCTGCGGGATGTACGATTACGCTGGCGAGTGGCTCTACGATGTGGGCATGCCGGCGAAGAGCGGTGTCGCCGGCGGAGTCATCGCAGTCCTGCCCGGCCAGCTCGGCATCGGCGTTTTTTCGCCGCCGCTGGATCAAAAGGGCAACAGCGTCCGGGGGGTGAGCGTATGCAGTGAGCTGTCGCGCCGCTGGGATCTGCATCTCTTCAATCGGCCGGGCATCGGCAAATCGGTCGTGCGCCTGCGGCTCAATGCCGCCGAGTTCAATTCCAGCCGCGTGCGGACGCTGGCGGAAACCAAGATCCTGCGCGAGCACGGCCAGCGCATTCAGGTCTTCCAGCTCCAGAGCAACCTGGTCTTCTCCACCGCCGAATATGTAGTGCGGGCCTTGACCGAGTGTTCGGGGATGGACTGCCTCATCCTCGATTTTCGTTACGTCATTTCCATCAACGACAGCGCCGGGCATTTGTTTCACGACATCCTCTGCCAGTTGCACGCGGCCGGCTGCGTCGTGCTCTTCACCGGGCTGACCAATAACTCGCCGCTGCGCCGGCTCATCCGTGAACGCCTGGGCGACCGCTCGGACGATCTTTTCCGCACCTTCGATGAGCTGGATGCCGCCCTGCAGTGGAGCGAGGATCGGTTGCTCGCGCGGACCATGCCGGACATTCCGAATACGAGCATCGCGGTCACGCGCTATGAATTGCTCAACGGGCTGAGCCGCGAAGATATCGCCATCGTCCAGAAGTTCTTCGAGCGGCGCAACTACGCCGCCGGGGAGATCCTCATCCAGGCGGGCGAACCCGCGCGAGAGCTCTTCCTCCTCACGCGCGGCGTGGTCACTGTCTTCCTGCCGCTGGAGGAGGGCCGCCGCAAGCGCCTCGCGACGTTCTCGCCGGGGATGTCCTTCGGCGAAATGGCGTTGATCGATCACGCCCCGCGCAGCGCTACGATCGTGGCCGACACCGATGTGTCGTGCGATTTGCTGACGCTCGGCAAACTCACCGCCCTCGGCGCCGCGTATCCGAAGATCAAGATTCATATCCTCGAAAGCATCAGCCTCGAACTCTGCCGCAAGCTGCGCAAAGCCAACCGCGAGATCGCGCAGTTGGTTTAAATCCGCAGGAAGATCTTCTTCCGGTACATTGCGTAAAGGAGGAGCCAGAGCGTGATGACCATGCAGGTGCCGAGCAGGAATTGCTCATAAGCCGGGCCCAATAGCTTGAAGGTATTCGCCCCGGCATGCGTCCGCCACGCGTCGCGGATGAAACTCGGGAAGAGGTGATCCATCACGTAGATCGCGATGGAGTTCATGCCGACGACGATGAGCGGGAAGGCCCAGCGACGATGGCCGCTCAGGTCGATGAGCCGGTAAAAGAGCGCCATCGTGAAGAAGCACCAGCCCCCGCTGAAGAGCACCCACGATGGCGTCCAGACGCGCTTCACCACCGGGCAAACGCCCGTCACACCGAGCAGCCAGCCGAGCCCGACGCAAATGACCGTCGCCATCAGCAGCCAGCCCATTTTTTCCGAATCGCGCCGCGGGCTGCGGATGACTTCGCCGGCCAACAGGCCGAGAATCATCGTGCCCAGCGTGGGGATGAAACTGAGTGTCGCGTAGCCGCCCTGGTTGAAGAGGAACGGCTTTTCGCGGGGAAAAAGATTCAGGAACCAACGGTCGAAGGCCCAGGCGAGATTGGTGTTCTTGTTCCAATGCGCGGCGAAACCGGTGGCGTTGCCGGCGAAATCGGGCGTCACCCCCGCGTGTGCCCAATCGAAATCCTCCCCCGGCAAAGGCCAGCGTGCGAAGGCCAGCCAGTAGCCGACGAGAATGATGACGAGCGCGATCCACTGCACCCGCACCGAGCGCAGGGCGAGAAGATAGAGGAAGCCGTAGCCGAGGCCGATCTGGGTCAGCGTATCCTCGAAAGTGAAATTGGTCTGCGAATGCCCGGTGGAGCGCAGGAAGATTCCGAGCAGGACAAGAATGAGCGCGCGCAGAAAGGCATGGCCGGTCGTCGCTTCGGGGGATTGGCCCCGCGCCCGGCGATTGCCGATGGAAAAGGGTAGCGCCACGCCGACCAGAAAGGAGAACGATGGCTGAATCATGTCGTGCAGCACCGCGCCGGTCCAGGTGACGTGCTCCTGTTGGGTGGCGAGAAAGCGCCAGAAGCTGGAGCCCGGCAACGCCTTGGCGACGCTGGCCGTGCGGAATTGCTCGGCCAGAAGCAGGAACATCACGAGGCCCCGATAGGCGTCGATCGAGCCGAGGCGGACCGTGGCGGGCGCAGGCGCGGGAGTGGGGAAAGGGACGGACGCCCGTTCGGCCGAGAGGGGCACGAGGGGATCCGCGGCAGCGGCAGCGGGGAGGGCGGTCATGGGGAGATATTGGTATCAACCCTCAAAAACGCCCAATTATCGAATAAATTCCTTACTTCGGGCGCACCATCTCGAAGCGGTCCCGGGTATGGCAGTACCAGTGCGGGCTGGCCATGCGACCGATGACCTGGAAGTCCTCGGTGCGGACCCGCATGATTTCCGGATCGAAAAGAGAATCGCGGATGTGCGCGCGCTTCACCAGGCCGATGATCAGCCGGTTGGCGCCGATCTGCAGCGTGCCCCATTCCTCACATTCGAAACTGGCCGGCGCCTCGGCAATGCGCGGCGCCTTCACCACGGAGGAGGGCGCCGTGGTCAACCCCGCAAGGGCGAGCTCATCCGTTCCGTAGGGCACGGTTGCCGACGTCTTGTTCATCGCCTCGGCGACGCTCTCATCCACCAGGTTCACCACAAACTCATGCGTCAGCCGCACATTGTGCGCCGTGTCCTTGGGCGTCCCGTCGTCACGGTCGCCCGGGCAGAAGCCGACGATCGGCGGTTCATCACCGAGCACATTGAAGAAGCTGAAAGGAGCGGCGTTCACCTTCCCCTCGGGGCTCATCGTAGTGACCCAGGCAATAGGACGTGGCGTGATCAGCGAGGCCAGTACGGCATAGGCGCGGTCCGCGTGTTTTCCGGCAAGATCGAGTTCCATTTCCCATTGATACGCGATTGCCCATCGTCGCGAACGGGAAATCCGCACGCCCCCTTTCCGCTTCCCCCTTGTGCAGCCATGCCCCCCGGTCTTTCTTTGCTGCCCATGGACTCCCCGCCCCCGTCTCCGCCACCAGCCCCATCCGGGCCGCCTCCCGTGCCGGAGCGGAAGTCCTACATCGGGCTCATCGTCGCGTGCAGCCTCATCGGGTTGGTGATGATCGTCGGCGTCGTCGCTGGGGTGGCTGTTTTTGTGAAGCAGCAGATCGTCAAACGCGAAGAACTTGCCAAAGTCGAAAAGAGCGAGGCGGAGGAACGCGCAAAATGGGAGGCGTCGATACGGCATGGAGATGTCCCCGATGGCAATGCCGCCCTTGAGCGAATGAAGGGCCAGATGAGACAATCCGCTGCGCACTTGAGCGGGGCGGACGCCGCCGCGACTCGCGCCATGGCCAACTACTTCGGCAAGCTCCAGCCGAAACTCCACGCCTATGAGACAGCGACGGCAAAGATCACGCAGGCGAAGGTTTTGAGCTTCCATATCGAGGATCGCCCCATGCTCGAGCAACACCGCCAGCTCATTCGCGATTTTCTCGCGGCGAACTCCGCGCTCACCGACACCCTCCGGCAGGGCGAAGATCTTTTGCGCGCCGAATTGGAAGCGGAGAAAGTATCACCGTTCCTGCGCGACCAGACACTGCGGGGTTACGAAAAGAGCCAGGCCGCACTTCGGCCGTTCCAAATGCGCATCCGCCAGTCCAGCCAGACAGTCGGGGAGTCCGCCCTCGCCGTGCTCGACCTTTTGGACAAGAGCTGGGGCAAATGGGAGCGCGACAAAGCCAGCGGGCGCCTTCGGTTTCAGGACGATGCCACGCTGTCCTCTTACAACGACCTCGTAAAAAAAATGCAGGCCGCCGACGAGGACCAGGAAAAGGCCCAGTTGGAAATGATCGCCAAAGCCAAATCGACCGGCGGACATTGATTTTTCTCCTCTGTGGAGAAGCCGCAAGTCGTGGCATTCCGGGCGCGGCCGGGGCGATGGTTCGGTGTTAGGCAAACCGGACACTACTAATTCCCGGTTGTTGTACATGTGTCGCAACGGAAAATTAATACGTACTGGAACGATTTCCCGTTTGCGTTAAGTTTGGCCTTCAATGTCTACGTCTCATTCCGACTCACTCGGCGACTTCCGGACAAATCACCGGATGCTCCTGCTTATTGGACTCGCTCTCCCGATCGGCGCCATCAGCGCGGTCGTGGCCAAAGCCCTGCTTTGGCTCATCGCGGTCATCACCAACTACGTCTTCTTCCAGCAGTATGATCCGGTGCTGCATCCGCTGACGAATCATCACCTCGGCATGTGGGTGATCGCCGCGCCGGTGGTGGGCGCCTTGATCATCGGGCTGATGGCGCGCTACGGATCGGAAAAGATTCGCGGACACGGCATCCCGGAAGCGCTCGAGGCTATCCTGCTCGGACGCAGCCTCATTCAGCCGAAGGTCGCGATTTTGAAGCCAATCTCCTCAGCGGTGTCGATCGGCACCGGCGGACCGTTCGGCGCGGAAGGTCCGATCATCATGACCGGCGGCGCCTTCGGTTCCATGATCGCGCAGCTCTTCCATCTCACTGCCGCCGAGCGCAAGACGTTGCTCGTCGCGGGCGCCGCAGCCGGCATGTCCGCGGTCTTCGCCACGCCCATCGCGGGCACCCTCCTCGCGGTGGAACTGCTCCTTTTCGAATGGAGGCCGCGTTCGTTCATCCCCGTGGCGGCGGCGGCTTTGGTCGCGGCCGTCCTGCGGGTGCCGTTGATGATGGGTGCCGGGCCGATTTTCCCGGTGATCCCACACGCCGCTTTGGGCGCGAATGCCCTGGGCGTGGCGATTCTCATCGGTGTGGCCGTAGGTTTTGGTTCCGGCCTCCTCACCATGATGGTCTATTTCTTCGAGGACTTGTTCGCCAAGATCCCGATTCACTGGATGTGGTGGCCGGCCATCGGCGCAGTTTTCGTGGGTATCGGCGGATGGCTCGATCCGCGCGTGCTCGGTGTCGGTTACGAATTCATTCACGGCTTGTTGCGGGGTGATATCATCGGTGGCGCGTTGCTCGGTCTCGTGATTGCCAAGGCGCTGGTCTGGGCCATCTCCCTCGGGTCCGGCACTTCCGGCGGTGTGCTTGCCCCGTTGCTCATCATCGGTGGCGCCATGGGCGCGCTGGTCGGCCAGTGGGTCCCCACGGGCGATGTCGGTCTTTGGGCCGCTGTCGGCATGGCCGCGATGATGGGCGGCACGATGCGCTCGCCGTTGACCGGCATGTTCTTCCTGCTGGAATTGACTCACGATTTCAACACCCTGCCCGCGCTCTTCTGCGGTTCCATCGCCGGCCTCGCGGTCACGGTGCTGCTGCTCAAGCGCTCCATTCTCACGGAAAAGCTCGCCCGCCGCGGCCAGCACATCGCTCGCGAATACAGCGTCGACCTCTTCGAGATGATGCGCGTCGGCGAAGTCATGGGCGAAGAAATCCCGATGATTCCGGCTACCACGCCGCTGCGCGAATACTCGGCCCGCATCGCCGCCAGCGATCCCGTGCTCTCCCGCCGCCAGGGCACGTTGCTCATCGATGAGCAAAAGCGCCTCGTCGGCATCATCACCCGTAGCGACGTCGTGCGCGCGCTCGAGCAGCATTCGTCGGAACCCCTCACCGTGCTCGACGCCGGCACGCGCAATCCGATCGTCACCTTCGCGGACGAAACGTTGTACGACGCCATCGCCAAGATGCTCAAACACAACCTCGGCCGCCTACCGGTGGTGGATCGCCACGACGTGAATAAGGTCGTCGGCTATCTCGGCCGCGCCGGCATCCTCGCCGCCCGGCAGAACTACTACGAGGAAGAAGAATTCCGCGAACGCGGCTTCGGCCTCGACGGTGAAACGTCGGACGCCACGGCTGCTTAAGGCGATCCGTTTCGATTCATCGCCGGCGCGCAGGTCGCGCCGGTGGATTACACACGCCGCGCGCGATGGGATGATCCCATTGCGCGCGGTTGTTTTTGGGCGTTTGCGGAGACGGGTATTCAGAAAGCGCGATTGTAGGGCGGCGATCTTCGCCGCCGTGTAGAGACGCATGTCCGCGAACGTGGGGCGGCGGCCAGGATGGCCGCCCGACAATTGCGCTCTCCATCGCTCACCGGAAATCATGCGACTCGGCGAGCTGCATCTCGGGCGCGGGGAGGGGAAAGATGCGCTGGGCCTTGATGTGGATGACGTTCTCGTAGTTCTGCAGCGGGCCTTCGATGACGAGAAAGGATTCCGAGGTGATGAGCAGGCGGCAGCGCTCGAAGAGCTTCGGCACGACGATGGCGTTGGCCACGCCGGTTTCATCCTCGAGGCTGATGAAGACGAATCCTTTCGCCGTGCCCGGGCGCTGGCGGCAGATGACCTGGCCGGCGATTTGCACGTGAGTGCCATTGGTCCCCTGCGCCAGCTCGGAAGCGCGCCAGGCCTGCGGCACGCGGTCGCGCAACAGGCGCATGGGATGTTTGCCGATGCTCAGGTTCATCCCGCTGTGATCCGCGTGCATGCGTTCCCAGGTATTCATCGGTGCCAGCGGGGCGGCCGGTGGAGACGCCGCGGGTTTGGCGAAGAGACTTTCGCCATCGAAGGGAAACTCCACCTGCCACAGGGCATCGCGGCGATGGGCGCTGAGGCCGCTGAGCGCACCAATCTTGGCCAGGGTACGTTGCTCGGGCTTGGTGAGCTTCGTCCGTAGATTGAAATCGGCGACCGAGGTGAATGGCTGGTGCATTCGCTCCAATATCAAATGCGCGGCATGTTCCTTGCGCAGGCCATTCACCACGCAGAGACCGAGCCGCACGGTGGAGTCATCGATGACCGTGCAGTTCCATTCCGACTCGCACACGGACACGGGAAGGAAGTGCAAGCCACGCCGTTGCGCGTCCTTGATCAAGGTTGCCGAGGAATAAAATCCCATCGGTTGGTTGTTGAGCAGCGAAGCATAAAACTCCGGCGCGCGATGCACTTTGTACCATGCCGACGCATAAGCCAGCAGGGCGAAGCTAATGGCGTGGGATTCGGGAAAGCCGTAGACCGCAAAGGACTGCACGGCTTTCACCACCAGTTCGGTGACTTCATCGCTGTGCCCTTTTTCCTTCATGCGCTTGCGCAACTTGGCGCACGCCGCATTCATCTTATCGTGGGAGCGGTGAAAGGACAGCGCGCGTCGCAATTCCTCCGCCTCGGATCCGTCAAAGCCCGCCAGGTCCATCGACATCTTCAGCATCTGTTCCTGGAACAGCGGGACACCCAGCGTGCGCTTCAAGGTGGGTTCCAAAATCTCCGCCACGTCCTTATGCAGGTAAACTTCGTCTTCCAGCCCGCATCGACGCTTGAGATAGGGATGCATGAGTCCGCCTTGAATCGGGCCGGGCCGCACGATGGCCACTTCCACGACGAGATCGTAAAAGCACTTCGGCTTCAGTCGCGGCAGCGTGGCCATCTGCGCACGACTTTCGATCTGGAAGAGCCCGATCGTATCCGCAGCTTGGATCATGGCATACGTTTCCGGGTCATCTTTCGGGACTTCGTAAAGTTCCACTTTGCGCCCTCGCTGACCGCTGAGCTCAATCGTTTCTTGCAGCACAGACATCATCCCCAGGCCGAGCAGGTCCACCTTGATGATGCCGAGCTCTTCGCAATCGTCCTTGTCCCACTGCGCCACCACGCGGCCGGGCATCGAGGCATTCTCCAGCGGGATGAACGAGCTGAGCTGATTCTGGCAAATGATCATGCCGCCGGAGTGCTGGCCGAGATGCCGCGGCAGGCCCTTCATCATCTGGTAAAGACAAGCCGCCGCCTCGGCGCGTGGGTGATCTTTCGGGATGCCCGCCTGGGTCAGTTGCGCCAGCAGGTCGAGCGTATGCGGGAAGTCGCCATTGGCAAAGAGCGCGGAGAAACGGCCGATGGATTCGAGGGAAAAGTTCAGCGCCTTGCCGATCTCGCGCATCGCGCTGCGTCCGCGAAAGGTGATGACATTGGCCGTCATGGCCGCGCCGTGTTTGCCGAAGCGGCGATAGACTTCCTGGATGACCGACTCACGCCGGTCGCCGCTGGGCAGATCGAGATCGATGTCCGGCCAGGTGTTGCGGCCCTCGGCGAGGAAGCGCTCGAAAAGGAGATTATACTCGATGGGATCACATGCCGTGATCCCGAGCGAAAAACAAACCACGGAGTTAGCCGCGCTGCCGCGACCCTGGACCATGATGTCATGGTCGCGGGCAAATTTCACCAGGTCCCAGATGCAGAGAAAGTAGCCGCAAAATCCTAACTTCTCGATGAGGCCTAGCTCATGATCGATTTGCCGTATTGTCCGTTCATTGAAGTTACGGCACCGGTCGCGGGCGCCAGCCAGGACCAGCTTGCGCAAGTAAGTGGCCATGCTCTCCCCCTCGGGAACGGGGAAGGTGGGAAACTGATAATCCAGATCGGCGAGAGTGAATTGCAGCCGCTCGGCCAGCGCGACGGTGTTGTCGATCGCCTCGGGCAGGTCGCGGAACAGCTTCGACATCTGCGCTGCGGATTTGAGGTAGCGCTCGCTGTTCGCGCTGAGCAGTCGGCCGGCGGCATCGAGGTGGGTGTGATTCCGCGCGCAGGTGAAGACATCGAGCACGCCGCGCTGCTCGGGGATGCTGTATTGCACGCCATTGGTCGCCAGCAGGGGCAGCCGCTCGGCCCCGGCCAGGTCGGTGAGTTGGCGGATGCGCAGCTCTTCCCCGCGCTGCAAATGGCGCTGCACCTCGACGTAGACATTCCGGTCGCCAAAGGCGCGGCGCAAGCGTGTGACTCGTTCGCGCGCGCCGGCCAGGTCATCGCGCTCGAGGCAGTGCGCGATCGGTCCTTCGTCATCGCCGGTGAGCGCGACGAGTCCCTCGGCAAATTCCTCGAGCTCCCCCCAATGCACCGGCGCATCGGTCTTGGTGCCGCGCAGTTTAGCCTGCGTGATAAGTCGGCAGAGATTCTGGTAACCGGTGCGCGATTCGACGAGCACCGGCAGCACGGCGCCGTCCTCGAGCGTCAGTTCTGCGCCGAGGATGAGCCGGGTTTCGAATTTTTTCTCCTCCGCTTCTTTGGACTCTTTGCTCTTGTGATAAAAACGCGGCGCGCCGTAGACGCCATCGCGATCGCACAAAGCCACCGCCGGTAATTGCAACTCCGCCGCCCGATCGGCCAGATGCTCAGGCAGGCTCGCCCCGCGCAAAAAGCTGAAAGCGCTGCGGGTATGCAGCTCAACGTACGCTCGCTTCATAACAGCCCTCCAGAAAACAAGTGCCTTGGGATTTCGAGATGCGGTAGAGCGCGCCGTCGCTGAGCTCGATGTCCCATTCCTCGGCGTTCCACTCGTGCTGGTCCCACCACTGGCCCGACACGCGGTACGGTCCCGCCATATCGATCACTTCGCCCTGCGCCACCGGCGAGGAAAGCCACTTCGGCACATGCCGCTCGAAACGGACCTGCGCTGGCAAGGGCGGACGAAAGCGCCGCAGCGGCAGCCCCAGCGGGCGGCTCTCCGCGGGCTCGGTCTTGGAATGCTCGGCGAGTTTTTGGAAATCCGGCGCCACCAGTTGAAAGCGATCGGGGCGATGCGTGTCTTCGAGTTGCACGACACCGACGTTTTCCGTTCCAACGAGCGCGGCGATGCGGCCCAGCGTTTCGCCAAAGCGGTTCGGATCGCGCAGCGGATTTTCGAAAAGCTGGAATTGCGAGCGATTGGCCACGACCGGCTCGATGCGCAGCCGCACGCCGATGGGCTGCTGCTCCAGTCGCAGGTTTTCGAGATGCGTGTGCAGGATGCGGAAGAGCACCTCGGTGTCGTCCGTGGGCGAGGGAATGGTGAAGGCGCGTTCGTAGCGATCCGCGCCCGGGGCGGCATTCGAGGGTCCCGGTTCGAGCAGGATGGTGAGCGTGATCTGCGCGGCCACGCGATACGTTTCCTCCAGCCGCAACAGGAGTTGCTCCAGTTGGCGGCGCAGGATGAAGAGCAGCGGCTCGGTCGTTTCGATGGGATGCTCGAACTCGAAGGTTTCCCAAAAGACCTCCGGCGGACGGACGAGGCGCAATTCGCGGTGCGCGCGGCCGGCGGCCTGTTCCCATAGCGCGCCGGCTTCAGGACCGAGGCGCTCGATCAATTCGCTCCGCGACAGCCGGGCCAGTTCGCCGAGATAGCCGATGCCCCAGTCGCGCAAAATCTCCAGCAGACCGGGCGCGGTATCCACCGCCGTGACGGCCACTACCGCGAGAAACGCGCCCGCGTGTTGCACGACGAGCGCGGGCTC
>Ga0207667_10003402_pt1 | contig 19637 bp, 20 predicted proteins | sample KBSCornC52_FD_184301 | JGI IMG/M metagenome (GOLD analysis project Ga0207667, IMG submission 184301) | Corn rhizosphere microbial communities from Kellogg Biological Station, Michigan, USA - KBS Corn C5-2 (SPAdes) (version 2) | ecosystem: Host-associated > Plants > Roots > Rhizosphere > Soil ...
TGCCGCCACCATGATTTCACGGATGACCCGCGTCCATTCCTTGCCGCGCTTCTCGTCCTGTCGGCCCTTGCGATGCTGGATGTTGGCCCATTTCGAGTGACCGGCCATAAGAAAACGCTCCTGGAGTGTGCGCAGCCGACCGGGCGTCACGCCCGGCGGATCGGATGTTGGGGAAACCGGCATTTTAGCTGCCCGACCGCCGCGCGGCGCGGCCGCAGGACTGCACGGTCGTGCGCGATGCCGCATGAAACCGGCGCATCGCACGGCGCAGGCCTGCTGCGCCGGCGTTCCGAGCACATGCCGATTGCTTCGTTGCCCTGGCCGCACCGGGGCTCGCACACTGCGCAGGCGCCTTCGCAAGGGGCGTGACGGGACGCCAGGTGTTGACGGACCCTGGCGGGTGAAGGGAGCGGGACGGCGTCTCGCTCCCTTTTCCTTGCCTGCTGGCAAACTCTGCCCATGAGCGACTCTTCCAACCCGGCCGGCGCCCCGCTGCTCGTCGCCTGCCTGTGCGCGCAGTGGTGCCGCACCTGCGACGCCTACCGCGACACGCTGCTGGCCGCACGCGCTGCGCTGCAGCTGCATCCGCAGGTCGCGGCCCGCTTCCTGTGGATCGACATCGAGGACGAGTCGGACCTCATCGGCGACCTGGACATCGAGGACTTCCCCACCCTGCTGGTGGCCCGCGGCGACGCCGTCCTGTTCTTCGGGCCGATCCTGCCGCACGCCCAGACCATCGACCGCCTGCTGCGCGGCGCCGTCGCCGGCGAGCTGCCGCCGCTGCCGTCCGACACGCTCGCGCCGGACGTGCGCGCGCTGCCCGCGCGCCTGCGCGGACACGCGGCGCTCTGAAAGCGCCGCCTCGCGCCGGGGCGGGCCCCAGGATCTCAGGCCAGGCGGGCCGGCGTCGCGTACCAGAGCGCCGCGAAGAAGTGGCAGGTGGTGCCGGCCAGCACGAACAGGTGCCAGGCGAAGTGCGCGTACTTGTAGCGCGAGTCGAAGATGAACACGACCGCCCCCAGCGTGTAGGCGATGCCGCCGGCGAGCAGCCACAGCAGGCCGGCCATGGGCATCGCGTGCACCAGCGGCCCTGCGGCGATGATCGCCGTCCAGCCCATGGCCACGTACAGGCCGGTGGACCACAGCGGGTGGCGCAGCAGGTTCATCAGCTTGACGGCGATGCCGGCGGCGGCCATGGCCCAGATCGCACCGAACAGCGTCCAGCCCCACGTGCCGTTCAGCACGCCGAGCGCGAACGGCGTGTAGCTGCCCGCGATGAACAGGTAGATGGCCGCGTGGTCGATGCGATTGAGCACGGACTTGACCCGGCCGTCCGGGATCGCGTGGTACAGCGTGGACGTGAGGTACAGCAGCATCATCGTGACCGAGAAGATGCTCACGGCGACGATGTTGGTGACGGTGCCATGGCGCACCGCCATGACGACGAGGATCGGCAGCGACGCGATGGCCAGCAGGAAGCCCAGCCCATGGCTGATCGCGTTGGCGATCTCTTCGCCAAGCGTCTGCGGACGGTCTTCGTAGGGGATGGTGGTCATGATGTGAATCGTACCGGCTTCGAGCCTTGACTTTGTAACGTTCAGGCAAAGGCCGTGCCCGACGTTTGCCCTGGCGCAACGTCCCGGCGCACGCTGCCCTCGCGACCGCGCGCCATGCTCGCGCGCACGCGCGCCAGCAGCTGCCCGGGCCGTGGCACCTGCGCATGCAGGCGTGTCGCGCGCGACAGCGCGGGCGCGAGCGAGGGCATGCCATACACCGTGTGGAACAGGTCCTCGTCGCTCCACGCATGGCCTTCGGCGGCCGCTGCGATGGGCGTCATCCAGTCGAACGCGACGTCCGCATTGCCGTTCAGGGCCAGTGCATAGGTGAAGCCGCCCGTCGTGACCTGCAGCACCGTGCCCTGCCCCGGCAGCCAGCCGCCCTTGGCGGCGGTGAAGGCGCCCAGGGAATCCTTGAGCGCCCAGTCGAAGCCGAAGTAGCCGTGCGACGGGTCGCCCGAGGCGGTCGTCAGCGCGCCGGTGGCGTCGACGGCGTCCTGCAGCAGGCGGGAGATCGTGGCCGGCTCGAGCACCGGGTTGTCGGCGGAGACGCTGAACATCGCGCCCAGTCGAGCCATGTCGACCACCGAGGCCGACAGGCCCCCCGCGCCGGAGAACATCTCGTAGTCGAGCGCGCCGTAGTGCGTGGGCACCAGCCTGCCGCCTGGCTCGCGCACGGTGGGCAGCACCTCGAACGGGTACAGCGGCCAGGCGCTCGCGGGGTCGTGCACGGTCATGTGATGGCGCGCGTCGCCCACGGGCTGGTCGGCCACGCGGCTGCGCGAGCGGTGCGTGTGCGTCTGGTGCAGCGGCGCGAGCACGAGCTGCTCGAGCGCCTGCACGAAGCTGCCCGAGCCGTGCAGCCTGGCCACCACCTCGCCCAGCAGCAGGTAGTCGAAGTTGCCGTACACCGAGTTGTGCCTGTCGCCCGGCTTGCCGGTCAGCTTGCGGGTCGTCGCGTAGCTCAGGAGCTGCGCATGCGTGGCCGGCAGCGGCGCGCCGAAGGCCTGGGCGGCGGCGGCGCTGGAGTACATCAGGCCCTGGTCGATGCCCGAGTCGCTCGTCAGCAGGTGGCCGATGGTGATGTCGGCCCAGCGCGGGTCGAGCGGCGCGCTGCCGTCCGGCTGCCTCAGGTGCATCACGCCCTGCACCTTGGTGTCGAGCGTGACGCCGGGCCGGTCCTGCACCAGCCGCATCATCGCGACGGCGGCAAACGTCTTGGAACAGCTCGCCTGGCGGAACGGCGTCTGCGGCGCGAGGTCGGGATAGCCGGCCTCGGCGTACGTGTAGCCCTTGGCGTAGACGAGGCGGCCACCGCGCGCGATGGCCAGCGCCGCGCCGCGCAGGTTCTGCGCCTGCAGGGACTGGTGCATGACGGCGTCGATCGCCGCCACCGTCACCGGGCCCTGGTCGCGCAGCGTGCGGAGGTCGGCCCGCTCGCGCGCGGCGAACAGCGCCGCGATGCGCGCGTCCGCGCCGGTGCCGCGGGCCGACACCTGCACGGGCATCAGGCCGGCCTTGGACTGCCGGTCGTACTCGGCCTGGTATTGCGCGGGCGTCATCGCGCCGCGCGCCACCCACGGCCCGATCGTCGAATCGACGAAGCATTCCGCGGTGCGATCCGACGACGCCAGCGCGATGTGCAGCGGGCGCCCGCGCGTGGAGGTGATGGCGTCGAAGCGCTGCTGCAACAGCGTGGCGTCGACCGTGGGCGCCTGCGCACCGAGCGCGGGGTCGAAGCCTTCCACCGACCACGCCACCTTGGCGGGATTGGGGCCCCAGATCGCGGCGAAGCGCGGATCGGCGTCGTCGCCGAAGACGTCGACCCATTGCAGGATGCGGCCCGCCTGCTGCTGCGCCGCGTTGAATGCCTGGAACTCGGCCTTGCCCAGGTCCAGGCGCACCACGGGCAGCGGGTCCATCGGCCTGAAGCTGGCGGCATAGGCCGCCTGGCCCTCGGCGCCGGTGGCGGCCACCAGGTACAGCCCGCGGCCCATCTTCTCGTTGGCTCGCACGTCGTCGTGAAGCTGCGCATGGGTGCGCGGGAACACCTGGTGCTCGGGATGGATCGCGGCGCGCTTGACCATCACGGCGGCGAACAGCGGATGGGCCGGCTCGTCGTAGATCGACAGCGACAGCGTTCGGAAGCCGCGCGCGGCCCACTCGTCGACCAGCGCCCGGTGGTCGGCCAGCCCGGCGCCGTGCCAGGCGACCGTGTTGTGCAGCCCGAGGGCGTCGGGGGCCGCGATGTCGCGAAAGCGGACGGACCGGGCGGGGTTCTGCGACATGGAGGCGTCTCGTGGGGATGCGGTGCTGGCACTGTGGCCCGCCGCGCCCTCGCCACCATCCCTCCGATGGCGGACACCCGGCGCCGCGATCTAGGGGCTATCGCGGCGCGTCCTCGATGGCGAGAGGCCCTACTTGCCGTCGGTCGCCGAGCCGCCGTCGGCGCCGCTGGCCACCCAGCTGGCGACGTCCTTGCCCAGCACCTTGGTGTCGCGCTCCAGCATCGAGCAGGTGCCCTTGAAGCCGCCGAACGCCCCGCCCGTGGTCGTGCGCGTCAGGTGCGTCGAGCGCGCGACCTTGCCGTCCTTGAGCAGCTCGACGCGGATCGACACGGCCTTCGGGCCGGTCCAGCTGCCGCCGCCCACGCCCATCACGTCGACGATGCTCACGCGCACGACGTCGCCCTGCGTGGAGTCCGTGGTGCCGGCGAGCTGGCTGCCGACGTCCTCGGCCAGGCGCTGCTCCAGCTTGCACGCCTCGCGCACCTTGGGCACGACGGACGATTCGGACGCGTAGGCGACCGGCGTCAGCAGCTTGACGCCGTCGGCGTGCGCCGCGGCGGAGGCGGCCAGCAGGACCGCGAATGCGAACTTCTTCATGGGGATGACTCCGTGGGTGTTGAAAAAGGAAGGGGCGGCGACCGCGTCAGGGCTTGGTCGCGACCAGGTTGATGAGCGTTTCCTCGCGCACGGCCGGCGGCCGGATGCGCAGCACGCGCTCCACCAGCCCGAGGTCCTCGCGGCTCCACCACAGGAATGGATACGACACCTGGGCATCGGGCACCGCGAAGCCGGCGGCGCGCACGAGCGCGAGGTATTCCGGCGCCGTCTTCTGCATCTCCATCGGGTGGCGGAACAGCAGGCGGATGATCCACGAATGGATGTAGCGCCGCGTGGACTCGGCAAACAGCAGCCTGCCGCCCGGCCGGAGCACGCGGAAGAACTCGGCGATCGCGCGGTCCTGGTCGACCAGGTGGTGGAAGGTCTGGTGGCAGAACAGCAGGTCGACGCTCGCGTCGGCCAGGGGCAGCCGCGAGCTGTCGGCCTGCATCACCTCGGCCGTGGCGCCGTTGGCCAGCCGCACCTGCGCGGCCTCGCGGGTGGCCGCCTCCACCATCCTGGGTGCGATGTCCAGGCCGATCAGGCGTTCGGGCCGGAACCGTTCGGCGAGCTTGCGCAGCGAGCCGCCCCAGCCGCAGCCCACGTCGACCACGACGGGATGGGAGACGCGCGGCGCCGGCTCGAGGCGTGCGAGGTCGCGCAGCGCCACCTCCAGCACATGCACGTCCCAGGTGCGCGTCTGGAGGAACCAGTCGCCGAAGGCGGTCTCGGGGATGTAGTCGGGCAGGGGCTTGGCAGCGGACATCGGTCTTGCTTCTCGGTTCTTTCAATGGGCCGGCGCGACGGCCGCGACATGCCAGGCAGCCTCGTCGCCGGTCGGTGGCAGGCCTTCGCAGCGCGCGCCGGCCAGCGCGCGCGAGTCGGCGCAACACAGCGCCACGTGCACGGGCGCCGCGCGCCACGTGCGCACGTTCGCGCGGGCGTCCGCGGGGGCGCAGGCGCTGGCGTGGACGCGCCGGAAGTCCCAGGGCGCGGCGTCCGGCGGGCAGGCCTTGTACCAGGCTTCCTTGGCGGTCCAGCGCGCGAGCAGCGCGTCCTCGCGCGCAGCCTCGGGCATCGATCGCCATTCGATCAATTCGTCGGGCGACAACATCAGCGCGGCACGCTCGCCGGGGTCGCTGCGGGCGGGACGATCGCATTCGACGTCCACGCCCACCGCGCGGTCCGCCACCGCCGCTGCCACCCAACCCAGCCGGTGGGACAGGCTGGCGTGGACGACGCCTGCCGATGCCGACGTGCGGGCCACCGGTGCGACGCCCGCGTCGGCCGACACGTCCCACGCCGCGGCAGGAATGCCGGTCGCCGACTGCAACAGTTCGCGCAGCAATGCGCGGCTGGCGACGAACGCGTGCCGCGCCGCGGGCGCCAGCGCCGCCCAGCGGCGTCGCTCCGATCCACCCAGCCAGGCGGGCATCGCGACGTCGCCCGCGCCGGATGACGACGCCACCCGGGCGACGGCGAGCCGCAGCATCGCGGCCCTACTTGCCGACCTTGGCGTAGCTGCCCTTGAGCGTCACGCCACCGATGAGGGCGCCGTCGCGGCACTGCAGTTCGGTCGCGTTGCTCAAGGGGACGTGGTCGTTGTAGGTGACCAGATCCACCACGGCATTGGCGCCCTGGCGTTTCGCGTGCTCCTGGAACTTGATCAGCGCCGTGAGCACGTTCCAGCGGCACGCTTCCTCGGGCGACTTGTTGAAGGCGTTGGTCTTCGCGTTGGCCACGTCCTCGCCGAGCTTCTTGTTCTTCGGCGTCTTCGCGCCAGCGAGGTAGAACTTGACGGAGCCGTCGAGTCGGGACTGCGCCTCGGGCATGGAAAGGACAGACTCCAGCGTGACGTTGACGGCGCTGTTGCGGGCCTGTGCCGGCACGGCGACGACGACGGCCAGCAGGGCCGGGATGATGAACTTCTTCATGGTGAACTCCCTCGGGGGCCGAGAAAAATGACTTCGCTCAGTGGGTCAGTTCGCCTTGTCCTTGGTCGCGCCGCTGACGGCGGCGCCACGAATGTCGTCGCTCAGGTCCGCCAGCCACTTGTTGACCTTCGGATGCACGGTGACCTTGTCGCCGGACTTTTCCTCGTTCATGTTGACGCTGCTCTTGTATTTCACCTGGAAGCTCGTCGCGTCGTACAGCACGTCGACGGACACTTCATGCCCACTCGAGGCGGCGGTCAGGGACAGCACGCCCGGCTTGTCCGCAACTGGCTTCCAGCCATGATGCGCGCCGCCGACGATGATGGCGCGGCGCACCATCGTCGGTGTCGACGTCTTGCTGCCGTCGGCAGTCACCACTTCCGTGCGCTGCGGTTCCTGCAGGTCAGCAGAGCGCGCGACGGCCATGCCGGTGGCGAGCGACAGCGCCGCCGTCACGATCACGGCACGAAGGATGGAATTGAGCATCATGTCTGGTTCCTCTGGATGTTGTCGTTGTCGCCGCCTCGGGCGGCTTGGGCAGGCACGCATTGTGCGATGGCGCCTGCGGGCGAGAAAGCCTCAGGGTCGTGCGTGCGCGGGCTCAGTGAGCCGCGCTGGCGGCCGGATCGGCGACCGGCGCTTGGGCGTCGGGATCGATGCCGTTGACAGGGCCATCATGCCCAACCGGCGCGTCGGGATCCTCGTCCTTGAGGTTCGTGGTCGGGTGCTGCGCCCATTTTGCGATTCTTGCGGCCAGGCCCTTCGAGGCGCCGTCGAGGAGCGCGCAGGTTCCGTGGAACATGATGCTCATGCCGCTGCGGCGATGCATCTTGGTCACGAAGTCGACCTTGCCGTCGTTCAGGAACTCCGCCTTGACGGCGAGCACCTTGGGACCGGTCCAGGAGCCTCCGCCGACGCCCAGCACGTAGCTGATCGTCACCTTCAGCGCTTGGCCCTTGCTCGCGTCCGTCGCCAGCGCCGCGTTGCCGTCGTAGCGCTGCATCGCCGTCAGGATGTTGCTCTGCAGCTGGTAGTCGAGCCGGCATTCCTGGCGCACGGCGTCCGGGATCTTCGATTCGGGGTCGATCGTCACGGGAAGCAGCGCGACGCCCGCAGCATGGGCCGTGGCGGTGCACCCGGCAACGCACAGGGAAAGGAACAGGACACGCATCGAATTCTTCATGGAGTGTTCACGCTTTCAGGAAAAATCGCTCCAGGGCGACAGGATCTGGAAGACGGACGGGGCGGCCCGTCACGCGGGGAAGGTGTCACTCGCGCGGCGACGAGGCCGCCGACGCCGGGGCTGACAAGGCGATCGCGCCCACCCCCGTTCGCCTGCCGGGCAGGAGCCAGTTCACGACCAGGTCGCTCGCCTTCGAGGACGCGCGCTCGAGGTCGCCGCAGGTACCCGCCAGCGGATTGAGCGACTTCGTGGCAATGGTCTCGCTGGTCGTGCGGATGACGTTGCCCGAGCGCAGGAGGGCGATGCCGAGCGTGAGCGTCTTCGGCCCGGACCACCCCCCGCCGTGCTTGCCGATGACCCGCTCGATCGTCACCTTGAGCGCCAGCCCCTCGCCCGGGGCGTCGACGATGGCGCCGCCCAATCCCCGGTCCGCCAGGGCCTGGTGCAGATCCTCGAGCACCTGCGGCTCGAGATGGCAATCCTGCCGGATCCAGTCCGGCGCCGGCGCCTCGATGCCATAAGTGACGGGCTTCAGGACGGACACGGATTCGGTGCCCGGCGGCGCATCCGCGGCAAACACGGCTCCGGAGCACGACGCCACCAGGGCGCAGCACGCTAGCTTCCTCATCTTCTTCCTCCCACGACCGGTTCTGCGACCGCTCATTCCCAGCGCCGGAAGATCAATGACGTGTTGATCCCGCCGAACGCGAAATTGTTGCTCATCACGACGTCGGTCTCGATGACGCGCCCTGCGCCGGTGATGTAGTCGAGGGCGCCGCAGCGCGGATCGACTTCCTCGAGGTTCAGCGTGGGGGCGAACCAGCCCTCGCGCATCATCTCGATGGTCATCCATGCCTCGAGCGCGCCGCAGGCGCCGAGGGTGTGGCCCATGTAGCTCTTGAGCGAGCTGATCGGCGCGTGCATGCCCAGCACCTCGCTGGTGGCCTGCGACTCGGCCATGTCGCCCTGCTCGGTGGCGGTGCCGTGCGCGTTGACGTAGCCGATGGACTCGGGCGTCAGGCGGGCGTCGACCAGCGCGAGGCGCATGGCCTGCGCCATCGTCGACGCGTTCGGGTGCGTGACGTGCGTGCCGTCGGAGTTGGTGCCCCATCCCAGCAGCTCGGCATGGATGCGGGCGCCGCGCGCCTGCGCGTGCTCCAGTTCCTCCAGCACCAGCGTGCAGGCGCCCTCGCCCAGCACCAGGCCGTCGCGCCTGGCGTCGAACGGGCGCGGGGTGAGCGCCGGCGAGTCGTTGTGCACGCTGGTGGCGAACAGCGTGTCGAACACCGCCGCCTCCGTCGCGTCGAGCTCCTCGGCGCCGCCGGCCAGCATGGCCACCTGGCGGCCGCTCTGGATGGCCTCGAACGCGTAGCCGATGCCCTGGCTGCCGGACGTGCACGCGCTCGACGTGGTGATGATGCGCCCCGTGAGCCCGAAGAACACGCCGATGTTGACCGCCGCCGTGTGCGACATCATCTTGATGTACGTGTTGGCGGTGATGCCCTCCGTCGACTTGTCGTGCATCATGCGGCCGAAGTCGCCGAGCGCCTGCGGCGTGCCCGACGACGAGCCGTACGACACGCCCATGCGGCCGCTGGTGACCAGCGGATCGCCCAGCAGCCCGGCGTCGGCCAGCGCCAGCTCGCTGGCGCGCGTGGCCATGACGGCCACCCGGCCCATGCTGCGCGTGGACTTGCGGTTGTAGTGCGCCGGCAGCTCGAACGGCTTGGCGAGGACGCCCAGGCGCGTGTTGAGCCCGTCGTACTGCGCCCACTCCTCCATGACCTGCACGGCGTTGCGGCCGCTCCTGAGGGCGGCAAGCACGGTGGGCCAGTCGTGGCCCAGCGGGCTGATGGCCCCGAATCCGGTGACGACGACGCGCTTCATCCCAGCATGCCTCCGTTGACCGAGATGACCTGGCGCGTGATGTACGCGGCCTCGGGCTTGAGCAGGAAGGCGACCAGCGCGGCCACTTCGTCGGGGGTTCCCATTCGACGCAACGGGATGATCTTCATCGCTTCCTCCAGCACCTCGGGCGGCACCATCTCGGTGTCGATCAGCCCGGGGGCGACGCAATTGACGGTGATGTTGCGCTTGGCGAGCTCGATGGCGAGCGACTTCGTCGCCGCGATCACCCCCGCCTTGGCGGCACTGTAGTTCGTCTGCCCGCGGTTGCCCATCAGCGCGGACACCGAGGCCAGCGTCACGATGCGGCCCGGCTTGCGGCGCTGAACCATGGGCATCACCACCGGATGCAGCACGTTGTAGAAGCCGTCGAGGTTGGTGTGGACGACCGCGTCCCACTCCTCGCCGCTCATCGCGGGGAACGCGTTGTCGCGCGCGATGCCCGCGTTGCAGACGACGCCGTAGTAGGCCCCATGCGCGGCGATGTCGGCCTGCAGCGCGGCGGCGGCGGCGGCGCGGTCGGCGACGTCGAAGGCCAGCAGGCGGGCCTGCACGCCGAGCGCGGCGATCTCCGCGCAGACGGCGTTGGCCTGCTCGATGCCGCTGCGGCAGTGCACCACCACGTCGTGGCCCTCGCGCGCGGCCGCCAGCGCGATCGCGCGCCCGATGCCGCGGCTTGCGCCGGTCACCAGCACGGTGCCACGCCCGGGCTTGTTGTCTGTCTCGTTCATTGTCGTCATTCCCTCGGCGCGCCGGATGGCACGCCCTCTCCTGGATTGTCCGGCGGCTCGAACACGCTGAGCCGCCCGTTGGCCACCACGCGGCCCGCGTGCTCGATGCGGCAGTCGAACATGCCCAGGCCGTTCTCGGCCGTGAGCTCGCACTGCGCCAGCACGCGCAACTCGGCGCCGACCTCGAACACGGGCACCGCGGCCTCGTAGCGCCGGCTGCCCAGCAGGTAGCCGATCTTCGGCCCGCCCCCGCCCCCGCGGGCGCGCGCACCCGACCAGGCCGCCACCGCCTGCGCCATGTATTCGATGCCGACCCACGCCGGCACGCCGGCGTCGGTGTTGAACGGCCCTTGCGCCGGCACGCGCACCCGCGCCTCGACGGCCAGGTCGTCGACGTGGGCGATCGAGTCGAGCAGGCTCATCGCGCCGCGGTGCGGCACCCATGCATCCATCGCCTGCGGTGGCCAGGGGCCCTGGTCGAGGTCGTGCGGCGCGGTCATGGCTGCGAGAACAGCAACGACGCGTTGCTGCCTCCAAAGGCGAAGGAGTTGCTCATCACGTGGCGCACCGGCCGGCCCAGCGCGAAGCCCGGCGCCACCGGGCGCAGCGCCGGCAGCGCGGGGTCGGCCGCGCCGTCCCACCAGTGCACCGGCAGCCGGCCCGACGGGTTGTCGACCAGCGCATGCCAGGCGAACGCGGCCTCGAGGGCGCCGGCCGCGGCCAGCGCGTGCCCGGTCAGCGGCTTGGTGGAGCTCACCGGCACGTCGCATCCCAGGACGCGCTCGACGGCCAGGCTCTCCATCGCGTCGTTCTGCTCGGTGGCGGTGCCGTGGAGGTTGACGTAGTCGATCTGGCCGGCGGCCAGGCCGGCCCGCGCCAGCGCACGCTGCATCGCCTCGGCGGCGCCGCGGCCACTGGGTTCGGGCGCGGACATGTGGTGCGCGTCGGCGCTCTCGCCCCAGCCGGACAGTCGCACCGGCCCGTCGTCGCGCCCCATCAGGAACAGCGCGGCGCCCTCGCCGATGTTGATGCCCCGGCGGTTGGCCGAGAGCGGATTGCAGCGCTCGGCAGACACCGCGTCCAGCGCCGAGAAGCCCGCGATCGTGAAGCCCGACAGCGCATCGCCGCCGCCGGCGACGACCGCGTCGACCTGCCCCGACCGCAACAGGCGCGCGCCGGTGGCGATGGCCTTCGCGCTCGACGAGCACGCCGTCGAGATGACATACGCCGGTCCGCAGGTGCCCAGCTCGCGCGCGACGCATTCGGCGGCGTTGCCCATCTCCTGCAGCGCGTAGTCGTAGTCCGCCGGCCAGCCCAGGCCGGCGTCGGCCTGGCGGATGGCCGCGAGGCCCTCGTCCAGCCCGGCGGTGCTGACGCCCAGGACGACGGCCACGCGCCGCGGCCCGAAGCGGTCGATCGCCGACTGCACGCGCGCCCGCAGCGGCGCCAGCGCGGCCAGCAGCAGCGCGTTGTTGCGGCTGCGCTGGCCGCGAGGCAGGCTGTCGACCGAGGGCAGCGGGGTCGTCACGCAGCCCAGGTTCAGCACGCGCCCGGGGGTGTGCAGGTCGGTCGGCGCCACGCCGGACGGCGCGTCCGACCACAGGCCGGCGCGGATGGCCGCGGGCGTGTCGCCGAGCGCGCAGACGCAGGCGTGGGCCTGGAGATAGATGGCGGACTGGGTCATGTGGCGGGGGCGTCGTCGTTGCCGAGCTCGCGCGATTCGATCTTGAGCTTGAAATGTTCGCGCCGCTGGTCGATTTCCACCAGCAGCGGGCTGATCCGCGTGATCACCGTCACGGCCTGGCCGTCCTGCGTCAGCGTGCGCACGTTGCCGTCCTCGGCCAGCTGCCAGCCGGCCGGCAGCTGCGCCTGGATCGCGGCCACGGGCCACAGCGTCAACTGCAGGTCGCTGAGGATGCGCGACCCGGAGACGGCCGCGGGCCACCACGACGCCTTGCTCTCGGTCAGCGTCGTGCCGTCCCAGTCCAGCCGTGCGGCGACCTGCCCCATCGCGAGCACCCCCAGCTGCACATGGCGCGGGTCGGCCTCCAGCAGCACGTCGAGCTGCTGGTCGCGTCCCGGCGCCTGCAGCGTCAGGTGCTGCTGCAGGTTCAGCGCGCGGCCCAGCAGCGCGGGCGCGAGCCGCAGCTGCGGCGTCTCGCGCGGCGGCGCCGGCGTGGCGCAGCCTGCCAGCGCCAGCGCCAGCGTCGCCGCGGCGAACGCGATCAGGCGCTGCACAGTTCCTCCAGCACGCTCAGGCGGCGCTTGGCCTGCGCAACGTACGGGTTGCCCTGGTCCCAGGCGTAGCCGGCCAGGATGGCCGAGATCATGCGGCGGATGTCGGGCGTGTGGCGTTCGTGGAAGATGATCTTCTGGAAGCCGCCGGCGTACCACGAGTCGACGAAGGTCCGGAAGGTGTCCACGCCGGTCTTGAGCGGCACCGCGTAGTCGGCCTGCCAGTCGACCGTCTCGCCGGCGAACTCGCGCGCCAGGCACTGCGTGGCCAGCGAGGCCGACTTGAAGGCGATGGTCACGCCGCTGGAGAACACCGGGTCGAGGAATTCGCCCGCATTGCCCAGCAGCGCGAAGCCCTTGCCCCACAGCGACTTCACGTTGGCCGAGTAGCCCACGATCTGGCGCGCCGGCGTATCCCACTGCGCGTCCTTGAGCAGCATCGACAGGCTCGGCTCCTCGGCCACGATCGCGCGCAGGCGTTCCATCTCGGTGCCGGGGTATTGCGCGAGGAAATCCTGCGCCGCGACGACGCCCAGCGAGCAGCGCCCTTTCGAGAACGGGATCGTCCAGTACCAGACATCCGGGTGCTTCGGGTGCACCGTGACGCGGATCTTCTCGCGGTCGAACCCGCCGTCCGGCGGGATGTGGTCGGCCACGTGCGTGAAGATTGCGCCGCGCACCGGGAAGTTGGACGGCGACTCGAGCTTGAGCAGGCGCGGCAGCGTGCGGCCGAAGCCGCTGGCGTCGAGCACGAAGCGCGCCTCGACCTGGTACGTGTTGCCGTCGGCGTCGCGCGCGGACACGCGCGGCTTGTCGCCCTCCAGGTCGATGGCCGTCACCTCGTGGCGGAAGCGGATCTGGGCGCCCATGCGCGCGGCGGCGTCGGCCAGCACCTTGTCGAAGGTGCCGCGCTGCACCTGGTAGGTGGTGCCCCAGCCGTCGGAGAACTTGTCGCGGAAATCGAAGGCGGTGTACTTGTCGCCCCATGCGAACGCGGCGCCGTTCTTGAACTGGAAGCCGGCCTCGACGACGTCGCGCAGCATGCCCGCGGCCTCGATGTACTCCATGCTCTGCGGCAGCAGGCTCTCGCCGATCGAGAAGCGCGGGAACTGCTCGCGCTCCAGCACCAGGACCCGGCGGCCCTGCTGGCGCAGGAAGGCGGCGGCCACGGAACCGGCAGGGCCGGCGCCGACGATCAGGACGTCAGTCGATTCGAGAGTCATGGCATTCATTTGCAGAGGTCAGTGATCGGAGTCGGAAGATTCAATGGAAGGGTGCAAGCGGGCGGCCGCCGCGCTCGGCGGCTCCGGGGCAAGGCTGCCGCTCCCGCGGGCAGCTGGACGCGGTCCGCCGCGGCCCGGGGGCTGTCGGTACATCGGGGCAGCGATTCCGACGATGAGGATGCCGAACAGAAGCGTCAAGCCGAAGGAATGTAGCGCCGGCGTGCTGGACAGCGCGAGCAGGCCGAATGACAGCCAGGTGCTGGCCGCGCCGAGCACCACCGACAGCCAGGCCGAGCCGGCGCCGGCGTCCTCGCGTTCGAGCAGGAAGATGCCGTAGTCGATGCCGATGCCCAGCAGCAGCGCGAGCGCGAGCACGTTGAACAGCTGCAGCGGCTGGCCGGCGAGCGCCAGCAGCGCCAGCGTGCCGGCGGTGGCCATCGCGGTGGGCATCCAGGCGCGCCAGGCGCGGCGGCCGTAGCGCCAGGCCAGCGCCAGCAGCACCGCCACATGGCCCGCGACGAGCAGCAGGCCCATCATGTGGCGATAGCGTCCGAGCAGCGCCGACACCGACTGCACCTGGTCGACCCAGCGCACGCCGGGCAAGCCGTCGGCGCTCGTGGCGATGTGCGGCAGTGCCGCGAGATCGCGCACGCCGCGCAGCATCACGACGCTCGCGTACGCGGTGCCGTCGTCCAGCCGCGGCACGGCGCCGATCCACAGCGCGCGGGCCGCCGCGGACGCAGGCGACGCGAGCCACTTGTCGAGGGTCAGCGGCACGGCGTCGAACGGGGCCCGGCGTTGCGTCTCGCCCAGGACCTGGTCGACGCCGGCGATCACGCCGTCCTCCACGCGCCGGGTCAGCGCCGCGTCGGCGGACTGGCGCGCGGCCGACGGCACCCAGTCCGACAACGCGCGATAGCCGGCCAGCTCGCCGCTGGCCACGCGCGCGTCCAGCCGCGCCTTGAGCGCTTCCTCGCGTCGCAGCACGTCGTCGGCATCGGTGCCGCGCACCACGAAGAACTGCGCCGGACTCGGCAGCCCCAGCAGGGCACCGATCTCGCGTTGCGTGTCGACCAGCGCCTTGGGGGAGCCCTGCAACTGGCGCAGGTCGTCGTCGACCCGCAACTGCGCGATGCCGATCGCGCAGGCCGCGAGCACGGCGGCGTGCACCAGCCATGCCCCGCGTCCGGCCGCGAAACGCGGGTAGCGCTGGAAGCTGTCGACGATCCAGGTCGAGAAGCGCGTCGCGCGCACGCTGCCGCGGTCGATCCACGGAAACCAGCAGACGGTCGTCATGAACGCGCCGGCGATGCCCACCACCGAGAACAGCGCCATCTGACGCAGCCCCGGGAACGGCGGCAGGCCCAGCGCGACGTAGCCCAGCACGCTGGTCAGCAGCGCCAGCGCCAAGCCGGGCAGCAGGGTGCCCATCAGGCGCAGCGGCGGCTGCGCCGGCGCGCCCTGCCGGCTGGCGAAGTAGTACAGGCCGTAGTCCTCGGCGCAACCGACCAGGCTCGCGCCGAACACGGTGGTGAGCAGGTGCACGTGGCCGAACACCCACGCCGTCGCCGACAGCGCCATCGCCACGCCCACCAGCAGCGATACCGCCATGAGCAGCCGCGGCCAGAGCGAACGGAAGGCGAGGAACACCAGCACCAGCACGCCGCCCACCGAACCCCAGCCGATCGTGTTGACCTCCAGGTGCGCACGCGCCGCCGCGTGCTCGGCGAACAGCGGCACGCCGCCGGCCAGCACCCTGGCGCCGGGCACGGCGGCCAGCGCCGCGTCGCGGCCCCTTGCCACGGCGTCGGAAACCGGCTCGTCGCCGCTCAGCGAGAACGCCGCGCCGGTGGTCTCCTCGAGCAGGACGACCCATTCGAGGCCGCCGTCGCTGAGCGCCAGCCGGCCGTCGCGCGGCCGCGCCCGCGTGTCGCTCGCGCGCGCGAGCCACCATTGCGGCCACAGCGCGAGCGGGTCGGCGTTCCAGTCCGCGAGGCGGAAGCCGCCGCCCGGCTGCGCGAGCGCCGCCAACGCGCCCTGCACCAGCGCGCCGGGTTGCGCATGTTCGAGTTCAGCGCGCTGCGCCGGCGTCAGCAGGCGATCGCGGTACGGCGCGTAGAAGGCGAGCGTGTCGTGCAGCGAGGCGTCGCTGGCCACCGCGCTGCGCTTGAGCGGCGGACGGGCCGTCACGAGCGTGCGATCCCAGGCGCCGGCCATCGCGGCCCGCTCCCAGGCGTCGGCGGCGTTGCGCGCGCCGGCCCAGTCGGGCGCGCCGATCATCACCACCACCTGGCGGGTCACCTGGTCGGCGAGCTGGCGCGTCGCGCGGCCGACCTCGGGCGCCTGCTCGTCCTGCGGCAGCAGCGCCATCACGTCGGTGTCGAAATGCGTGCCGCGCCAGAACGAGAACTGGTGCACCGCGACCACCAGGCAGATCGCGAGCCACGCCCACGCCGCCACCTGCCACGGCAGGCGGCGCACGGGTCGCGGCGCGGCGTCCAGGCTCAAGACAGCACCCCTGGCGCTTCGCGCCTCGCAGCCAGGCGGGGGCATTCGCCCTGCGGGCAGCCGTGCGGGCTCATCGGAAGCGCTCCGCCTCGTCGGGGGCCAGCGCCGCGGCGGGCACCTGGTGCGAGAAGCGGATCTGCGTCGTGTCGCCGTGCGCCTCCTCGATGCGCACGGACTGCAGGTCGCGCTCGCCCGCGAGCGTGGCGCGCACGAGGAACTTGGCGATGTCGGGGTCGCGCGGCGTCAGCGCCAGCGTCCAGCCGCCGGCGGCCGCGGGCTGCGCGGCGATCGTGAACTTGTCGGCCAGCGTGTCCAGGTCGGCCGCCAGCAGCGAGAAGATCAGCTCGTTGACCTGCTGCAGGCCCGGCTGCGCCTTCGCATCGGCCAGGTTGCTCGCGCCGCCGTCGGCGCCGCGCGTGAACAGCCGCGTCCTGGTCACGACCAGCGTCGACTCGAATGGCTGGCGCGTATGCCACCACACGCCCTGGCCGCGCGCGACCAGGAACTCGCCCCGGGACACGAGCGGGTTGCGGAAGCCCTTGAGCGTCTTGACCTGCTCGAACTCGCCCTTGAGCACCGGCGAGATCCGCAGGCGCTCGTGGATCAGCCTGATGCCGTCGGCCGCTGGCGCGGCAGCGGCCGATGCCGGGCTGGCCGATGCGGGCGTGGCCGACGACGCGGCGCCCGCTGCGAGCGCGAGCGCGGCCAGCACGGCCGCGTTGAGAATCCTCATCACGCCGATACCCCCAGCCGTTCCCACAGGACGCGCGGGCACACGTACTGCATCTCGCGCGTGGCCAGGTCGACGGCCACCTGGATCGACATCGCGCTGTTGACCTTCTCGCCCGTGGCCTTGTCGCGGATCTCGTACTCGAACTTGAGCCGGTTCTCCCACTCCACGATCCGGGCGTGCACGACCAGCGGCTGGTTGAACAGGGCCGGGCGAACGTACTTCAGCCGCAGGTCGACGATGGGCCAGCCGTAGCCCGATTCGCGCATGCGCACGTAGCCGTAGTCGAACTTCTCCAGCAGCGCGCAGCGCGCCAGCTCGAGGTACTTGACGTAGTGGCCGTGCCAGACGATGTCCATCGAGTCGATGTCGAAGAACGGCGGCACGACCTCGATCTCGTGGGACAGGTCCGGCCTGCCGGGCGTGCGGGCCTCACTCATCGCCGTACAGCACCCAGGCGCGCTGGCGCAGCGCGACCAGCAGCGCGACGAGATCGGCATCGAGCGCGCGATCCTCGGCCACGAACGGGATGCGGCGCTCGAGGTCGGCCTGGAACGACTGCAGCGCGGCCCCGGGCACCACGCCGTCCTGGGCGCAGCGCAGCGCCACGCCCTGGCGCGCGGCCACCAGCATCGCGGCGCACACCTGCTCGGTGAGCTCCAGCACGCGCAGGCAGTCCCGTGCGGCGATCGTGCCCATGCTCACCTTGTCCTGGTTGTGGCACTCGGTCGAGCGCGAGAACACGCTCGCGGGCATGGTCTGCTTGAGCGCCTCGGCCGTCCAGGCCGACACGCTGATCTGCAGCGCCTTGAGCCCATGGTTGATCGGCGCGCGCGCCCCGGTCGAGCCCGACAGGTTGGACGGCAGGCCGTGGTTGTAGCGCGTGTCCACCAGCAGCGCGAGCTGGCGGTCCAGCAGGTCGGCGACGTTGGCCACCGCGTTCTTCAGGCTGTCCATCGCGAACGCGATGTGGCCGCCGTAGAAGTGGCCGCCGTGCAGCACCTGCTCGCGCTCGCCGTCGATGATGGGGTTGTCGTTGGCCGAGTTGAGTTCGTTCTCGATCAGCTGGCGCAGGAAGGGCAGCGCGTCCTCCAGCACGCCCACGACGTGCGGCGCGCAGCGCAGCGAGTAGCGATCCTGCAGGCGCTGCTCGTTGCGCGCTGCGGGCTTGGCGGACTCGATGGCGAGGTCGGCGCGCACGCGGGCGGCCACGCGCTGCTGTCCGGCATGCGGCTTGACGGCGAACAGGGCCTCGTCGAAGTGATGCGCATTGCCCGCGCTGGCCAGCACGTTGCAGGCCGTCAGGCGCGACGCCAGCCGGCAGACGTAGTCGGCACGCTGCCAGGCGAGGCAGGCCAGCGCGGTCATCACCGCCGTGCCGTTCATGATCGCCAGGCCCTCCTTCGGGCGCAGGCGCAGCGGCTTGCGGCCGAGCGCCGCCAGCGCCTCGGCGGCGGGCTGGATGCGACCCTGGAACAGCACGTTGCGCTCGCCGCACAGCGCGGCGGCGACGTACGACAGCGGCGTCAGGTCGCCGCTGGCGCCGACCGAGCCCTCGGCCGGAATCTGCGGCAGCACGTCGTGCTCGAGGAACGCGGCCAGCTGTTCCAGCAGTTCGACGCTGACGCCCGACACGCCCTGGGACAGCGACTGCAGGCGCGCCGCCAGCACGGCGCGCGTCTCGGCCGGATCCAGCATGCGGCCCAGGCCCACGCCGTGGTACGCGAACAGGTGGTGCGGCAGTTCGGCCACGAGTTCGGGCGGGATGACGACGGTGCACGAATCGCCGTAGCCGGTGGTCACGCCGTAGACGACGCCGTCCTCGCGCAGCAGCCGCTCGAGGAATTCGGAACCGCGGCGGATGCGCGCGCGGAACGCCGGGTCGGCCGAGAGCGACGCGGCGGCCTGCCTCGCGGAGAGCAGGCACACATCCTCGATGGTCAGCGGGCGGCCGTCGAAGCACAGGGGGCGGGATTCAGTCATGGCGCAGGGGCGTGGGCCGGGCGGCAAGCGCGCCCGGCTGGTTCCAGAACGAGAAGAAGTTGAACCATTCGTACGGCGCGCGCGCCAGCAGGCGCTCCAGGCCGCGGGCGAACTGTTCGGCGTAGACGGTGCAGCCGGCCAGGCGGTCGCCGCGCGGCAGCACCACGCGGTCGGCGAGCTTTTCGAACACCACTTCGTGCGAATTGCCCTGGCGGATGCAGCCAAGCGCGAGCAGCGGGCACTTCAGCAGCGATGCCAGCATGTAGGCGCCGGTGGGAAACGGCGCGTCGCGACCGAGGAACGGCACCTGCACCGCGCTGGCGCGGCCGGCCATGATGGGCACGCGGTCGCCGGCGATGGCCACGAATTCGCCGCGCGCGACGCGCTCGGACAGCAGCACGGCGGTGGCCGGCGAGATCTCCGTGACCTGCATCAGCGAGATGCTGCGCCCCGGCGAGAGCCGTTCCAGCATGCGGTTGAACCGCTCGGCATGCACCGTGTGCACCAGCACCGTCAGCTTCATGCCGGGCGTGGCGTCGGCCGAGGCCTGGCACATCTCGAGGCAGCCCATGTGCGCCGTCACCAGCAGGCCGCCCCGCCCGGCGCGCACCATTTCCTCGAAGGGCTCGCGGCCGACGAAGCGGATCGTCTCGAGCTTGTAGCGGCCGCCGACGGCCAGCATCTTGTCGAGGATGGTCTCGGCGAACGAGAAGAAGTGGCGCAGCGTGTCGCGCCAGTCCGGCTCGCGGCCCAGCGCGCCGGTG
>Ga0207667_10003407_pt1 | contig 19625 bp, 23 predicted proteins | sample KBSCornC52_FD_184301 | JGI IMG/M metagenome (GOLD analysis project Ga0207667, IMG submission 184301) | Corn rhizosphere microbial communities from Kellogg Biological Station, Michigan, USA - KBS Corn C5-2 (SPAdes) (version 2) | ecosystem: Host-associated > Plants > Roots > Rhizosphere > Soil ...
CCTCGGCGGCGCTGACCGCTTTACGGTCGACGAACCGATTTATCGCCATTCACATCCTTCCTCGCGTGGTGCGACCGGCACTATGCACCGGTCGTAACGCAAGGGCGTAAAGACGAGGTTAGCGAGGGTTTAGGAGATTACTCACATTCCTTACCCCGCGGGGTTGGAAAACCGGCGCGTTTGAGTTCAACGAGTTACAGAGCCGGTGGAAAACCGCTCGGCCGCCAAAAATGAGCCGGCGCGACCCGCTTTGCGACCGACTGATTCCTGCCTGGCTGCACGACTGCTGTCGCTGCGGTCCCTCGCTTTGGGAGCACGCCGGCGCACTGTACGACAGCTGGCGACACTTCGCGCATCATTGCTGCGAGGAACCTGGGTCGCCGGCAGAATTCGCCGCGGCAATGGAGCGCCGCGGCTTCACCGTCGATCGAATCCCGCCTGTCACGCGCGGCCGCATCCGCTGGGGACTGCGGCTGCGATGACCAGCACCGTCTGCCCCCGCACCCCCGCTGCTGAGCCAAGTCGACGCCAAGTTCGACGATCAACCCTTCCGGTTTGGAAGGGTGCGGAAGGGTCTGCGGAAAGGGGAAAGCGCGGAAACCTGCGGCATTGGAAGGGTTGGAAGGGTCGCCGCGAAAGCAACGCACATGCGGGCGCAGGCGCAGGCGCACATGCGCATGATCACTTTACCCTTCCAATCCTTCCACCCTTCCAAATTAATCAATCAACGGAAGTGAAAACACTTAAACAAGAGACGCTTAGCAGATCGGATAGTCGGGCGCTTAGTGCGCGCACCACCCTTCCGCTGCCTTCCATCCATCCTTCCGCTGAGGCGAGCGCTGCAAACCGGGTTCGCCGACGGCAACCCTTGCACATGCAAAGGTGCGCAAGGGTTCGAGCAAGGGTGAGCGGGGCGGGAAACTGCTGTTTCGCAAACATCGCAAACGTCGCCAGCATTAAAGCGCATGCACAGGCACGAGCGCGGGCGGGTGCGCGCACAACAATAATGGTTCTCACCCTTGCGACCTTTGCATCCTTGCACATTCAAGAAATGAAAAGGTGTAATTACAATGTCTTATAGAACAACAGAGAAAAGCCGCGACGCTTGCGCGACGCTTGCACCTCGCGCAAGGGTTAGTCGGCGTTGTAGATACGTCGGCGGCCACGTGCCGCAGCCGTTTGAACAATTCTACCGGGCGACACTGCGCTTCGTCGTCGGCTCAAGAATGCGGCGAACCGAAGTTCATCGACTGTACTGCAGTTGGGCAGCGGAGAACGAGCAAGAGTCGTTGAACCGACGCCAGGTCAAACGCGCCATGGTCAGCATCGGGCATGGCCTGATCGAGTCCAACGGGATGTATTACCTCGACCTTGGTCTGGCGTCGGCATTCCCCGACGTGCCGGACAACTACCCTGCTTTGCAGCTGCCGCCGGGAATTCCGGTCGCAAACTTCAGCGACAGGCTCGGCGCGCTGATCGCCGAACTGACGACACTCCGCGCAGAGGTCGCGCGTGCCGGCAACCGGTCACTTCAAACGAAAGGCTTATCCCATGATCACTGAAAGCGATTTCCGCGTGCCTGCCGGTCTGGCGGAAGGACTGAAGATGACGGCGATCTGCAACACATGCCACACTGGGTTGGCCGCAATTGCGCTCATTCGTGCCGCGGCTGACATTCTGAGTAACGACTTCGGTCCGGAGAAGACCTGCGAACTGATCCGGGCTGTCACCGACGAAGCGCTTGCTCTCAATGTGCCCGCGAATTCACCGGTGGGTCACGCATGACTCGCCGATCCGCAAGAGGGTGGCCCTGTCGCGGGTCCTTACCCTGCGCCGCCGCCTATGCGGTGCGGCGAGGCGCAGCGTCGCAACGTTCAAGCCCGCTGCACCTTTTTGAACTTATTGAACTCAATGGGTTCAACGGGGGGTTCAGATGAACGTCGGCGCCAATGATGCCGATCGGCTCCGCTCTGAAAAGGAAGCTGCCCGGATTTGGGGGGTCGCGCCACGCACTCTTCGTGCTTGGCGCAAGGCTGGGCTGATCAACTGGACGCAAACTCCTACCGGCCGCGTCCGGTACACCCTCGATCAAATTCTCGCCGGCAAGAGCAATCGGCAGTAGCGTGAACAACCATGGCGATGATCCTGAAAGACCTGAGCGCTACCCAGCTGCTGGAGCGTTTGGAATCCATTCTCATCAACGCGGCCGAAGGTCGGCGCAGCCTGTCGGACGACCGACAGTACCCCACTTTGCGGAAGGAACTCAGTAAGCGCGGCGTAGTCGAGCCGACGTTAGTTGTGACCCATCCGACCGTTGATTCCTTCTCAGCAGCCATAAAGGGCATCGCCGATCGGAAAGAGCGAGTGCTGCGCGTGCGCCGCGATTTTACACCAAGTCACCACTGGCTAACCAACCCTGAAGAGACAGACTCGGCGTCTTGGACCGGTTCGCCGGACAGGGTTGCCCGACTCAGGGTCGTCAGGACGTTGCTCCCGCTCGCGCAAAGTGCCGTTGAAAGCATGATCGCGACGCTGTCGGAGCCCAGCCCGAACGGCGGTCCGCTTCTTGACCATCGCGAAGAGGCAATCGAACAATTGAGGAACCTGCATCGGAAGCTCGGCGAGCTGCTGGCGGCGGTAGATGGTGGCCGCTTCGATGATGACCTAGGTGAAGGTATTGCGGCTGAAGCCGCGCGCTATGCAAAGCGGGTCGCACATTCGCTTCGCGACGACCCAATGCCGTATCTCTCTTCTGCTTTGCTGCTGGGCATACTCACCGCCTGCGGCATTCCAGGCATCGGTGGCTACTTGGGTGGTGTCGCTCTGACCGTAAAGAAGCATGTGGCCCAACCGAACTAACGTAGGGATGACTCATTCTTCCGCTTTCTGACGCTCGACTGTAGTCGACCGATTCCGCAGCTTCATGTCCACTCAGGGCATGAAATTCACCCGCTCAGCAACGGCGACCGCCACACTTTCTGCCGAACGCCAGCAACCGATGGTCGGTCACCGCGGGGTCAGGTTCACGGGCTTCGACGGTAGCAGCTACAATCCTGACACGCACAGCGTTCAGGCGGTGCTTTCGGCTGGTTCGCCGGTTCGCCGCTCATTCTTCACAGAAGAACTGGCGATCAGTCCTGACGCAATCAACTTAGATCGCGCGGCCGCAGGTTTGGTCCCGCTGCTGGCGGCGCACAATCAATCCGACCTCTGCGCGGTTCTAGGCACCGTCTCAAATGTTCGTGTCGCCGGCTCTCAATTAGTCGGTACGCTCACCTTCGGCCAAACCGACGAAGCTCAAGAGGCGGAAGCAATGGTCGCCCGCGGTGAACTGCGCGGGGTTTCGATCGGCTACGTTGTCAATGCCTGGGAAATTCAGAGCCGCACCTCGGACGGGCAGGAAGAGTGGCTCGCGACCAGCTGGGAATTGCTGGAAGTCAGCCTGGTCGCCGTCCCTGCCGACGCACTGACCGGCATTCGTGCCGCCGAAACCGATTTCATCGAATTTGCTCAAGAGGAACTGGACATGCTCACCCGCAATGCGCCCGGAACGACCCCAGCTGCGCCGCCGGCGGCCGCAGCGACCCGCTTCACTGCCTCCCAGGCAATGGAATTCATCAGAATGGCTCGCGACTTCAAAGTCGAATCAGCCGCCGAAGAATTGGTTCGGCGAAACGAAGCCGGCGAAATAGGCACTGAAGCGGCACGGGACTCGCTGTTGCGGGCAGCAGCGGAGCGGCAACGGGCCGACGTTTCGGGCATTTCTGGCGCCGGCGTCGCAACCGACCACAATTCGCAGACGCTGGACAACCCCAAGTTCTTCGGCAGGGCGGTGGCGGACGCAATCTATTCTCGTCTCAGCGGAACGGCGCCGACCGATGCGGCGAGGGAACTTCGCAGCATGACCCTTGTCGGCCTGATGACTGAAGGGCTGGTAAGAGCCGGCGTTCGCGACGCTCGCTATATGTCCCCGACGGAAGTCTGCAACGCCGCATTCACTCGTGGCGGGTACAACACGACCAGCGACTTCCCGGCATTCCTGACCGACGGCGTGAACCGCCACATTGTCGGCCAGTTCGCCGCCGCCGCGGCAGCAATCAAAACCGTTAGCAGGGAGCGCAGCGCAGCTGACTTCCGCGCGATCAGCGGCCTGCAACTTTCCGGGTTTGGGACGCTTCCGCAATACGACGAGAGCGGCGAAATCCAGCACGGGACCTTCCAAGAGAGGAAGGAAACCTACCAGGTCAAGACGTTCGCGAAAATGTTCGCTCTGAGCCGCGAGGCGATCACGAACGACGACCTAGGCGCCTTCGCGATGGCGACAACCATCATGGGACGCGCGGCAGCGGAGACTGAAGCCCAGCTATTCGCCGACCTAATCAACGGTAATCCCAACATGGCTGACGGGAATCCAGTGTTCCACAGTAGCCACGCTAACGTGGCAGGTGCCGGCGCCGCGCCGGACGTTACGACCTTGGACGCGGGGCGTCTCGCTATGCGCAGCCAGCTGGACTATGACGGCATAACGCCGCTTTCGGCTGCGCCTGCATACATCCTGGCCAGCCCCAAGCGTGAAACGGCGATCGAACAGCTGCTGGTCGCGACGATCAATCCCGTCCAGGCAGCAGATACCAATCCCTTCCACGGGGTTCTGACGCCGCTCATCGACCCACGGCTGGATGCCGATCCCTGGTACCTCTTCGCCGACCCTGGAATGGTCCCCGTTCTCGAGCACGCTTACCTTCACGGCAAGAGCGGCCCGACCGTCGAGATGCAGCGGGGCTGGAATACGCTGGGCCAGGAATTCCGGGTCTACATGGATTTCGGCGCCGGCGTCGTGGACCCGCGGGGCGCATTCAAGAATCCCGGCGCTTAACGGCACTTAGGGCGGGTTGATCGGCGGAGAGGGCCGCCCTGGGAGTTGCGACTGGCAGCCGCGGTTCCTCTTCTACCCCTCTCCGCCAACTAAGCCAGAGGAACGTTTCAGTGCTCCCTTGGAAGCAGGCGGTTCGTGTCAAAGCAACCGCGCCACTTGCGGCCAATACCTATGCCAACGGCACAAGCGGCGTCGGCGCGACTCTGACGGCAACCGCGAACGGTGCACTTGCGGCGATCGACGGCGTGACGCTGGCCGCAAACGACCGCGTCCTGGTTGATCAGGAGGCGACCGGGTCGCATAACGGCATTTATGTCGTCACTCAGGTCGGAGATTCAACGCACCCCTATATTCTGACCCGCGCAACCGATGCCGACAGCGGCGCAAAGCTTGTCAGCGCAGCTTGCAAAGTGAGCGAAGGAACGACGTTCGCCGATCAGGAATGGCAATGCACGACGAACGCGACGATCACGGTCGGGACGACGGCGGTCGTTTGGGTGCAGGCGGGTGGCGGTGCGGCTATCGCTATCGATGACGAGGGAACGACTCTTACGTCGGCGCCGACGTCGATCAACTTCACTGGCGCGGGTGTAAGGGCTACGGCCAGCGGAGCAGATGTAACCGTCGATATTCCTGGAGTTTCCGGGATTACCGGGGGTGCATTGACCTTGATCGCGCAGCAGACCTTGGCGGCGGATGGCGTGCCGGCCGACTTCACGAGTATCGCGGCGACCTATCAAGATCTGATTATCGTCATTCGCGGAAGAGGCAGCGCCGCTGCCACGGAGGCGGCGATCTCCCTCCGCTTCAACGGCGACTCCGGCGCCAATTACGACTGGCGGGATGTTTTTCTGCAAAGCACCTACGGTACCAGCCCACAGTTTGCGCAAACGTCGCTCCGAAGCGCTGTCATTGTCGCCGATTCCGCCCCTGCAGGAACGGCCAGCCTCGCGGAAATCTCGATCGGCGGCTATCGCAACGCCACCTTCCACAAGTCGGTCATCGGCCGATCGAATGAGAAGACGGCGAACACTGGAACGAATGCCCTGATCTACCGCTGCCTGCAGGGGACGTGGCGCAGCATGGCCGCGATCAACCAGATTTCGTTCCTCGAAAGTCTGAAGGCTGGAAGTGTGATCAGTCTCTATGGACGGTCGTGAATGACGGCCGCCAATCTCATCATTGGCGAGTGCGCTGCCTATCTACTGACGGACTCCGCTACATATCGGCCTGACGGTACTGTTATCGATCTGCGGCCCAAGGTCATCACGTCAACCGAGCTTCGGCTTGCCGTCTGCGGCAACGGTGAAACATGGGAAGCGAAGCCCTCACTGATCAAACGATGGCTTTCTGAGCAGCCCAGTGCAGACGCAGCGATCGAGGCCCTTCCTTCGCTGGTGGCCATCCTTAGGGCTGATTTTGAGGCGCTTTACGCACGCCACGGCCTTCCGTGCCCGTTGCACGACAGCGACGCTTGGCCGCCGCGCATGTTCAATCTCTTCGTCGCGATCTGGTCGGAGGGTCGGCAACAACCTGAAGGCTACGCAATATCATCGCGGGGATCGGCGTTTTACGGGTACCTCGAGAAGGTCCTGTCTGGAGGCGTGTGTCGAGTGAAGGCACATATTCAGCCTCCTGCCGAGCTGGTTTTCGACCCTAATCACGCCGAGCGCGACGGCTTGGCGTTGCTCGAGGTGCAGCGCCGATACGCAATGCCGGATGGAACGTACATCGTCGGTGGCACGGCGCAGCTGACAACGGTGAACGAGGCTGGCGTGTTGACGACTGTGCTGCGGCAATGGTCCGACGGAATAGGGCAAAGGATAAATCCAATAGCGGAAGTTCAGTGAAGACGATAGCGCCTGCGGCGATGGCCGCGATCGTCGCTGGTGACGCGCTGGTCGGTGGCGCCGTGGAAATCACGCCTCTTAATGTCGTCAATTATACGACGGTCGGGGTGACGGACTTGGCGGCCGGAACGCATTCTGCGAAGACAGCCGTTAGCGGTCTGTCCGTCGGTATCACGCTTTCCGGGTTCAGTCCTACCGACATTGTTCGAGTTTCGCTGCCAGCGGGTCAGATATATACGGCCTGGAACAGTTTTCCGCCGACCGGTCAGTGGCGATCTTTCTTTAGCGTCGTTCCCGATGGTGACGCTGCGTCAGAGTTCACGGTTGGAGCATTCACGATCTATAGCAGCGCTGCGGCGGCGTTCGCTGGCTTCGGCATTCATACCTTCACAGGCGCGTCCTCCTACACGTTTTTCTTTCTGGACGACGTTGACGCGACGCCGACGGACAACACCGGCGGCCTATCAATTCTCGTTGAACGGGGCGTGCCGGTTGGCGCTGGAACGCCGCTGCGCCTTTGGAGTGGCTATGGCTCGCTCGAAATCGGAGGCAACGCCTTCGACGGCATCGGCGGCGCGGGCCTTGCGCAGCAGAACGGAAGCGCGATCGGCGGCGTCGCCCAGGGGATGACGCTTTCGCTTTCCGGGATCGAACCCGACGTCCTGGCGCTGCTGGACGACGCCGACCAGTTCAAGGGCGCTTCGGTCGTCGTCTATCGGCTGATCTTCGACAATAGCGGGAAGAACCTGCTGGACGCGCACGTTTTCGACCGCGGGCGCCTGGACACCATTCAGACCGACGAAACGATCGGATCGACCGCGACAATCAGCTGCGCGGTGGAATCGGCCGCGCGAAGCCTTGGCCGAAGCGGCGCCAGGATGCGGTCGGATTCCGACCAGCGGCTGATCAGCAGCAGCGACGGCTATTTCAAGGGCGTCGCCTATGCCGGGCAAAAGGAACTCTACTGGGGAGGCAAAATCCCGGTTTCGACGGGCGACACGCATGGCGGCGTAGTTGCCGGAACCGCTGGCGGAACGGGCGCGGGCTTCTGACCGTCGAAAAGGCTATATATCTGCAGATTGAGGCGGCGCTGGATCAGCATCGCCGTGCTGGGGTCGATGAAGCGACTATCGCATTGGCGATCGGTCGCGCGGCCGCAGCATCACAGGCGATGATTCAGTTGGGCGCACGGCTCGGCGCACGCGACGGCAGTCGACGGAAAACATAGCTGTTCTCTCTACGATTTGAACTTAGCTCCGCAGCTTTCCAGGATCGTACGCAGTGCTTCGGTATAGCGCTGGTAAGCAAGCACCTGGTTTGCGAGGAGAGCGCTATCGGTTCGGGCGTCGCCGGTCAGGTTTCTCCCAATCTTCGGTGGGGGACCGGCTAGCGTTACGTCGCAGCTGACCCCAATCCGACTCGCCGCAACAGCGTGCTCCAAGCGCTTGCCCGGGTCCGGGAGAAGTCCGCTATCATCCAACAGCCTCAGGCTTTCGAGCGTGCGTTGAGTGTCGCCTTCGCGGAGGAGTTGCAGGACAACCTCCCGACGGTCGCGTCGGTCCTCTATCTGGAGCGCGTAGTTCTGAGCGATCGCAGCGACGATGCTGTTAGCCAGAATACCCAACATCGCCGCTATCACCGCAATGACGATGGGGTGCTTTATGCTCTCGGAAAGGCGTCGCTCGCTCACCGCCTCTCTCACCTGATCTCGCGAACCAGTACGCGCACGCCGGTCAGATCGTCTTCGGGGGAAACCCCGCTCTCCCTCAGGTCAAGCACATATTCGATTTCCATCACCTTCAACCGCGTTTCGTTGTGGCGCGGTCCGCGGAGCGTGATGGATTCACCCACACGCGGCGCGGTGGCCATCTTTGTGTCATGAAGAATTGTGCCATCGTCAAAAGAACTACCTTCTACAATTCGGATATTGATCATGTGCCGGACTCCTGGGGCGGTCGACGCCAAAAATATAAGTAAAAGCCATCTTTGAAACTGCGACTCGTCCGTCAATAGTTCCATGCGGGACGGCCCGGCGCGCCAACGCCGAGCCGCCCCTGACCACCCAAGCCTATCAAGGAGGCAAGAATGGCTAGAACAATCGTACAATCGGAATCCGTGACTGCAACGAGCGGCCGCGACGTGCTGCTAACCTTGGCTGATCGCGTTCGTGCGATCGAGGCTGTCGCGAAGGACGCCGCAAGCATTTTGGGCACTATCCGTGCCGCCGGGATGTTCGCGCACCTGCCTGCCGACAGTCGAGCGCGCGCGACACACGAGCGCGCCAGCGAGATGCTGCAGTTCCTGTCTGAAAGGGTCGCCGCCGAGGTCGAAAGGCAGCGGGCTTCTGGCGACTGGCCCAGTGAACTTCTAGCCGACCTGGCCCCGCCACCGGGATTGCCGAAGTTTCACGTTACCAGGCTCGCTACACACTGAGGAGCAGCCCCGCGGTTGGCGACGCGGGGCAATGCACGAGAAAAGCGTGCATCGTGCACACAATCAGTTGACTGATCGCCTGTTCTGTGTGCATTAGGCACACACAGAAGGGACGTTCGATGCTACTAAAAGACGTGCTTGAAGCAAACTCGGTGAAACGGAACACGTACAACAGCCTAGTACGTCGCCCTCCCGGCTTGCCGTTCATGAAACGCGGTTTGGTAGAGGGAAAGCGCGGCGACCGGTATACGTTCACTCATGTGATCGCACTTGGGACGATGCTGGCCTTTCAGAAGATGGGTATTGAAGCCGGAGATGCTGCTGAGGCGGTCGACGCGGTGTACGATATGCTGATCGATTGGGCCGGCATGTTCGTGTTCACCCCGAACGACATCAAGGTCGAAGATCATTGGCTTACAATCAGTAAATTCGCCGACGGTGGCCTCGGGTGGGCGAGTGGTAAGGAAGGTGCAGACACTTTCTCTGCGGAGCCCGCTATCGTCAAATTGAGCGTGAATGTCGCCGTGCTGGCGAACGAGCTTTGGCCGCGTACCTTGGAGATTATTCGCCGCGATCGCGAACTTCCGGCAGAGGCAGTCTAAGGTGGCGCGCACCGCTCCCGACTGGCCACGGCTTATGCGCCGCGCGACTGCGGCCGCCTATTGCGACATGGCAGCCTCTGAATTTGAGCGGGAGGTGGCGGCTGGTCGACTGCCGATGCCTGCCACCATTGGCGGCGCCGAGCGGTGGAGTCGTTTGCAGATCGATGAAGCGCTCGAGCGCATGACCGGCGACGGAATTCCGGATTGGCGCCGCAATCAGCCACTTTATCAGCACGGGGATTCAGATGCTCCACGTCAAGCGGACTAGGGCGAAAGGAAAGAACTACCTCTACTTTCGAACGGGGCAATGTGATGCTCGCGGCCGAGAAATCCTAGTCGCGCTGCCATCTCCAAAGGACCCAGGCTTTGGGGCCGCGTACGCATCACTCCTCGCCGCCCGGTCACGCAGACAAAACGTCCGCGCCACTGCTGCTGCGGAATTGAGCGTGCCCCTCTTTTGCGATCTGTACGAGCGCAGCGAGCATTTCCGCAGCCTCTCAACAGGGACGCAACGGAATTACAGCATCTATCTGCGCTATTTCCTGGAGATGCTGCCAACCGCCCCCGCGGGCGAACTGGAGCGCAAGGACGTGGTACGGCTGATTGACGGCCGCGCTGAAACTCCTGGCGCGGCGAACTCGCTTCTGAGAGCCATCAACGCGCTTTACAAATGGGGTCGGACTCGCGGCCATGTCGAAAACAATCCCTGTCGCGATATTGAAGAATTGAGCGTCGGCGAACACGCTCCATGGCCGGAATCGGTACTAGATGCGGCCCTAGAGGCTGATGATGATCGAGTGCGCCTTGCAACGCATCTGCTGCTCTATACGGCCCAGCGGATCGGCGACGTCCTTCGAATGAAGTGGACGGATATTGCCATGGGTGCTGACGGCGTTCGCCGTTTGACGGTGCAGCAGCAGAAAACCGGTCGAGAACTCGTTATCCCGATCCACGCGGCCCTGGAACGCGAGTTGCAACGCCACAAACGAGAACTGGGCTACATAATCGCCGGCGTCCAGGGACGGCCGCTTAGCCAACATCGGCTCCGTGATGACCTGCAGGCGTTCGCTGCGCAGCTGGGCGCCAAGGTTGTACCGCACGGCCTTCGGAAGAATGCCGTAAACGCCTTGCTAGAGGCCGGTTGCTCAGCTGCGGAAACAGCTTCGATCAGCGGCCAATCCCTGCAGATGGTTGAGCACTACGCCAAAGCACGATCCCAGCGAAAACTGGGCGAAGCAGCCATACTAAAATGGCAGGCAGGCCGACGGTGAGAACAAAATCGAAACTGGCAAACCGCCTCCGCAAAAGTGGAAAACTCTCTCTCTTCGCCAGTAATGACGAGGTTTAAATGAGATTAGGTTTTCGGTGAGGTTAGGCGGCGAGGGACAGGGGCTCGTCGCCTTCTTGCTCGACGGTTTCCGTAGGAGCCGCCGCGGGGACTGTCCTGGTAGTCGGGAATAGCCAGCGCGACAGCGCGATGACCGCACCGAGTCCGAGATAGACGGCAAGCGCCAGGCCCATGCTCCAGAAGAAGAGGGCGGCGAAAGCGATCCGGAACAGGTCCGCGGGGATACGAGTATCCTGCCCCAATGCCTCACAGACGCCGAGGAAGGTGTCGCCGCGCAGGGGCAACGGTGTAGCCTTGGAAACGGGCTCGGCGGCGACTTGAGCGGCGGTGGCGTCTTGCATTTTCGAACTCCTGTCTTTCGTCGCCATTAGCTAAGCAAGCACCGTGCCACATTGCGGAAGCGCTTTGGTATCAGAGGTTTAGGGAATTTAGGTGATGGTTAGATAGGGATCGATACGGGATTAGCAACCGAGGATTGGTGAATTTCCCCACTCGCGGCGCTCCTTGCTGGTGGGCCCGCGCGCGCTTATGTTTCAGTTCGATGGCGGTGCACGATCATCAGCTCCACGAGGGAGAGTCGCTCAAGAGCGCGGCGCGCTCGCGGCTCGAGAGCAAGGGCGAACAGTGGACCGACATGCGGGCGGCGATTTTCGAAGCGCTCGCCTCGTTCGATCGGCCGGCGAGCGCCTACGACATAGCCGAAGCGGTGTCGAAGGCGCAGGACAGGCGGGTCGCCGCGAACAGCGTGTACCGGATCCTTGACCTCTTTGTCGGCGCCAATCTGGCGCGGCGGGTCGAAAGCTCGAACGCCTATGTCGCCAACCAGCATCCCGACTGCCTGCACGACTGCATCTTCCTGATCTGCGACACCTGCGGCCAGGCGGTGCACATCGACGACGACAAGCTGTCCGGCGGGATCCGTGATGCGGCCGCCGGCGCAGGCTTTTCCGCCAAGCGTCCGGTGATCGAGGTTCGCGGTACCTGTGGAGATTGCGCTAGCGACTGAGCTGGGCCAGCATGCCGGCAGCGCGATTTCCATCGGGGGCGGCATTGCAAAAGGCGGAGAAGGTCTGGGGCGACAGCGGCAGGGTGGACCTGCTCGATTCGGTGCGCGGGTTCGCGTTGATGGGCCTGTTTCTGGTCCATTGCGTCGAGCAATACGAATTGTTCTGGTCGCATCCCGATTTCGGCCCGGTCTATCAGTGGGTGTTTGGCCTCTTCTCCGGCAAATCCTATATCTTGATGGCGCTCTGCTTCGGCGTCAGCTTCTATTTGATCATGCAAGGCGCCGCGCGCCGCGGCCAGGATTACAACTGGCGCTTTACCTGGCGGTTGGCGACACTGTTGGTTCTGGGGCTTGTACATGGCCTGATCTATCGCGGCGACTTTCTTCAGAACATTGCCATTGTCGGCCTTGCGATGCTCGCCTTCGATCGCGTCAAGAGCAATCGCCTCCTCTTATTGTTGGCTGCGCTCTGCCTCCTCCAGCTTCCGCTGCTGCTTCGTGCCTCGGCGGCCAATCAAGGCTTCGCCTGGGGCCTCGCCGAACCGCTTTACATGAACGACACCGGGGCTGCCGCGATGGCGCACGGAACGTTCGCCGAACTCGTGCGAGCGAATGCGACCAGCGGCTTCGTCATGCGCTGGTCCTATTTCATTGAATCGGGCCGCGTGATGCAGATGTTCGGGCTCTTCATCATCGGGCTTTTGCTCGGCCGGATCGGATTTTTCGCCAGGCCGCAGGCATTTAAGCCGCAGCGCCGCTGGCTGCTCGCCGCCTCGGCGTTGCTCTGGGCCGCTTTCAATTTCTGGGTGCCGGACGTTCTGAGTTCTACCGTCCCCGAAGGGGCGGTCCTCAACAACCTGCAATGGGCGGTCGATTGTTGGGCGGCAGTCGCGCTAATGACTGCCGAAATGCTGGCATTCATCGAATTGTTCGAAAGCGCGGCGAATCCGCTCGCGAGGCTCTTCGCCGCTCCAGGACGAATGACTCTCACTCTTTACGTCGGCGAATCGCTGATCTTCACCCCGATCTTCTACGGGTACGGCCTCGGCCTTTATGATGACCTTAGCTCGATGCAATGCCTGGAAATCGGAATCTTGGCTTTTGTCGCGCAGATCGTCTTCGCTCATCTCTGGTTCCGGCGATTCCATTACGGACCGCTCGAATGGATCTGGCGCGTTGCGACGAAGACCAGTTTCGACGTGCCGTTCCTGAAGGCGCCGGTCGTGGCGACAGCCTAAGCAAGTGACGAGCAATCGCTGAAAAGCGCGCCGGCTCCGTGACATGGCCGCGGCGAGGAGATAAGGCGCGACAGCATGTCGGACCGCCCCGAAACACCGCTCCTCGATACCGTCAATTTTCCCGAGGACATTCGGAAACTGGAAAAGTCCGAGCTTCCGCAGCTGGCCGACGAACTTCGGCAGGAGATGATCTCGGCCGTTTCGGTGACCGGGGGGCACCTCGGCGCGGGGCTCGGCGTGGTCGAGCTGACGGTCGCTCTTCACTATGTGTTCGACACGCCTGACGACAAATTGATCTGGGACGTGGGGCACCAGGCCTACCCGCACAAGATCGTTACTGGCCGGCGCGACCGGATCCGAACACTCCGGCAGGGTGGGGGGCTTAGCGGCTTCACCAAGCGGAGCGAGAGCGAGTACGATCCGTTCGGGGCGGCTCATAGTTCTACGTCCATTTCGGCGGCGCTAGGCTTCGCAATCGCCAACCAGCTGTCGGGCGATCCTCACCGCGCGATCGCGGTGATCGGCGACGGCGCGATGAGCGCCGGCATGGCCTACGAGGCGATGAACAACGCGGCCGCGGCAGGAAATCGGCTGGTCGTCATCCTCAACGATAACGACATGTCGATCGCGCCGCCGGTCGGATCCTTAAGGAACTCGCTCGCCCGGCTGGTGAGCTCGGGCAAATATCTTGCGCCCCGCAAGCTGGCGCAGAAGCTGGCTCGGGCGATGCCGGAGCCGCTGCATGTCGCCGCTCGCCGGATGGAGGAATATGCACGCGGGCTGCTCACCGGGGGCACGCTCTTCGATGAGCTCGGCTTCTATTACGTGGGTCCGGTAGACGGGCACGATGTGCGGGCGCTGGTCGAGGTGCTCGAGAACGTCCGCGACGCAGACGTTGGCCCGATGCTGGTCCACGTCGTTACCAACAAGGGCAAGGGCTACGCGCCTGCCGAGAGCGCAGCCGACAAATATCACGGCGTGGTCAAGTTCGACGTGGTCTCTGGCAAGCAGGACAAGGGCGCGGGCGGGGCGCCGAGCTACACGTCGGTCTTCGCAAAGGCGCTGACTGCCGAAATGGAGCGCGACGAGAAGGTCGTTGCGATTACGGCTGCGATGCCCGCGGGCACCGGGCTCGACAAAACCGCAGAGAAATTCCCCGACCGGACGTTCGATGTCGGAATTGCCGAGCAGCATGCGGTGACTTTTGCGGCAGGCATGGCGGCGCAGGGATACAGGCCCTTCTGCGCAATCTATTCGACCTTCCTGCAGCGCGCGTACGACCAGGTCGTGCACGACGTCGCGATCCAGAACCTGCCGGTGCGGTTCGCGATGGACCGGGCGGGGCTGGTCGGCGCCGACGGCGCGACCCACGCCGGGAGCTTCGATCTCGCTTACCTCTGCACGCTGCCCAATTTCGTCGTGATGGCCGCCGCCGACGAAGCCGAGCTTTGCCACATGATGCACACGATGGCTGTGCACGACAGCTCGCCGATCGCAGTGCGCTATCCGCGCGGCGAGGGCAGGGGCGTGCCGCTTCCCGAAGTCCCGCAGGCGCTCGAGATCGGCAAGGGCCGGATCGTCCGGCAGGGAAGCAAGGTTGCGATCCTGTCGCTCGGCACCCGGTTGGCGGAAGCCGAAAAGGCCGCCGATCAGCTGGAGGCGAAGGGACTCTCGACGACCGTCGCCGACCTTCGCTTCGCCAAGCCGCTCGACGAGGAGCTGATCCGCAAGCTTCTGACAACGCACGAGGTGGCGGTGACGATCGAGGAAGCGTCGATCGGCGGGCTCGGCGCACATGTGCTGACGCTTGCGAGCGATCAAGGCCTGGTGGATGCCGGCCTCAAGATCCGCACCATGCGGTTGCCCGACAGCTTCATCGACCAGGACAAGCCCGAGCGGCAGTATGACGAAGCGCGGCTGAACGCGCCGGATATCGTCGAGACCGTTCTCAAGGCGCTGCGCAGCAACAGCGCCGGGGTGGAAGAGGTGCGGGCGTAGCCAAGATCCGTGCAGACCAGCTGCTAGTCGCGCACGGGCTCGCCGAAAGCCGGACGAAGGCGCAGGCGCTGATCATGGCTGGTATCGTTTTCTCCGGAGAGAAGAAGCTGGCGAAGGCGGGCGAAATGCTTGCCGAAGACGCGCCATTGGAAGTCCGTGGGAAGGACCACCCATGGGTGTCGCGCGGCGGGATCAAGCTCGATCATGGACTTAGCCATTTCGCCTTCGATGTGGCCGGCGCGGTGGCGCTGGACGTCGGCTCTTCGACCGGCGGCTTCACCGATGTGCTTCTCTCGCGAGGTGCGGCCAAAGTCTACGCTGTCGATGTCGGCACCAACCAGCTGGCTTGGAAGCTACGGCAGGATGCGCGCGTTGTGGTGCTGGAGCAGACAAACGCGCGTTTCCTCACCAATGAACAGATTCCGGAGCCGGTGGACGTGATTGTCTGTGACGCGAGCTTCATCTCGCTGTCGAAGGTGCTGGAAGCGCCCCTGAAGCTTGCGAAACCGGGTCGGTACCTGGTTGCATTGGTGAAGCCGCAGTTCGAAGCCGGGCGCGCCGAAGTCGGAAAGGGCGGCGTGGTTCGCGATCCGGAGGTCCATCGCCGGGTGTGCAATTCCGCCGCAGAATGGGTCGTATCGCAAGGCTGGCGAGTGCTCGGGATCACCGAAAGCCCGATCACCGGGCCGGAAGGCAATGTCGAATTCCTGCTGGGAGCTCGCAAGAATGGCTGAAGCGGCGAAGGATCGAAGCTGGTGGAAGACGGCGGTGGTCGCGGTCATCGCGATTGAGCTGCTCGGGGGCCTCAGCGGCTGGCTTTCGAACTCGGGGTTCGGCAACCCCTGGTTCGACTCGCTCGACAAACCCTCCTTCATGCCGCCAGGGGCGGCGTTCGGCATCGTCTGGCCGATCCTCTACGCCTTGCTGGGGACCGCGGTGGCAATAGTGATCGCGCAACCACCGTCGCCGCGCCGCACCTTTGGCCTCACCCTCTTCTTCGTCCAGCTGGTGCTGAACTTCGTTTGGTCTCCAATCTTCTTTGCCAAGCACGACATCAGCCTCGCAAAGTGGGTGATCTTCATCATGGCGATCGTCGCGGCTGCAGCAGCAGGTCAATTCTGGCGGATCAGGACGGCTGCCGGGCTGCTCCTGATCCCCTATCTCGCGTGGCTGATCTTCGCCGCAACTCTCAACGCTACTATCGAAATCCTCAATCCAGGAGCGGGCACACCATTGTTGGGCTCGATCTGATAGTTGGGGATAGTCGTTCCCTCCGCACTGGCGAAAGCGCGGTTAACGCCTTATTTGCTCGCTGAAGTGACCGAGGGAGACGGACGATGCAGTCCGAAAATCGCGTTTTCGACGATTTCGTCAAAATGGTGAACGGCTTCGCTGGCACCTTCGCCGGAATGGGGCGCGAGGCGGAAGCCTCCGCTCGCGAGAAGATGCGCGAGTGGATGGGCGGAATGGATTTCGTCAGCCGCGAGGAGTTCGAAGCGGTTAAGGCGATGGCATCCGCCGCTCGCGATGAGAACGAGATACTGAAGAGCCGGATCGCGGCGCTGGAGGCCAAGGCCGCGGGAGCTGCCCCCGTCGACAAGAAGCCGACGGGTGGCGGAAAGGCGAAGCCCTGACCGAAGTGGAGGAGAATACGGAGCGCGACGATGGCGCTCCGATCGAGGTGCTCGAAGCCTATTTCGAGGCGCGGGGTTGGCCGTGCGAACGGTCTGGCGACGGCGAAATCGTCGGCTCGGCATCGGGCAGCTGGGCTCAATACGAGCTTCGCGGAGTCTGGCGGCCCGAGGACCAGGTGCTGCAGTTCCTGGCGTTCCCGGACATCAAGGCCGCGCCCGAGAAGCGCCAGGCCATCTATGAGGCGCTCGGCCTGATCAACGAGCAGCTCTGGCTTGGGCATTTCGAAATGTGGTCGGGATCGGGACTCATCGTTTTTCGCCATTCGACGGTCCTCGACAGCGGCGAAGGCGACGCGCTCAGCCTCGAACAGGCGGAAGCGATTGCCGAGGCTGCGCTCGAGGAATGCGAGCGCTTCTACCCGGTGTTCCAGTTCGTCCTGTGGGGTGGCAAGAGCCCCGGCGAAGCCATTTCGGCCGCATTGATCGACACTCACGGAGAAGCTTGATGCAATTACCATCGCCGACCTGGTTCGTCGGTTGCGGAAACATGGCCGGAGCAATGGTGGAGGGCTGGCGTTCGGCCGGCGTCGACCTGTCGCAGGCGGTCACGATCCGGCCGAGCGGTAAACCCGTCGAGGGGGTCCGAACGGTCACCTCGCTCAAGGAGGCGGGAGCTGCACCGCGCATGATCGTGCTCGGATTCAAGCCGCAGCAGCTGGACGACATCGTACCCGAGCTGACGCCGTGGATTACTTCGAAGACGATCGTCGTTTCGCTTCTCGCCGGAACGGAGATCGCGAGCCTTCGGCGGCGCTTTCCCAAAGCGGTGATCGTTCGAACTATCCCTAATCTTCCGGTTTCGGTGCGGCGCGGCGTGGTGCCCCTGTACAGCGAAGACGAAGCACAGGTTCGCGACGAGCTTTCGGAGCTGTTCTCCGTGCTCGGCTTCTCGATCTGGTGCGAAGACGAAAGCAAGCTTGGAGTAATCGGGGCGGCTGCTGGAGCGGGGCCCGCTTACGTTGCCCGGTTCATTGAGGCGCTTGCCGAGGCGGGCGAGGCGCAAGGACTGTCGCAGGCTATAGCGGAGACAGTCGCGCTTGAGACCGTGCTTGGCACCGCGTGGCGGGCCCGGACCACGGGTGAAACGATGGAGGAACTGGCGCAGCGCGTCGCCAGTCCGCGTGGCACGACTGAAGCAGGACTTGCTGTTCTGGATCGCAAGAATGCTTTGGAAAACCTAGTCGCCAGCGCAATCGACGCTGCCCGGCGCCGAGGCGCCGAACTGGCGGCTGAAGCTCGTGGAGAGCAAGTCGCGTGAACTTGCGATAGCGCCTCTGCTGTCCTAGGCGGCTGCCATCAGTAATTGGGAATGACGATGGCTGCGCCGCAGAGCTACGACGATCGCGATGGTTGGATCTGGTACGATGGGACGCTGGTCCCGTGGCGGGAAGCGAACGTACATGTCCTCACCCACGCGATGCATTATGCGTCGGCGGTGTTCGAAGGGCAGAAGGCCTATGGCGGCGTGGTGTTCAAGCTCCAGGAGCATAGCCAGCGGCTGCACACCAGCGCCAACATTCTCGGTTTCGAGATCCCGTGGAGCGTCGATGAGATCGGTGCTGCCTGCAACGAAGTGCTGAAGGCAAACAATCTCGTCGACGGCTATATGCGCCCAATCGCCTGGCGCGGTTCGGAGAAGATGGGAGTCTCGCCGACCGGCAATACGATCCATCTTGCCATCGCTGCATGGGATTGGGGCAAGTATTTCGATCCTGAAAAGGCCGCCAAGGGGCTCAGGCTCGATATCGCGCCATGGCGCCGACCCGCACCCTATACGGCCCCCGTTCATTCGAAGGCCGCCGGTCTTTACATGATCGCCAGCCTTTCCAAGCAACATGCGGAAGGCCGCGGCTACGACGACGCCCTGATGATGGATTGGCGCGGGCAGGTAGCCGAGGCGACCGGAGCCAACGCTTTCTTCGTTCGCGACGGTTCGATCCACACACCGCCGCCCGAATGCTTCCTTGATGGGATCACTCGGCGAACAGTGATGGATCTTGCCCGAAAGCGCGGCATCGAGGTCGTCGAGCGGGCGATCTGGCCGGAAGAGCTGGAAAGCTTCGAGCAGATGTTCCTGACCGGAAGCGCTGCGGAAGTAACCTTCGTCCAGTCAGCGGGTCCGTGGAACTTTGAAGTTGGCGATCTCTCGCGGCAGTTGGCCAAAGACTACGATGACCTCGTCTACGGGCGAATTCCGAACAGCTAGTTCTTTCAAGTCCCGACGGCGCGGCTATATGCGCCATCTCGCCTGCTGGGGCGTCGCCAAGTGGTAAGGCACCGGTTTTTGGTACCGGCATTCGCAGGTTCGAATCCTGCCGCCCCAGCCAATTCCTGACCTGGAGTTTGACACCGAAATTTAGTGGGTGGCTACGATTTCAGTTCCTGGCGAGCGCCGCGGCGGCCTCAGCCCTTTCGCGGATCTTGTCCAGGTCCGACTCCCCTGGCTTCATGATCCAGGTGCCGCCGACACAAAGCACGCAATCGAGGTCAAGATACTCGCGGGCGTTTTCGGTCGTCACCCCGCCGGTCGGACAGAAACGGACATTGGAGTAAGGTCCCTGCATTGCCTTTAACACGGGG
>Ga0207667_10003409_pt1 | contig 19623 bp, 17 predicted proteins | sample KBSCornC52_FD_184301 | JGI IMG/M metagenome (GOLD analysis project Ga0207667, IMG submission 184301) | Corn rhizosphere microbial communities from Kellogg Biological Station, Michigan, USA - KBS Corn C5-2 (SPAdes) (version 2) | ecosystem: Host-associated > Plants > Roots > Rhizosphere > Soil ...
GCGAGTGCCTCGACCCCCGTTGCAAGCACCGGTTCACCACCTACGAGCGCATGGAAGCGCCCCGGCTTTACGTCGTCAAAAAGGACGGCCGGCGCGAACAGTACAGCCGCGAGAAGGTGCTCTCGGGGCTTCGTCGCGCGTGCGAGAAGCGTCCGATCTCCGACAGCCAACTGGAATCGACCGCGGCCGACGTCGAGCGCGCGCTGTTCGCGCGGGGCGAGAGCGAGGTCCCGGCCACCTTGGTCGGCGAGAAGTTGATGGAAGCCCTCAAAGCGCTCGATCCGGTCGCCTACATCCGCTTCGCAAGCGTCTATCGTTCGTTCCGCGACGTCGAGTCGTTCCGGGAAGAACTCTCCGCGCTGCTTAAGTAGGCCGGAGTGAACAGTACGGACGTGCGCGTGGCGATCGCGCGCTTGCCTGAGGGCGACGGTCTCCCCCTTCCCGCGTACATGTCGGCGCTCGCCGCAGGCGCGGACCTGTGCGCCGCCGTGCGCGACGACCTGACGCTCGCGCCGGGCGCGCGCGCGCTGGTGCCGACCGGCTTCGCGATCGCGGTACCGCCCGGATTCGAGGCGCAGATCCGCCCGCGCAGCGGTCTCGCGCTCAAGGCCGGCGTCACCATCCCGAACGCGCCGGGCACGATCGACGCGGATTATCGCGGACCGGTCGGCGTGATCCTGGCCAATCTCGGCGGCGAGCCGTTCGTGGTGCGGCGCGGCGACCGCATCGCGCAGATGGTGATCGCGCCCGTCTCTCGCGCGCGCTTCGACGAGGTCGACGCGCTGCCCGACAGCGCTCGCGGCGAGGGCGGCTTCGGCAGCACGGGGCACGCATGAACGTCTACATCGTCGGCAAGGGCGCCGTCGGCACGTTCCTCGGCGATCGCCTCGAGTCGATCGGCGTCGGCGTCACATACGCGCCGCGCGACCTCGACGCGGTCGAACCGGTCGACGCCGACGTGGCGATCGTCGCGACCAAGGCCTACGACACCGACGGCGCGATCCGCGCGCTGCAGAAGGCGATCCGGACGCCCGAGGCGTGCGTCTACGTGACGCCCCAGAACGGCGTCGGCAACGAAGAGAAGCTGGCCGCGGCGTTCGGCGCCAAGAACGTGGTCGCGGCGGCGCTGACGGTCCCGGTCGATCGCGATCGCGACGGCCGCAGCGCGGCCACCCAGGACGGCGGCCTGGCGTTGGCGCCGGTCGGCGAGAGCGCGTTCAACTGGCTGGTCGCGACCTTCGCCTCGACCGGTCTGGCCGTAAAGGTGGTCGACGATTGGCGCGCGCTCAAATGGAGCAAGCTCGCCCTCAACGTGGTCGCGAACGCGTCGTGCGCGATCCTCAACGTGTTGCCCAATCGCCTGGTGCATTTCGACAAGGTGTTCACGCTGGAGATCCGGGCGATCCGCGAGGTCCGCGCGGTGATGGCGGCGATGGGCGTGACGCCGATCGACCTGCCGCGCTATCCGGTGCGCGCGCTGCAGGCGATCGCGACCCTGCCGAGCCCGCTCGCGCGCACGCTCCTGGCGGGACGGATCGCGGGCGCTCGCGGGACGAAGCCGCCGTCGCTGCTGCTCGACCTGCGCGCGGGCCGTCCGCAGACCGAAGTCGACGTGCTCAACGGCGCGGTCGCGGCCGCCGGGCTCGCGAGCGGCGTCGCGACGCCGGTCAACGCGGTCTTCGCGCGCGTGCTCGACGACATCGCGCACATGCCCCAGCTGTGGTCGAAGTACCGCGAGCGTCCCGACGCGCTCGAGCGCGAAGTCGACGCCGAAGTCCAACGCGTCCGCGCGCTCGCGCGCGCGAGGAAGTAGCCGCACGTGCGCGATCCCAACGTCCCCGAATCGCTCGAAGGCTGGTGGATCCTCCACCGCATGTTCGCGTTCGACCGGCGCGCCTGGGACGGCCTCTCGGAGAAGAAGCGCCGCAAGATCGGCCAAGAGGCGACGGGCCTGTTCGAAGTGCTGCAGCAGAGCGTCGACGGCGACGCGAGCCTCGCGCAATTGGTCGGGCACAAGGGCGACCTGATGCTCACCCACTACGCCCGCTCGTACGACGGCCTCGCCTACGCCCAGACGCTGGTCGACAAGCTCGACCTGTGCGACTACCTGCTCCCGCTCGGATCGTACGTCTCGGTGCTCGAGGTCGGGCTCTACGACGCCACCGGCAAGATCCACGCGGAGCTGGCCGCGCGCGAGCTCAAGCCGAACGGGCCGGAATGGATCGCCGCGTTCGACGCCGCGCTGAAGAAGCAGGCGGAGAGCCCCTACGTCGCGCCGCGTCTGTACGCCAAAGTGCCGAAGCGCCGGTACGTCTGCTTCTATCCGATGGACAAGCGCCGGGGCGAGCGCGACAACTGGTACGCGCTGCCGTTCGCGGATCGCGCCAAGCTGATGGTCGAGCACGGCAAGGTCGGCCGCGCCTATCACGGCCAGGTGACCCAGGTGATCTCCGGCTCGATCGGCTACGACGACTACGAGTGGGGCGTCGACCTGTACGCCGACGATCCGCTGGTCTTCAAGAAGCTCGTCTACGAGATGCGCTTCGACGAAGCCAGCTCCAGATACGGCGAATTCGGCCCGTTCTGGAGCGGGCTCCAATTCTCGCCCCGGCAGCTCGCGGTCTTCCTGGCCGGCGACGCCGTCCCGACGCTGGAGTGATCCTCGCGCGTTCGGCCGTCGCGGATGACGCCGCCGCCATCGCGGCGCTCTTCGCGTCTCGGCATGCCCGCGGTTTCGTCCACGTCCCGACCGAAGAGCAGGTCCGCTCGATGCTCGGGAAGGCCGATCGCGAGATGTGGGTGTTCGAGCGGGATGGCGAGGTCGTCGGACATACGATGCTGGCCGACGACGAGTGGCTCTGGGAAGTGCGCATCGTCGTCGTCCGATATCCGCGCCAAGGGATCGGCGCGTTCGCGGTGCGGCATGCGATGGAGCGGGCGTTCGCGCGCGGAGCGCATCGCATGTTCCTCGAGGTGGTCGCGACGAACGCCGGCGCTCGCGCGCTCTACGCGTCGCTCGGCTTCACGGCCGAGGGCCGCTACCGCGACGGCTATCGCGACGACGACGGCTCGTACCACGACCTGATCCCGTACGGGATCCTCGAGAGCGAGTATCTACTCGTCGTCCCGCGGACGTAGGAAGACCGTGTCGGGGAAACGTCGCTCGATCGTGATGACGGCTTCGATCCCTCCGGCGACGCTGCGCAGCGCCCATGCCGTGAACTCGTCGATCGACGGCCGGTCGGGCGAACGATCGTCCACCACGAACTGCGCGATGTGCTCGCCGCGCAGCAGCAGCCCCTTGGCGTGCTCGGCGATCGGCGACGACGGCGCGAGCATCTCGAGCAGGCGCCGCCGGCCCGAGCGCGCGGCGGCCCGGTTCTCGTAGGCGACGCCGAGTTCTCCATCGTCGCCGCGTTCGTAGAGGACGATGCGATCGGGCGCGCCTTCGATCGCCGCGATGAGGAGGCCGATCTGGTCTTGGGCGCGTTTGCGCAGCGTGATGTCGCGCCCGATCAGGATCCGGTACGCGCGCCGATCGAACGCGTCGTCGAACGGCTTGGCGACGATCTCCATCCAGAACGAAGTGCCGTCCTTGCGGGTGAACAGCGCCTCGCGCTCGTTGCTCAGACCGAACTCGACGTTGCGGCGCACCGACGAGAGGAGCAGCGGATCATTCGAGAGGGCCATGATCGAGAGGCTCGGCCGGCCGACGAGTTCGTCGAAAGAGTAGCCGGTGGCACCGAGCAGCGCCGGATTCGCATAGACGATCGACGGACCGCCGAGCGAAGGCGGCGTCGCGTCGGTGATCATGACCGCATCGTTGGCCTGCTCGAGCGCCTGCGAGAGCAGGCGGAGCCGTTCGTCCGAGGCGCGCCGAGCGCTGACGTCGCGCAGGATCAAGACGCAATGATCGACCGGCGCGTCGAGCGGGTGCGAGCGGACCTCGGCCCAGAAATGCGAGCCGTCCTTGCGGTAGAGGCGCACTTCGCACATCACCGCTTCGCCGGCGGCGACGCGCAGCGCGCACGCGTAGACCAATTCCCGATCCGTCTCCGGGCCGAGCAATCGCGGATAGCCGCCCGTGCCGACGTCCTCGGCGCCGAAACCCGTCAGCGCGAAGAACGCGGGATTCGCATAGATCACGTCCGGGCGCAGCGGTTCCGTCGGATTCATCCGGATGACGAAGACGGCGTCTTGTTGCTTGTCGACGATAGCCCGGAGGAGAGCTTGATCCATGGTCTCCTATCGCTGCTCGCAGTAGGCGAGCGACTCCCCGCAGTATACACCAAAATTCTGAAGTAGTCGTTGACATAGTCCGCAACCTGGGAATGTCCTGGGGACAGCACTTGACAGTTGTGGAGGCTCAATGAGCGACTGATATGGTTCACACACAAAGCGCGCGGATCGCGGGTGCGATGCTCGCTGCCACGCTTATCACTTCTTCTCTTCCGGCGCGGGCCGGACTCGTCGGCGGCGTCGCCGGCACGATCGGCGGCATCGTCGGAGGGACCGCCGGCGGCGTCGTGGGAGGCACGCTCAAAACCGTCGGCGGCGGCGGCGGCGCGGTCGGCGGTGCCGTGGGCGGAGCCCTCGGCGGAGGCGTCGGCGCGTTGAGCGGACCCGGAAGCACGCTCGCCGCGGCGGCAGGCGCCGCCTCGAACGCCGCATATCTCGGCGGTTGGAACATGGCGCCGCAAGTCACCGATAGGCTCTCTCCCCTGACTTCTCCGACCTCCAAGCTTCCGCGCGTATCGCCGGCCATGCGAGCGACGATCGTGGAAGCGCTGCGGCAGCGCATCACCGGGCGGCTCGACGCGGTCGCCGACGGACGCGCGCGCCTCACCCAGTCCGACGGCACGACGCGAACGCTCGCCGTATCGGCGGCGATCGCGGCGGCGCTGCGCGCGTACGTCGGCAAGAACGTCTCGTTGCGGACGCTCGACGGATCGACCGCGACGGAACTTGTCGGTCGCACCGACACCGTCCGCGGCACGGTGACGTCGCTGGACGGCGGTTACGTCGGCTTCATGTCGCCGACCGGTCTCACCGACGTCGTCCTCCTCGCGCCGCGCGATGCGGCCAAACTGCGCGTCGGCGAGCGCATCGTCGCATCGTCCTCCGATTTCGGGCGCTCGATGCGGATCTCGTCGCTCGGCACCGCACCGGTGTCGACCTTGGCCGACGTCTACGTCGGACGCGTCACCTCGGTGACGCCGACCGCCGCGTCGCTGCGGATCGGGTCGCGCACGCAGGCCTTCGGCATCGATCCGGCGCTGGCCGGCTCGCTCCGCGCGCGCGTCGGGAAGGTCGTCGCGCTCGACGTGCCCGACGGCTCGCACGCGAAAGGGATGATCTCCGTGCCGACCCTCAAGCATCTCGTCGGGGCGGCGCCGGGCGGCCCGCTCGGCGGCACGGTGGTGGGTTCGACGCGCTCCCGCCTCACCGTGCAGCTGCCCAACGGCGACACCCGCACGATGACCGGCCCCGTCGCGGCCCTCAACGCCCGCGTCGGCACGACCGTGCACATCGCTCCGCTCGACCGCACGCACGTCCGCGTGACCAGCGGTTCCCACGTGGCGCGGCTCGCGGACGCGAACGCCTGCGTCACCGTGAATGCGACCTGCTCGCAGACGATGCGCGGTCGCGCCATCGCGGTATCGCCCACGACGGTCGCGGTCCGACTTTCGAACGGCGACGTCCGTACCTATCTCGGGCAGATCCCGCGCACCGGCGCGACCGTCGGCGTCCCGCTCACCATCGCTCCGCTCGACGGCACGCACGCGCGGGTCTCCGCGTCCGGACACGCCGCCAACCTGCTCGACGCGGACGCCTGCATCACCATCAACAGCGGCTGCCATGCCGGCGTCGGTTCGATCAACGCCACCGGCAGCGGGCACACCGTCGTGACGATGCCGGACGGCTCTCAAGCGACCCTGCTCGGAACGCTGGCCAACGCCTCGGTCGGTTCGCCGATCCTGCTCCAGCCGCTCGACAACACCCACATGGTCGCGATGACCGGCGGCTCGATCGGCAGCGTCGGCACGGCCAACGCGTGCGGTACGCTCAACGCGTCGTGCGGATCCAACGGCGGCGGCGCCGGGGCCGTACCCGGTCCCTCGGGAAATGGCGCGACCGCCAACGTCTGTGCGTCGGTGAATGCTCCGGGCTCGTGCGCGCATCGCGGGCACCATCCGCGGTCCGGCGGCTCCGGCACGGGCGCGACGGGTAACGCCTGCGTCGGCGTCAATGTCTCGTGCGCGAAGGGCACCGGCCCCGGCCTCCAGCCGGTCGGCAACGGCGGCAACGGCGGCAACGGCGGCAACGGCGGCAACGGCGGCAACACCGGTTCCGGCGGTCCCGGTGCGGGCGGCGCGGGTGCCGGTTCGAATCTGCCGTTCGGCAACGGCACGCTCTTGGCCGATCAGAACGCCGTCGTCGCGGCGGCCTTCACGGGGCGCGGCTGCGGCGATAACGGCGAACTGATCGCGCGCGCCGGCGACGCATCGACGGGTCGCGCGCTCGCGGGCGTTCGCGTCCACGTCTGGGGCGCGTTCGAGACGACCGTCTCGACCGGGCCGGACGGGCGCGCGACCATCGCGCGTCTGCCGCTCGGCGCATATCGCGCGACCTTCAGCCGCCCCGGCTACCGCGCCACGCGCCCCGTCGCGGTGACGATCGGGTGCGCGACGGCCTCGATCCTCGACGGGCATCTGGCACGCACCGGCGCGCGTTCGGCGAGCACGGCTACGCTGGCGTTCACCGGAAGACTCGACAAGGCGGCCGCGCGCAAGGCCGCCTACGCGTCGACGTTCTGCGTCGCCAACGGCAAGGGCACCGCCTGCGCGAAACGATCCTAAGCTGGTCGGATAGGTGCGAAGATGGGGCACGCGGCGCTACGCCGCGTGCCCCAGTCGTTCGAGGCTGCGATACTGGATCGCCTCGGCGACGTGCTCGCTCGCGATGTCGGCGGCGCCGGCCAGGTCGGCGATCGTCCGGGCGACGCGCACGATGCGATCCAGCGCTCGCGCGGAGAACTGCCGCTTGGCGCTGGCATGCGCCAGCAATCGCATCGCGACGTCGTCGAGCGCGCAGTAGGCGCGCATCCGGCTGGGCGGGATCTCGGCGTTGCACCCGACGCCGGCCCCGGCGAAGCGCGCGGTCTGCCGCTCGCGCGCTGCCATCACGCGGCCGCGGACGGTGACCGACCGTTCGGCCCCGTCGACGCGCACCATGTCGTCGAACGGCACCCGGCCGATCTCGATCTGCACGTCGATCCGGTCGAGCAGCGGCCCGGAGAGCTTGCCGACGTACTTCGCGACCGCCGCGTCGTCGCAGCGGCATTCGGTCGTGCGCGAACCGCGGTAGCCGCACGGGCACGGATTCATCGACGCCACCAGCTGGAAGGCGGCCGGAAAGCTGAAGGTGCCGCTCGCGCGGGCGATCGTCACGCTGCCCTCCTCGAGCGGCTGGCGCATCACTTCGATAGAACTGCGCGAGAACTCGGGCAACTCGTCGAGGAATAGCACGCCGTGGTGCGCGAGCGAGATCTCCCCGGGCTTGACCGCCGAGCCGCCTCCGACCAGGGCGATCTGCGAGATGGTGTGGTGCGGGAACCGGAACGGCCTTGCGCGCACCACCCCTGGATCCGCGCCGAGCAATCCCGCGACGCTGTAGATCTTGGTGACCTCGAGCGCTTCGGCCGCGGTCATGGGCGGCAAGATCGACGGGAGGCGGCGGGCGAGCATGGTCTTGCCGCAGCCGGGCGGCCCGACGAAGAGCAGGTTGTGGCCGCCGGCGGCGGCGATCTCGAGAGCGCGCTTCGCGCCGTGCTGGCCCCGGACGTCGGCCATGTCGCCGTGGACGATCTCGCCGGCTTCCTCGAGGGGTGGAGCCTTCGTCCGGCGCCGGAACTGCGCGCCATGGCCGAGGACCGTCGCGACGGCGTCGCGGAGGGTCTCGCAGACGTAAAGTTCGATGCCGTCGACCAGCGCGGCCTCGTCGGCATTGGGCAACGGCACGATCAACTTGGTGAAGCCGGCGTTGCGGGCGCCGAGCACCATCGGCAAGATCCCGGCGACCGGCCGGAGCAGCCCGTCGAGCGCGAGTTCGCCCAAGGCGATGAACTCGCCGAGCGCCAGCCGGTCGACCTGTTCGTCGATGGCCAGCAGCGCGAGGGCGATCGGCAGGTCGAAGGCCGGGCCCTCCTTACGGATGTCGGCCGGGGAAAGGTTGACCAGCAGGCGGCCGGACGGGTAGCGGAAGCCGCTATTGAAGATCGCGAACCGGACCCGCTCCTTGGCGTCGGTCAAGGCCCGGTCGGGCAGGCCGATGATCGCGAGGCCGGGCGTGCCGGGCGAACTGTCGGCCTCGACCCGGACGACGTAGCCCTCGATCCCGAACATGGCGGCGGTAAAGGCGAGCGATGGCATCTCGCCCTCCATCTGCGCGGATCCGCCGAATCGACAAGGGGCTCGAAAGCCGAATCCCGTCATATCGGCGAAAATCACCGAGGGAACAGGCGCCTTGACCGAATCAATACACGTGATCCTTGCACCTTCGCCGGTATTGTGAACGCGCTCGCATATACTTACGGGTGTCGTAAGTACCGCGGGTCTGGTACGGAATACGAGCTTTCTACGGTACGCGGCTTTGCCGCGTGCGGAGGCTACATGAAGAACAGCGCTCTATCCCGCGTCGCTTTCGGCCTTTCCATCGTGCTTCTCACGGCGTGCTCGGGCGCCGGCTCGGCGCTGACGCCGGGCGCTCCCGGCGGCGACGGCGGCGGACTGAAACGTCCGACCGATACGCTCGGCGGCCTGCCCCTGCTCCCGATCGACATCAATCTCGGGGACGCGGCGCCGCGCTTGGGTTCGCTCGTGCCGACCGAGATCGATCTGGGCATCAGCGAGGTCGACGTCGTCTCGAACGGGACCGTCCATCCGCTCGTGAAGTACGGGCAGCCGCGGGTCATCAACGTGCTCGCGGCGCAGAACCATCCCCGGTCGATCGGCATCGGAGCGGTCTGGACGAGCCAGTACCAGCAGATCCGTTTCGTCGTCGATACCGCGTCGAGCAAGGTCGTGGCCAACGGCGCCGACTATCCGATCGCGTTCCAGAGCGGGCCGATCGCGCCGGGGACGGTCGCCTCGAACGGATCGACCACGAACCAGGCCCTACCGGGCGCGATCGCGATGACGGTCAGCGGCTCGTTCGTGGACGGGGCCGACCCGGCGAGGGATGTCGAGGCCGATTTCAACGCCTTCGAGTCGCTCAAGCTCAACAATATGGGCGGCGTGGTCGCGCGGCCGACGCTCTTCGCCGTTCCCTCCGATCTGGCCGGCAAGGTCGCCGGAACGGTCGTCAATCGCCGCGGCCTCGGCGTGAGCGGCGCGACCGTGGTCGCATTCGACGCGAACGGCAAGGTCGCCAACACCGACAATACGGACGCGACGGGCGCGTTCAAGATGCACACGCTGGCGGCCGGGACGTATCATCTCGTCCTCTACAACACCTATCGAACGGCCGCGGGTCAGACCATCTCCTCCGCAGATCCGTCCTACGCCGCGCCGACGATCGTCGACGCCGGGTACGTGACGGTCGTGGCGGGACAGACCACCAACGCACCCACGGTCAACGACTAACCACGATCGTCGACATGGGCACGGATAACGAACTCGAGCGGGCGCGCGAGTACGTTCTAGCGGGACACTACGGCCTGGCCCTCGATCTGCTGATCGATTGCGAGGACTGGCCGGCCCCGCTCAACGAACGGGCGCTGCTCCTCCGGGCAGAGATCGCGTTACGACGCGATCCGGTCTCCGCATTGGAGCTGTTGGCGCGGGTCAACGACCTGTTCGTCAGCCCCGAGGGCCGCTTCGGCTACTACGTCGTCTCGGGCAAGGCGTACGCGCAGAGCCGCAATCCGGGTGCGGCGGCGGACATGTTCGCGGCGGCCGAAGCGATCGTGGCCGACGGCTATCCGGCCGGCGCGCACGTGCTCGCCTACCAGCGGGCGCGGCTCGCGTGGCTCCAGCAGCGGTTCGACCCGGCCTCGCCCGACATCGCGCTGGCGCTCGCCTCCGACGATCCGTCCCTGCGGTTCGAAGCGCTCGCCGTGCGCGCGTGGATGCACGCCGGACTCGCCCACTTCGGCGCGCAGCTCGCCGATCTGGTGGCGGCCGTCGCGGTCGCCGACGAGAACCTCCACCTCTGCGACGTCCGCTCGGTCGGGCGCGTGCTGCACTCGCTGTTCCGCTCGGCGCTCGAGCTCGGCGACGTCGGCGCCACCGAGGCGGGCGAGCGCGTGTACGCGCGGATCCTGTGGACCGACGACACCAGCGAAGAACACTTCCTCGTGCTGCGCGCGCTCGCGTGGAACGCTTTCCTGGGCGGCCAATCGGCCCGGGCGCAATGGCTGTTCCGCGATTCGAAGGAAATCGCGCCGAGCGACGCCTGGAAGGTGATGGCCCACGTCGACCGCGCGTTCGTCGCGCGCCTCAACGGGAACGATGCGTGGGCGACGGACGAGCTCTTCGAGGCGCACGCGTTGGCGCGCACCGTGGTCTGGTCGGAGACGCGCAGCGAGGAGCGCCAGGCGCTCTCGATGCTCGCGATCCTGTTCGCGCCCGTCGATATGGCGCAGGCCCAGCACTACGTCTCCACCTACATCCGGATGGGCGTCGAGAACGTCGACGCGTCGCTGGCCATCACGCAGGACCGGCGCGCCGAAGGCTACTCGCTCTACGCGATGGGACGAGTCCAGCAGATGCTGGGGAACGCGGCCAGCGCGCGCAAGGCGCTCGAAGAGGCGTACGCGATCTTCGTCGAGGCCGAATATCATTTCCGGGCGGCCCTGGTCGCCGAGGCGATCGGCGATCTGACCCAGGACCCGTCGTGGATGGAGAAGGCCCGCCGGCACGCGGGACATTTCCCGAAGAGCGCGCTGTTCGCATATCTCGCGTCGCCCTCGGCGAAGAACGAGGCCGCGCCCGCCGGTCTCGCGCCGCTGCACCGCAAACTGGCGGCCGCGCTGTGCGAGGGTCTCGACGTGCCGCAGCTCTCGCGCCGCTTCAGCCGCAGCGAGTTCACGATCCGGCGCGAGATCCAGGCGCTCTACGAAGCGCTCGACGTGTCCAGCCTGGCCCAGCTCCGGGCGCGCTTCGAACAACAGTCGCCGGTATGACCGGGCTCGTCCTGATCGCCGCGATCGCGTCGGGCATCGTCGCCGTCGGCGGCGGCGCCGGCTGGCTTTTCGTCCGGCGACGGCGTCACCTCGCATCGAGCGACGAGCGGCAGTACAGCATCCTCGAGGCGGTCGGCGACGGGATGTTCATCGTCAGCCGCGACTGGCGCTTCACCCACGTCAACGAGAAGGCCGAGGCGCTGCTGCATGCCAGCGCCGACGCGCTCGTCGGCAAGCGCGTCGCGCACGTGCTCGACGCCCTGGCCTCAGACCTGCTCCCCGAGATGCGGTCCGCGGTCGAGAACGGGCTCCCGGTCGAGCGCACGCAGTATTCGAAGGCCTCCGACTCGTGGCTCGAGATCCGGATCCAGCCGGCCTCGAACGGCGCGGTCGTGTACCTGCGCGACGTGACCGCGCGCAAGCGCGCCGAGATGCTGCTGAGCGACAGCGAGCATCGCCTGCGTCTGCTGCTGGGCCAGGTCCCGGCGCTGCTGTGGACGATCGACCTGGACATGCGCTTCACGTCGCTCGTCGGAGCCGGCCTGGTGACGCAGGGCTTCGAGGGAGAGGATCTGAGCGGCCAGCGCTTCGATAAGATCCTGAGCGGCGGCGACTCCAAGGCGACCGCGATCGCGACCATCCGGCGCGCCTTCAACGGCGAATCGGCGCGGTTCGAGACGCGCCACTTCGAACGCTGGCTCCAGCACCACGTCGAGCCGCTGCGCGCCGGGAACGGCGCGATCCTGGGCGCGATCGGCGTGGCGCTCGACATCACCGAGATGAAGGAGACCGCGGAGCACTTCGCCCACCTCGCGCGGATCGACGCGCTGACGCAGCTCCCGAACCGGCTGGCGCTCGAGGAGATGCTCGACGCCGGGATGGACCGCGCGCGCCGCACGCGCCGCTCGCTCGGCATCCTCTTCGTCGACGTCGACCGCTTCAAACACGTGAACGACACGCTCGGCCACCGGACGGGCGACGTGCTGCTGCGCGAGTTCGCGACGCGCCTTCGCACCACCATCGATACCCGCGGCACCGTGTTCCGCAGCGGCGGCGACGAGTTCATCGCCATCATCGAGCTGAGCGACACGCTTTCGATCCCGATGATCGCGGTCGACATCCGGGCGGCGCTCGCCCAGCCGTTCTACGTCTCGGGCCGCGAACTGCACATCACCGCCTCGATCGGCACGAGCACGTTCCCGGACGGCGCGAAATCGGCCGAGGAGCTGATCACCCACGCGGATCTCGCGATGTACCGGGCCAAGCAGAGCGGCCGCAACACGATCAAGAGCTACGATCCCGCCAGCGACACGGGAGCCCTCTACCGCCTGCGGCTGGAACAGGACCTGCATCGCGCCGCCGACCGCAACGAGCTGAGCCTGGTCTTCCAGCCGATCGTCTCGCTCCAGGACGGCCGGGTGGTCGGCGCGGAGGCGCTGCTGCGCTGGTTCCACTCCAAATACGGCGAGATCCTACCCGAGCAATTCATCGCGATCGCCGAGGAGACCGGCACCATCGTCGGACTCTCGCGCTGGGTCCTGCAGCGCGCCTGCGAGGCGGCGGCGTCGATCCGGAACAGCGGCCACGCCGACTTCCGCGTCGCAGTCAATCTGTCGGCGCGCGACTTCTACGACGGCGGTCTGGTGGCGACCGTGCGCGACGCGCTCGGCTCGGCCGGGCTTCCGCCCGCCGCGCTCGACATCGAGATCACCGAGAGCGCCGTCATCCACGAATCCGCGCTGCAGACGCTGGAAGCGCTGCGCCAGATGGGCGTCCGCATCGTGGTCGACGACTTCGGCGTGGCGTACAGCTCGCTCGGCTATCTCAAACGGCTTCCGGTCGGCGCGGTCAAGATCGACCGCGCCTTCCTGCGCGACATCACGACCGACGCGTACGATCAGGCCATCGTCGGCGCGATCGTCTCGCTCGCGCAGACGCTCGATCTGGACGTGATCGCCGAGGGGATCGAGACCGAGCAGCAGTTGACGTTCGTACGCGGGCTGCGGATCCCGAGCGCGCAGGGATATCTGTTCAGCCGTCCGACCTCGCTCGCGAAGCTGACCGGCTTGATGGGCGGACGCCTGACCGGAGCCCCGGCCCCGCGCTAGCTCCGCTCGCCTACGTCGCGTCGTGGAACGGGATGCCGAGCGCGTAGCGCTCGCCCGTGCGGACGCGTACGCGCGCCTGCGCGGAACCGAGCAAGCCCGGCACGACGGCCGCGCCGCGCTCGTCGAGTTCCCGGGCGATCCGCTCCCGATCCGCTTCCATACCGCAGTCTAGCGCGCCGGCGCGGCGCCGGCCACCCGGTTCTTGCGGTCGGGCAGGGCTCGGAGCACGCTCGGTAAACTCCGCTCGGACGACCCGCTCGTCTTGATAGGGAGACCATCCTGTGAACCACGTCCGCCCGCTCGCGCTCGCCGCGGCCGCCGCCCTGGCGCTGGCCGCCTGCTCGAGCTCCACCTCCAGCACGACCACCACGACGACGACGGCGAGCGCCGCACCGGGCGCCGGCAAGGTCATCGGCGTCTCCATACAGGACACCGAGGCGCAGTTCTATCAGGACATGGACAACGGGATGAAGGCCGAGGCCGCCAAGTACGGCTACACCGTCAACGTCGTCGACGCGAACCGCGACAACGCCAAGCAGCAGTCGCAAGTCGAAGATTTCATCTCGCAGAAGGTCGACGCGATCGTGCTGACGCCGTACGACTCGCAGGCCATCGGCAGCGCGATCGCCGAGGCCAACAAGGCCGGGATCCCGGTCTTCACCGCCGACATCGCGTCGACGAGCAAGTTCGGCAAGGTGATCGCCCACATCGCTTCGGACAACGTGCAGGGCGGCGCGCAGGCGGGCAAGCTGATGTGCGCCGCGGTCGGCAAGACCGGAACGGTCGCGATCATCGACGAGCCCGAGGTGACCTCGGTGCAGGATCGCGTCAAGGGCTTCAGGCAGTCGCTGGCCGCCAACTGTCCGGGCGTCACGGTGGTCGCCGACATCGACGCCGGCGGGACCCGCGACAAGGCCGACAGCTCGACCGGCGACGTGCTGCAGGCGCACAAGGACCTCAAGGGCATCTTCGGGATCAACGACGACTCGGCGCTCGGCGCGCTCGCGGCGGTGAAGGCGGCGGGCCTGACCGGCAAGGTCGCGATCGTCGGCTACGACGCCAACTCCGAGGCGCGCGCCGCGATCGGCGCCGGCTTGATGTACGGCGATGCGATCCAATATCCCGAAGACATCGGCGCCAAGACGATCGACGCGATCCACACGTACTTCACCGGCGGCAAGCCCGCGCCGGTCGTCCACGTGAACGTCGGATCGTTCACCAAGGCCGACGCGGCGAAGGCGAAGTAGCCATCGCGGACGCTCCGTTGCTCGAGATGCGCGGCATCGGGAAATCGTTTCCCGGCGTCCGCGCGCTCGACGGCGTCTCGCTGACCCTCTACGCCGGCGAAGTGCTGGCGCTCGTCGGCGAGAACGGCGCGGGCAAGTCCACCCTGATGAAGGTCCTGGCGGGCGCGTATCAGGCCGACGAGGGGGAGATCCTCATCGACGGCGAGCGCGTCCGCATCGCGGGGCCGCGCGCGGCCGAGGCGCTCGGCGTCGGGATGATCTACCAAGAGTTCAACCTCGTGCCGCAGTTCGACGCGGTCGACAACATCGTGCTCGGAAGCGAACCGGTCGCGCGCGGCTTGATCGACGAGAAGGCGGCGAGCGCCCGGGCGGCGGCCGCGTTCGCCGAACTCGGCATCGCGTTCCCGCTGCACGTGCCGGCCGGCCGGCTCTCGGTCGCCCAACAACAGCTGATCGAGATCGCCAAGGTGCTCTCACGCAAGGCCCGGATCATCGTGATGGACGAGCCGAGCGCCGCGCTGACCGACCGCGAGATCGACCGTCTGTTCGACATCATCCGATCGCTCAAGGCGAGCGGCGCGGGCATCGTCTACATCTCCCATCGCATGGAAGAACTGCCGAAGATCGCGGACCGCGTCACCGTGCTGCGCGACGGCCGGGCGATCGAGACGCGCGCCCAGAGCGCGTTCCCGCCCGACGAGATCGTGCAGGCGATGGTCGGGCGCAAACTCGATGCGCATTTCCCGGATCTTCCGGCGGTCGCACCCGGCGCCGAGGTGGTGCTCGACGTGCGCGGTCTCGATCGTCCGCCGGCGGTCGACGACGTCTCGTTCCAAGTCCGGGCGGGCGAGATCCTCGGCATCGCCGGCCTGGTCGGCGCCGGCCGCACCGAGATCCTGCGTTCGATCGCCGGCGCCGACGTGCCGCGCGCGGGCGCCGTCAGCGTCGGCGGAGCGGTCGTGCGCGTCCGCCGGCCGTCGGACGCGATCGAGGCCGGTATCGCCTTCATCACCGAAGACCGCAAGGCCCAGGGCTTGGTGCTCGGGATGAGCGTGCGCGAGAACGTGACGCTCGCGCACCTCGGGCTGTTCCTCGACCGCGCGACGCTGATAGACCGGCGCGCCGAGGTCGCGGCCACCGAGCGTTTCGTCGAGAGCCTCGATATCCGGACGCCCTCGACCGAGCAGCTGGTCGTCAACCTGTCGGGCGGAACGCAGCAGAAGGTCGTGCTCGCGAAGTGGCTGGTCGGCAAGGCGCGGGTCTTCCTGTTCGACGAACCGACGCGCGGCATCGATATCGCCGCCAAATCCGAGATCTACGCCCTGATGATCGAACTGCTCAAGAATGGAGCCGCAATCGTGATGGTATCGAGCGAGCTTCCCGAGGTGCTCGGGATGTCGCATCGCGTCCTGGTCGTACGCGACGGCCGGATCGTCAAGGAGTTCGCGCATGCCGACGCCACCCCCGAGGCCGTGATCGCGGCGGCGACGGGAGTGGCGGCATGATCGACGCGGCGGAGAAGAAGGACGCCGCTCGCAACTACTGGCTGCGGATCGCCGGCGCCGTCGCCGCGCTGGTCGTGCTGGTGGTCGTCATCAACCACGCCGCGCACGGCAACTTCCTCCAGCCCGCGAACATCGTGCGGGTGCTCCAGCAGATCTCGTACAACGCGATCCTGGCGCTCGGCCAGACGTTCGTCATCATCACGGCGGGCATCGATCTGTCGGTCGGCTCGCTGGTCGCCATGTGCGGCGTCGTGATGGCGCTCTTCTCCAACTACGCGCACCTGAGCGGGGTCCCGCTGGTGATCGCGACCCTGGTGGTCGGCGTCGCCGTCGGCGCGCTCGCGGGCTGGGTCAACGCGCTCCCGGTCGTCAGGCTCAACATCCCGCCGTTCATCACGACGCTGGCGATGATGGAGGTCGCGCTCGGTTTGGCGTTCATCTTCTCGCACGGCCGGCCGATCGCCCTGACCTCGGACGCGTTCGCCGGGATCGGCATCGGCTCGTTCCTCGAACCCGTCACCGCCGCGCTGCATCTGCCGGCGATCCCGATCCCGGTCGTGTGGATGGCCGTCCTGATCGTGGTCTGCTCGATCCTGCTCAACAAGACGCGGTTCGGCCGGTACGTGTTCGCGATCGGCGGCAACGAAGAAGCGGCCCGCCTGGCCGGCGTCGGGGTGGCGCGCGTCAAGACGTTCGTCTACGTGATCAGCGGCGCGTGCGCGGCGATCGTCGGCTTCCTCTACATGGCGCGCTACTCGTCCGGCTCGCCCCAGACGTCGACCGGCGACGAACTGCTCGAGTCGATCGCGGCGGTCGTGGTCGGCGGCACCAGCCTGATCGGCGGACGCGGCAGCATCGTCGGGACGTTCTTCGGCGCGCTCCTGATCGGCGTGCTCTACAACGCGATGAACCTGCTCGGCGTCGACTCGTACCTGCAGAAGGTCGTGCTCGGCATCGTGATAGCGCTCGCGGTCGTCGGCGACGAACTGCGCAAGCGCTATCTCAGCCGCGCGTAGGCCTCTCGGCCGCTAGAACGGGAAGTCGCGCTGGGTCAGGCCGACGTTGGTCTTGATGTTGTTGAACGACTGGTCGAGCATCACCGTGCCGCCGTTGTAGAGGATGTTGCGGACCGGCAGATGCGTCGCGTTCGAGAGGTAGAGCGTGCAGCGCGTGGCGCCGTTGACGGAGGCGGGGTTCGACGGCACCAGTTCGACCATCGTCGTGGGGACGCCGTCGACCTTGCCGGCCGCGCGTTCGGAGAGCGCGCCCGCGGTCGTCCGGTACATCCCGACGACGTTCTGCAGCAGCCCGTCAGGGATCGTGTAGCCGAGCATCGAGATCGCGCGCCCGTCGTGAAGGCCGACCTTCAGATGGAACCCCGAGAGGATGCCGCCCTGATGGCCGCTGACCTGATCGCCGCCGGCCCAGACGCCGCCGGATCCGCTGCCGTCGCCCGACACGATCAGCGTCTTGGCGAAGTGCGGTTTCATGAACGAATAGGCGTAGACGCGATCCTGGACCGAGCTTCCCCGCTGCTCGTGGGAGCGCAGGCTGAACGTGTAGTCGTTGATCGAGGCGAACGCGTTCTCGAAGGCGGCGATCGCCGGGGTGGACGCCGCCCGCGCGGGCGTCGAGGCTCCGGCGGCCGCGACCAGGGCGGCTAGGGCGAGGATGACGAGACGTCTGGCGATCATAGATTCCTCCGGTCAGGTAACGTTGGAAGTCGGGTTGGCGTTCGCATCGTCGGCCGCCTGCGCGCCCTCGTCGCCCAGCAGGCTGCCGTGTTTCCCCTCGACGCCGATCAAGACGTCGCACTTGGCGCTCGCCGCGATGGCCTCGATCGTGCGGCCGAGCGGCGCGCCGGTGTAGCGGCCTTCGCGGAACGAGCCGACCACGATCAGGTCGGCCGTCTCGCGCTTGGCCAGTTCCAGGACGGCCTGGGTGGTGAAGCGATGGTGGAGGATCTCGGTGCGCACGTCGACGCCGTTGTTCTTGGCGATCTGCTGCGCGGCCGCGAGCGTGTCGAGCGCCACCCGGTCCTCGTCCTCCATCGGAGCTTGGGTCGGGAGCGTGAACGGGACCTCGATCACGTAGACGGCCATCAGTTCGGTCTTGGAGCCGCGGGCCAGTCGCGCCGCCAGCACCATCATGTGCTCGGAGCGGATCTCCGACGAGAAGACGACGATGGTGGTGGCCATCGTGCGGCGCAGCTGGGACTCCGCCGCCTTGGCGGCGATGTCGGCCTTGGACTGCGGCGGGTGGAGCATCCAGTAGAGCACCGCGACGGTCGCGGCCACCGTCGCGAACGCGCACACGGCGCCGGCCGGAGCGATCTCGAGGCCGCCGACGATCACGCCGCGCTCCGCCGCAGCAGCGGCCAGATGCGCCAGGCCCCGAGCGCGATCAGCGCCAGGCCGAGCGCGTATCCGGGGATCGCCTCGAAGCGCAGCGCGACGGTCGACGTCGCGAAGCGGAACACGATGCCGGCGCCCAGCAGCACGAACAGCACCGCGTTGACGAGCTTCCAGCGCGCGTAGCCGGGCGACTGCACGAACGCCTTCACGGCGTGCCGCCCGGAGTCCGGCCGCGGACCTTGAGCTTCTGCACGAGCTCGTCCATCAGTTCGAGTTCCCCGGCGTCGCGCAGGATCTTGACCTGATCCGCGGTCCAATCGCGCCGTACCGAGCCGAAGACCGGCAGCCCTTTCTTCTTGCGGTAGAAGATGTAGATGAGGAATCCGAGGACCAGCCAGGACGGGCCGGCGATGCGTCCGATCTGGTGCGTGAGCAGCACGAAGATCAGGATCGTGAAGATGCCGGCGAAGCCGACGATGCCGAGCAGCGGGATCTCGCACGCCTCGCCGCGGTACCTGACCTTGAAGTTGCCCGGGATCTTGAACGCGCGCGGGGTGAGCGGGTCGCGCAGCCGCAGCGCGATCAGCGCGACGAACACCAGCGTGTAGCTGGCGGCCGCGCCGAACGCGTAGAGATCGCCCAGGAACTCGTAGCCCTTGTCGCCTTGGAACGCCGCGAACACCAGCTCGATCACGGCCAGTCCGCAGAACGTCAGGATCGAGATCATCGGCGTCTTGTATTTCTTGTGGACCCGTTCGAACAGGCTCGGGAGCAGCTGGAACTGGCTCATCGAGTAGGCGATGCGCGAGCTGCCGAAGACGCCGGAGTTGGACGAGATCAGCAGCAGGATGGCGCCCAGCACCGGCACGTAGAGGGCCGCGATCGAGCCGAACAACGGGATGTTGGAGGCCAGGACCGCGACCGCTTTGTCCTGGTTGCCGACCGTGCCGAGGAAGTGCCAGAACATCTGGGCGTGGCCGCTCGCGTCGAGCGGCACCGGATGCGAGGGCAGCATGCCGAGCGCCAGGTTCGAGTACGCCAGCGCGAAGATCAGGATGGTGAGGATCAGCGCGACCGACGTGCGCGGCACGATCGAGGCCGGCCGGTGCGTCTCCTCGGCGGCGTGCGAGATCGATTCGAGGCCGACGAACGAGATGATCGCGAGCGAGATGCCGTTCATCAGCGCGAACGAGGTCGGCCACCCGAACTGCATCGCGTGGACCA
>Ga0207667_10003410_pt1 | contig 19621 bp, 16 predicted proteins | sample KBSCornC52_FD_184301 | JGI IMG/M metagenome (GOLD analysis project Ga0207667, IMG submission 184301) | Corn rhizosphere microbial communities from Kellogg Biological Station, Michigan, USA - KBS Corn C5-2 (SPAdes) (version 2) | ecosystem: Host-associated > Plants > Roots > Rhizosphere > Soil ...
CGTTTTCTCTCCGCGGCAATATAGACCTGATCGTTGATAAAAAACCGATTGGCGCTGTCAAAGTCGCCTTTTAGCGTTTGCCTGTTTGCAGGAGCGGTCGTCAAATGATGAAAAGACTGCAAATGCTGCTCATAGATAGCCGCATGACATCGGGCGCAGGTCTGCGACCCCGCAAATTGCATTCGCGCCGGTTCGTTCTCCGGCGTCTTTTTATTTTGAGAGCAATTTTCAAGTGTCAACAAACCGAAAATGGCAATTATCAGGAGGCCGGTGACTAGCTGGTATTTCCGGAGGGTAATCATCTTTCAAAAAAAAAGAGCACGCACTCGGCGTCGTGCTCTTTTATCGAACGGTTTTAGAAAGCTATTGCTTGTTGGTGTACAGGGCTTTAACGTCGGATGCCGACAAAGCCGTACCATATAGTCTGAATTGGTCGAGGTAATTACCGGTTTCCCACATCTGGCCCCAGCCAAAATTGGGGACATTGGCATTTCCGCCGATATCGAATTCAGCGATCTTGCCGGCATCCATATTTGCAGGGCCATGTCCCGGCCAGGCTTGGGTGTTCGGATTGGCGTTTCCGTCGACATACAGTGTCATCACCGAAGTGGTTGCATCGTAAACGAAGGCCAAATGGTGCCAATTGTTATCCATTACCCCGTGGACTGCTGTCGAGCCCAGCCACTGAAACCAATTGTCTTTGAGGGTGGCGTCGACGCAATATACTTTTAAGACACACGAATCATTGTTCGAGCCCCAATCGAACAAGCCGAACATAGAAGTGTTGGCCCAGTTGCCGTTGGACGATCCAAAATTGAAAAAGAAAGCCGAGTTGTTCCTGGGGATCCCATTTCGCTTCTCCCAAAAGGCGATGGTAAAACTACCAGCGCTCGAAGTAAAATCGTTAGCGCCGGCATACTTTATGAAATCGCTGCCATCTCCCTGGATAGCTTTTCCTGAAATGCCCGGTCCTGATTGTAATGGGTTGTCGGAGGGGAAATTTGCCCGGATACTGTCCACAGCATCCAATAGGGTATTGGGAGAGGTGCCGTCGAAAGCCGCATAGAATTTCAATGGTCCCCCCGGGGGGTTGGCGTCTTTGGGATAATTGCCCAATGCCGGGCGCTCCATTTTTTGGCAGCTGACAGCCACAATACATAACGCCAGCAAGGTGAACAGGTGGCGATATTTTTTAGTATGTTTCATATTTTTAGTTTGTGGATTATAAAAGATCACTAAAAAGACGACCGCTCTATTCGATTATGGGTAATTCGGATTTTGTTTCAGCTTGCCTAAGAACTGGTCGATGATTGGCTGCGGGATCGGGTACAACGCATTCTTTGTCGTATACCCTAAACTGCCCAAGACGTTCACAGCGTCGCCCCAACGAACGAGGTCATAGAAACGGTAACCTTCCATTGCGAATTCCCAACGGCGTTCGTTCTTGATTGCCGTACGCATCTGCGATTGGCTTACGTAAGGGATATAGGGGACGTAGGTACGGGTGATGCCGGAATCGCCATCTGCGCGGCTGCGGACCATCTCCAGGTTCTTGGCAGCCGTAGCGCCATCGCCCGTTTCATTGGAGGCCTCGGCCAGCATCAGGATCACGTCGGCATAACGTAAGATGCGATGGTCGATCCAGTCTGCTCCGCCATTGCTGCCGATCTGGCCGGTAAATTGTCGCATTTGGGGATCGGAATATACTTTTTTGTTCCAGTATGGCTGGTCGAGTACGACGCCGGGATTGTAGGCCGGAAGCGTATTGCCGTACCCGCCTGTTGCCGGGCCGCCATCGTATCTGCCGGAGAAGAGGATCGTCTCGTTCCTTCTGGGGTCCGTAGAATCCCATGCATTTACCAGATTCTGGGTGGGCACATTCCATCCCCAGCCAAGGTTCCAGTCGACGCTTGCACCACCCTGCCGGACGTTTTGAGAAGTCCCCCATTGCGTTCCGATCCAGGGCGACTGGTTGGGTCCGACATAGTTGACCAATTCCCAGATCGATTCGGGGCCGCATTTACCGGCGCCGTTCACACCGTCTTTCCAGATATCTACAAAGCTCGGATCGAGATGATACTGACCGGAATTGATCACCGTGTTGCAAAGACCGATGACCTTCGCCCAATTGCCGCGCCATAGATAGGTTTGCGCCCATAACGTGTTGGCTGCGCCCGAAGTCAGTCTCCCGAGATTTGCGTTACCGGTTGCCGTGCCCCATGTCAACGGCAAATTAGCCGAAGCGACATTCAGATCGGAATCGATCAATGCCCAGATCTGTCCGGTCGTAGCGTTCGGCACGATCTGCTGATTGGGCAGGGTGTAATAGAAATTCTCCAGCGGCAGATAGGTTTCTCCATAGGCTTTCACCAGCTCGAAGTAGGAATATGCCCTGAAAAAACACGCCTCGCCGAGATTCCTTAAAGACCCTTCGTCCTTCGGCTTGACCGAATCCGCGTCATGAATGATCTCGTTTGCCAACTGGATCATATTGAAGTGATCACCCCAATACGCATCGGTCGCCCAGTCATCCTTAGTGTATTTGAAGGTTTCAAACTCGGCGTTGATCTCGGCGCCATCCGAAACGCTGCTGCCCTTCTGGGCATCGTCATCCCGTATTGAATGGAAGTCCAGCCAGGCCAGCGTGCTGAATCCTGCATCGTTGCGCAGTGCGGAGTATAACCCAAGCGCTTTCTTTTCAAACGTTCCGCTGCCGCTGCCGAGATCGTCCTGAGTCGCGGATAAAGGCTTTCTGTTTAGAAATTTATCACAGCCGCTAAGGAGCATTGCACTACCTGCAAATGCCAGCGTAGCCGTTAATATTTTTATCTTACTTTTCATAATGGACAATTTTCGAATTTAGAATGTAAGGTTCAATCCACCGGAAATAATGCTGGGAATCGCTCCGCCGCCCTGGTCGATCCCAAATTGCAACGGGTTCGGGGGGAATGTGATGGCAGCTCCTCCGAGTGTATTGCCGGATTGGAAATTGGCATATTGCGTGAAGCCGCCATATTCCGGCGTATAGCCCGAATTATTCTTCCAGGTGATCAGGTTCTGGGCATTGATGTATATACGCAAGGCCTTTATGGTAGACGACTTGGAGAATACGTGCTGCGGAACGGTATAACCAATCTGGATATTCCGGAGACGGACATAGGAGCCGTTCTCGATGCTGTAAGTCGAACCAACATAGTTCACCCGGTCGGCCGCGCTGAGAAGAGGCGTAAAGTTCGACGTTCCCGGACCGTGCCATGCATCCAGCTGGAAACCTGCATAATTGACACGTTGAAAGGGAGCCTCGAGCGAGCCCCACGCGCGGAAGATCTTATTCCCCCATACGCCACCGATATCAACGGCCAGGTTAAAGGCCTTATAGTTCACGTTGATTGAACTACCGTAGGTAAACTTGGGTGTCGGATTCCCGATATAGGTCCTGTCCTTCGAATCGATTACGCCATCGGGTTTGCCGGCAGACCCGCTGAGATCTGCATACATCAGGTCGCCGGGTCTTACCTGTCCCAGGGAGGATTCGACAGGTGATGCCAGGATTTGCGCATAGCTTTGAAAAACGCCTTTTACGATATATCCATAAAACTCGCCTACCGGCTGACCCGCGATCGTACGGCTATCCTGTTCGCCATTGTTCTGGCTGGTGGCATCAATGTAAGTGAATGAGGGGTCGTCGAAGCCCAGCACTTTATTCTGTATGAAGGTGATATTGGCGGAAATGTTGATGCTAAGATCCCGGTTGATTGCCTGATTCCAGGAAGCGGCTAGTTCCTGACCTGTATTCTGAATATCGACCAGGTTCTCTAATTGATTGTATCCGGCAATTGGGTAAAGCCCCATAGCTCCGTACGTCCTGCGGTTGAAATAGGTGCCTTCGAAATGCAGGCGATGATCGAACGCTTCGAATTCGACACCGAATTCATATTGTTTGACATTTTCCCACTTTAGGTTGGGAGACGCGATATAGGCTTTCTGATAGATCGTATTAAAATTGAAACCGCCGGCAGGATTAACCCATACAGTCTGACCATTCGCAGATACTCCGGGATAAGATGGATAATACACCCCCGGAGGTACGGCCTGATCGCCCAACGTTCCGGCAGACCCCTTGAGCTTTAGAAAATTAAAGAATGTCTGGTTCGCCATGAAGTTCTCCCTGGTCAATTCCCAGGCTGCGCCCAGTGTCCAATAGGTTCCCCACTTGTTTGCCGGCAAAAAGTCCGAAGAACCATCCCGGCGGACGGAGGCGTTCAGATAATATTTCTGGTTGTAATTGTATAATGCCCTGCCAAAAAAACCGACGGTGTAGTTGGGCTCATAGTTATAGGAGAACGATTGATTGGGATCATTGCTTATCTGGGAATAGGGCCATGCGCTCGGGTACCAGAACCTTTTGTCGTTCGGGATCGGCTGGGAAGGATCGGTGGGCAGGACCCAGGTCTGATTGTAGGAGATCTGGTGGGCATAAGTGGTAGCCCCGGCAATCACGGTTAAACTATGGTCTCCGAAGTTATTCTTGTAGGTCAAGATATTGTCGGTCTGCTCATTCTTGGTATCTGTCAACCCCTGCGCAAGTTTGGTCTGTTGGCTTACTTCAACCGGCGCGTCCGAAACCGGATCGTAGCCATAGTACAGTTTCTGATACTGGCGATGGTTTTCATTTGAAAAGTCACCATAAACGGCAGAGCGGAAGGTGAAATGCTTCATAAAATTAACCTCGGCATACAGACTTCCCACATAGCGATACAGGAGATCGATGTTGGTATTGTATCTGCTATAGATATCCAACAACGGATTCTGCACGCCGGAATTTTGCAAAGCCGGATCGGTGGTAGAATACAGACTCTGGGAGATCGTATCGCTACCATACAAATTCGGAACCCTGAACAGTTTCTGCTTTGCCGAGACCTGGGGCATGACCTGACGTGCACCGTTCAATTCACCCGTCGCGTCGTAAGGCAGATTCTCCCGCATGACCGTCATATTGACGCCGACCTTTAGCCATTTGTTGACTTTAGCTTCGTCATTGAGGCTTGCCGTGATCCTTTGCAATTGCTCCTTCAAAATGATCCCCTGGTCCAACGTATAGCCGAGGCTTAGATTGAATTTGTTGTTGTCCGTGGAATTGGCGATGGAGAGGTTGTTCGCACTGATAATACCCTTTCTTGTTACGGCATTGATCCAATCTGTATTATTCTGCATATCGGGAAGCGTCAGATAGCCGTTATTGGTTACGCCGTTGTTGGCATTTTCCTGGGCAAACAGCGTATTGAACTGGCTGGCATTGGCCAGCTTGATCTTATTCACCAATTGCTTTACACCGGTGCTGGTAGAAAAATTAAAGAACGATTGTCCCGCTTTTGCGCGTTTTGTGGTTATGATAATAACGCCGTTGGCCCCCTGGTTACCGAAAATAGCCAGTGAAGAGGGGTCTTTCAATACTTCCATCGACTCGATGTCATTGGGGTTGACATAGCTGATGTCGTATGTAAAGACGCCGTCTACTACGTATAGAGGAGCAATGCTGCCGATGCTCCCCGTACCACGGATGCGGATGTCGGGAGCCTGCCCGGGGGTGCCGTTATTTACGATATATACGCCGGCAACCTTGCTCTGCAAACTGGCTACCGGATTCGTATTCGGCTTATCCGCGATCTCCTTGCCGTCGATCTTGACGATGGAACCGGTCAGGTCGCGCTTGCTGGCCTGGCCGTATCCGATCACCACGACTTCATTCATCGACTGCCTGGCAACGGTTAATTTAACGTTAATGACGGACTGGTTGTTGATGGCCACCTCCTGGCTTTCGTAACCGATATCGGAGATGACCAGTTTCCCATTTTGAGGGACGGTGAGCGTGAAGTTGCCATTGTTGTCGGTGGAGGTACCGACTGCCGTTCCCTTGACCGTCACGGAGACGCCGGATAGAGGTTCGCCGTTCTCGCCGGTGATCTTACCGGTTATTTTAATGTCCTGAGCTTCGGGCGAATTGGACACCACCACGATGAGGTTGTTGTCCAACATCTTGAAAGTAAGGTCGGTGCCATTGAACATGTGCTGCAACAGGTCGCTGATCGACATATCCTGCACGTCGACGGTCACCTTTTTCCGGATGGTCGCCAGCCGGCTATTGTAGAGGAACCTGTAGACGCCTTGCTTTTCGATAGAATTGAGTACCCGCGAGATTTCAACCTGTTTCAGATTAAGAGAGACCCTTTCCTGTCCCTTGACATTCGCCGATACCTGCAGTGCCGCTACAAACACCAGTAGAAAGGTTAATTTCATGACCAAAAGAGCTTTTTTGATGGCATGAGGGTTAATGCCCCCAATCGTTAGCGTTTTTTTCATATTTTTAAACTTGTGGGTTATTAGTAGAAATGACGAAACCGGAGTGCTCCCAACCTTGCGTTCCTGGTTTCCGAATGTTACCCGCGCGGGAAATGCGCCAACATTTCCCGTTTTTATTTTTTAGGTGCTGTCATTCTTCATTCGCGTGTTTTAGGGTTTTTAATTTTATCATGATCAGTCGTGTATGGTCACTTCATTGCCTTCGATGGAGTAGTTGAACTTGTCGTTCACCGAGAACCGGAGGGCTTCCATGGCCTGCGCTACCGTCTCTTTTTCGAAGGAACCGGTGAACTGCAGCTCTTCCAGCTGCGGATTGTCGAACCGGATCGTAACGCCATACCAGCGCTCCATTTGTCGCGCCAGGTCGCTGAATCCCTCGGACTGGAAAATGAGCTTGTTATCTACCCAGGATGTTTCGATAATGGCGCCGGAATGCTGCTCATAGGTCGGTTTGCTGATGACGAGAAGGGATTCGGGGCGGATCTGATGGCGGCGGGGAGTGGGCGCTTTCATCAGGCTGTCGTCATTGGAAACCACCAGCTTCTCGTTCGGTTTGAGGATGATCTTGTCCTTGGGCCTGTTGCGGATGGATACCTCGATGCTCCCACGGATAAGCGTGGCTTCGGTCGTCTTATCGCTGGGGTAGGACTTGACATTGAAACTGGTTCCCAGGACCCGGATATCGATGCCCCTGGTATGAACGATGAAGGGCTTGTGGGCGTCGGGGGCGACGTCGAAAAAGGCTTCGCCGGTCAGCTGAACTTCCCTTAAAGCGACGCCATTGAAGGTAAGGCCATAATTCTTTCCATAGTCGATGCGGCTGCCGGCATTAAGCCAGACCCTGGTGCCATCCGGAAGACTCAAATGTGTGCGCGAGCCGTTGGCCGTATAGATTTCGTTACCGGTGTTCGAGGGGACCGCAGCATGGACGGCGGCGACACGGAGCGGCGGGGTGTTTGCGGAATGGCTGTGATTGTACCAGATCATAACGATGGCCAGGCATGCCGCCGGGGTAATGTATAAAGCGATGCGTTTGGAGTTGCGTCTTTTAGCGGGGAAAGGTTCGTCGCCGGATTGCGCGGGAGTGGCAGGAGTGAAATCGATCTCCAGGTCGGATATACGGTCGAGATGTTCGCTGAATGCTTTTTCCACCTGGGCTTTATCAAGGGGGTTGGTATGCCGCCAAAGATCGGTGATGGTCTGCATGGGGTAATGCAGCTCAGGGTTATTCCTCAATAAGGCCTCCAGCTCTTTGAGCTCATCGGGGGTGGCTTCGCCGGCCAGCTTTTTTGCGATCAGGTTCCAGGTGTATTCTTTGAGTTCTTTTCCCATCGGCAGTTTTGGTTGCATTGAGCCGTCTTCGGCGACCCGCACAAGAGCAAGGCCCGCGACCGAAGGCCGGTTAAAGCGGATAATATATAGACAGGAAAAAGCAAAAAAACCCCCAAAAAAGTTTAGCTTTTTTCAACAATTTCTAACGTGGTTGGCTGGACACGTTGATAATCAAGTGTTTAACGCTGCAAGAAGGATGCCTGGGAAGCGGTTAATCGGTTTGAGAATGATCTTTTCTTACCGGGGAGGGAACCGTCTTATCCATATCGAAGCTGATGGTATTGCCTATCTTCTGGAGCGCGATGGCAAGCTGGTTTTCGACTGTCTTGATGGAAATGTTGAGGATCTCGGCCACTTCCCGGTATTTCAGACCGTCTTCCTTTATCAGCCGGAAAATGATCTTGCATTTGGGCGGGAGCTGTTCGATCGATCGTTTGATAAGCGCGAGCATATCGGCGGTGATAAGCAGCTGTTCCGGGTCGAAATAGATGCTGGTGAATTCGGCCTGGAATTCATCGATCGGATTGGTTACATTCCGTTTGTGCCGTGAGATATAGTTGAGCGCGGTATTGCGGGTGGACACATAGAGATACACCTTGAGGTTATCGATCTTTTCCAGATCGCGGCGGCGTTCCCAGATACGAATGAAGACATCGGAGACGATCTCTTCGGCGGCTTCCCTGGATTTGACTATTGACTTTGCAAAAAGAAACAGGGGCGAATAGAGGGAAGTGAATAATTCCTTGTATGCCGTTTGATCGTCATAACAGGCGATCCTTGATTGGAGGTATTTCAGACACTCGGCAGTCATTCGTTAGTTAGTGGCAGGCATTACCCGCAAGCAAGTTAAGAAGATTTTGATGACCTAAGGGTTTTTTTGTTCGGCTGGCGGATGCGCCGATGTCCTGCGAATCGCAGCAAATTGACGCGACAGTCTGAAACCGATTGCGCTCCGGTTGAGCGCCTCAAATTCAATTTTATGGCTTGGCGGGGATTCAGTAATTTCGCACGGCCGGAAACGGAATGCCCCGGGACGTTTTTCCTCCCGGTGCATGGACCCTTAGCTCAGCCGGTTAGAGCATCTGACTCATAATCAGAGGGTCGCTGGTTCGAGCCCAGCAGGGTCCACTAAAAGTCAAGCACTTACAGCGGTCATATGCGTAGGTGCCTTTTTATTCTATGGCATGCATTTCCTCCAGATTCACGTTTGATATTTCGAACCATTTCTTTACCCGTCCATTCTTCATAAGCAGACACAGGTCGGCTCCGTAATCAAGGCCATAACTTTCCAACCTATGCCCGGTATCGAATTCTATCTTGCTATTGGGAAGCTTTGTGATGAGATTTATTAGCACTGTGTCGCGCACCGCCATGATAAATGTCTTTTGCAAATGGCTTTTAGCAAGCAGCTTATATAGATTTGAAAAGATATCCCGTCTGCAAGCAACGCACTGTTGATTTTGCAAAATTATTATGATCTCATTTTCGGGAATCGTCTGTTTTAGTTGAAATTCATAAAATTTCTTTATATCATCTTCCTTTTCCAAAAGCCTTGGATCCTTTTCGCCTTTGCAGGCGGCAAGCACAAAAACAAACAAAACGAGAGACAGGCGCATGTTATTTAAAAGTTAGAATATGGAATATGCTAACATTCTTATTTTCCGGACTTGGTGAAACGTCATATATGTAGAGCCCGGATTTCCCGACAAATGAAACGTAGCTATTGTAGTATCTTGGCAACTCATATTCTCCAATTACCTGATGTTGGAAGTTAAATACCATTAACACAAGGCCCTTGTGAAAAAAACTATTGTACGAACCGTTTTTGTTTTTCAAAGGAATAGCCTTCCGGAAAAATCGGTAATACAACTGCCGTGTTCCATCGAAACGTATCTCCGAGTAATAGGGCTGGACCGTCATGTGTCTCATTTTTTGTTCAACACTTCCACTGTCACTTAACGGGCGCAGTGGTTGTGCATCATCATTTTGGTAAAGGCTTCTTGCGTAAAACCGGGCTGTGCTATTGGAGTTGCGATTTAACACGCTAACTGAATCGTCGCAGGGAAAGGAGACAAGCGTAATAGAATCATCGGTTTCCGCATATGGCTTCATATCAAATCCGTAATAGCTTTTAAGGTACTTTCGCGGATATGAAATGTTATACAACTTTAACTTTCCGGATTGAATTGAAACGCTTCCGATAATTTTTTGGCTATAAAAATCAGGCGCTGTTTGCCAACATACGGAACAATACACCTCGCCGACAACGGATTGAGTGGTTCTATCATAATATATTGGAACGTCCTCCAGATCCTGAAACCTAAATGTTGGATATTGCGCGCTATCGAGCTCATTAATCGGAACAACCTTGTGGATTTTTTTATTGATCCAAAAAAGGATTGCTTCATCAAATAGCACGAACAAAGAATCTCTTCCGCTAAAGCAAAATGACCTTATTGCTCCATATTTCCTGGCTGTCACACTGTCCAAGGAAACTTCTATAGAATCTACAACTTCCTTATTGTCCAAATCCAAAACATAAATGTTTTTCCCTTTCAAATAACTTAACCATTCACCACTATCGGTATTAAAATAGGAAAACCTGGCGAAGTTTGGCTTTACAGGAAGCTTCAATGTGTCTTCAAATTTGGACTTGAAGGGGTAATTTCTTTTTATTTCATTTGAATTTTCATTTATATGGCAGGAAAAAGCCAGTAGCACGAGGCCGAGAACCAATAAATCAAGCTTCATTCACTGGAGAATTTAATAAGTATATTTCACCCCGAAAGATTTTTCCACCAACTTTATTTTTTGGTCAATTTCACTCCGTGTATATTGCCCGGATTGAATCTGAGGGGGTAGTGGGACACACATGCCCTCCGCACCGCAACTGGTTCCGGGCGCACGGAAACATTCCGTTCCAGGAAGACTGTCTGTGGTTGTGCAAGCCAGCTCGGTATATTTCATACCAACATTTGGGATGGCTGCTACAGCTGCGAAGCGAGCATTATTTACCTTAATGACAACGGGCGCCGGTGCGCTTGATTCCTTGGAGCAACCCGGTAATACATATAAGTCCAGCAGGACCAGGACGATGGGAATTGAGAACTTTTTCATTGTCTAAAGTTTAATTAATATTTTTAAAACGAAAGCACCTTCTAAATTTAATTGATTCAGAGTATCCGGACATACACAAGCGATAAATAAAACCCTTAGATCATTAAAAAACAAGGATGGCCCTGGTTCACTGACCCCAAAACCCGACTGCAGCGGAACCGTACCCGGGAAGCAGCCTCACGCCGGAAAGCGTACGAAAAGCCTGCAACCTTTCCCCGGACTGCTATCGAGTGAAAAATCGCCGTTGAAGGATTCGATCCGGTTGATGATATTGGTAATTCCGACGCCTTTCCTGTTATCGGTGAACTCGAAACCCTTTCCATCATCTCCCACGAACACGTTGATGAACCCTTCGCCCGAATTCAGCAGGATCTCGACGGAGCAAGCCTCCGCGTGTTTGAGGATATTGGTGATCTGCTCCTGTATGATCCGGTAGATATTCAGCTTCAGATCGACATCGATAGAGGGGACGCGGACCCGGTAGTCGAATATCGTTTTGATCGCGCTTTTCTCGTTGAGGTTGTCGACCAGCGGCTGGATCAATTCTTTGAGACCCAGCTTCCCCTGGGGTGTGATCTCGTTCCTGGCCAGCAACCGCAGCTCTTCGATAGCGCTGTCGATCAGCCCGATGGCCTCCCGCATGAGGTTTTCTTTTCCCGCGAGCCTGGATGCCAGCGCCGTGTTCATATAGATCCTGGACGTGGCGAGTATCTGGTTGACGTTGTCATGCAGTTCCTGCCCGATCTTGGTCCGCTCCTTTTCCTGAGCCGTAATTACCGCCCGGGTGATCTTTTTCTGTTGCTGTACCTTCTGGTTGAGGATCTCAAGCTCCATCAGCTTCTTCTGGGTGATATCCGACGTGGCGGTCATCATGCCCAATACCTCTTTTCCGCCGTTGGTAATGGGGAACATGCGGACATGATACCAGGTAAAGGACCCGTCGGGCTGCGGGTAGGAGACCTCGTAATCGACCTTTTCGCCTCCGAGGACCTTGCTCATATACTTTGCCAGGACCTCGCGTCGCGGTGAAGGAAAATAATCCAGGAATTTGTAGCTGATCACCATTTCATGACCGAGCTCCTGGTGAGCAAAACGGATGGCGCGTTGGTTATAGATGACGATCCTGAGATCCCGGTCGAGGAGGACATAGATGGTATCGGTGTTATCCAGGATGGTATGCAGGTTTGCCTCAGATTTCTTCAGCTTTTCTTCGGCCAGCTTTAACGAGGTAATATTATATCCTGAACCGATGATGCACGGCCGGCCTTCATACTCGATGTGTTTGCCCTTGTAGTAGAACGGCACTTTTCGCCCGTCACGCGTGGTGATCTCCGCCGTCAGGTCGGTCTCACCATTGGGGTCGGCAAGCAACGCGGTTATCTTTTTGCGGATCTCTTCGCGTTGGGCGCCCTGGAAAAAATCCAGCGGATTGAGGTCCTTAACCTCTTCCTGTGAATAGCCGCTTTCCTTTCCAAAGTGCTTGTTCCAGCGCAGATAGTTGCCGTTAGCGTCCTGGAGGAAGAAAACGCCAGGGAGACAATCGATGATCTCGTTGGAAAGATTACGTTCCCTGCGGAGTTGCTCTTCCGCCATACGGCGTTCGGTGACATCGATCAGCGTTCCGATGATCGCCACGCGGTCGTTATATATGCTGCGGCTCCCGAAGACTTCGGCATAGAGCACCGATCCATCCTTTTTCCTGCCTTTGGCCTCGTAGTGGACGCTGGTGATATCACCTGCCACGCGGGACCGGATATATTCGAGTACCCTTTCCCTGTCTTCGGGATCGACGATCGCGTCCACCGATAAGGAATTGATCACCTCGTCGGCACGATAGCCGAAGATCTCCGCAAACTTCGGATTGACATAGGTGAATTTCCCGTCCTGGTAAATATAGATGCCGACGAGCGATCGTTCCGAAATGGTCCTGAACTTCGACTCGGTCTCGCGGAGTTCGCGCTCCATCTTTTTGCGGTCGGTAACATCGCGGGCGACGCCCATGACGAGGTTGTCGGACATCTTCTTCACATTGGCTTCGATCTCGACAAAAGACCCGTCCTTACAGACATAGCGTCGTTCCGAAAAGATCCGCTTTCCCTCTGCAAGCTCGTTCATGCGGAGGGGCGTGGTCTTCAATTGCCCGGGATCGATCAGATCCGCCATGTTCATTCTCAGCATTTCTTCCCGGGTATAACCCAGTCTGCTGAAAAGGCTGTCATTGACATTGACGATGGCGCCATCCATGTCGTGGATGACGATCAGATCCGTGGCTTGTTCAAAAAGACAACGATACCTTTCTTCACCATCAGTATTCGTTCCCTTCGCTTCCGCCGCGCGGAAGCGGCCATTGTGTTTATTCGAATATTGCATTTTATCACTAACTTTCTCCAGTCATTCCAGTAAAGGCAATCGCGATCGTTTGGAAACCCGGTATGGGAAAAAAGGGCGGATTAAAGCGGTTTTATACGGGTAATATTCGGAAGGAAATTTTTTGAAAGAAGCGCGAAGGTAGGGCAAAACAGCGGAGCGGAGATGTATTAAGTACACAATTATGCGTTTTTTTGCGGGTATTTTCGTATATCATTTACTATCAGTATATTAAAAATAATACAAAACCGTAATAAAGATGACAATCGGTGGAAAAGGTGTGAATTGACTTGCATTTTTCCATTTTGGCAATTACATTTGTTTTCGCAGTACCCAATCTCCCTGAAAGGCCAATCCGTTAAATCCATCTCCGATATTTCCCGATTCTAACGACGATTTCAACTATCCTTTGTAATTACCGGCGTATCCGATCACTATGGAATGCCCTAAAGGTTCCTAATCCGCAACACCCGCAAATCGTCCCTTATGAAAACATTGCCCAGGCCCGGTAAGTTTTTTCTCCTGTCGCTCTCTATTGTTATCCTTCCCATCCTGGCAGAAGCCAAAAAGAAAAGTCCCGGTTTAAATTTCACCCATCGGAAAACCGAAAGAAGGGTTTTCTTCTCCTCCCGTTTTGCTGAACGAAGATTGATCGCGCTCGAGGCTGCTACAATGTTCAACGAGATGCAACTGAAGGATTCCGGCCTTCACGAAAAGGCGCTGCTCTACGCCCTGCTCGGCTATCACCGGCTATTGAAAAGACATTTTCTGAGGAGGACGCATGTGTTGTCCATCTGCGACTTTAGTCAGTCGTCCGGTTCCAGAAGGATGTATGTGATCGATGTGCGCAACCACAGGCTGCTGTACCGGACCTATGTGGCCCATGGCATTAATTCAGGCCAGGAATATGCCAGCTCCTTTTCGAACACATTCGAATCGTGTAAGAGCAGTCTGGGTTTCTTTGTCACGCGGAATGCCTATTTCGGCAGAAACGGGTTGTCGCTTAGGATCGACGGTTTGGAAAAAGGTTTCAATGACCATGCCCGGCGAAGAAATATCGTGATCCATGGCGCGCCTTATGTCAGCGAGCGGATCCTGCGCAAATACGGAGTGATGGGCACCACGTACGGCTGTCCGGCCATCCCCGAGGAAATGGCGGCACAGGTCATCCCCGTGCTGAAAAATGGGACCTGCTTCTTCGTTTATTTTCCTTCGAAGAGATACTTGTCCCGGTCGAGGGTCCTGAATAGCTGATGCTCTGTCCTCCGGCATCTTTGCGCTATCTTTCGACGACAGTCATTAACTTCATGGACAAATAAGATTGTCATGCCAACGAAGACCGACTGGCCGGCGGCCATGCGCCCCCTGCTGGACAAATACAAACACAAGAGGCATCCGCTTGAACACCGGAGCCCGTACCAGCTAATCGTCATGGTGGTCCTTTCCGCTCAATCCACCGATGATGCCGTCAACCTGCTCGCCCCCGCGTTATTCGGTGCGTTTCCCAACATGGAAGCCTTATCGAAAGCGCAACCGCAGGACCTTTTCCCCTATATCAGCAAGGTCCGCAATTTCGGGCACAAGGCGGCATGGCTGGTCGGCATCGCCAAACGGATCGGCAGGGATGAAAACATTTCCTTCGATATGGACCAGTTGACGGCACTGCCGGGGATCGGAAGAAAATCTGCCAATGTGATCCGTCGCGAGGCCGGTAAGAAGCCGGAAGGCGTGATCGTAGACATCCATGTGGTCCGCGTGGCGCCCAGACTGGGCATTGCCAAAGACGACGATCCGAAAAAGATGGAGGAAACGCTGATGAAAAAGCTCCCGGAGGACGAGTGGGATGCCGGCATGGCGATGTCCTTTCTGGGGAGAGAGATCTGCAGACCGAAGCCCGAATGCGAACGGTGCCTGATGAATACCGTATGCGCCTACTACGCCCGCAGCAAAAAGACACGGGTCCAAAAACCGGAAAAACGGGCAAGGAAAACGTGAAAAAAAGGCCGGGAGGACGCTGGAGAGCCAAGCCCCGTAAGGAAAAAATTTTCCGCGCCGCCTGGCAAGGGCGAAGTCCCAATCATTAGCTATTATGGGGGATAAGTAATATCTTGCGGCCCGGTTTGAAGGCAGGCTGTCGGCTTCTTTAACCTTTTATTAACCCCAAGGAGAATACATTTGTCAACCAGAACAAAAAGAACATCATCCATACGTGCATTTATGAAGAAGTATTTCTTTACCGCTATAGTTTTTTTAGCCACAACTGCTGCTTTCGGTCAAAAAAAGCGCCACCAAAATCCTCCTCCCCCCGCTAAAGATTCCGTAACTACCCCCCAAATAACCCCCGTCGCCGCGCCCCCCTCTACTTCTTCCAAATCCTCAAGAGATTGGAGCAAGGTCGACCTCAGCAAAAGAGCCGCAGACCATTTCATGTTCCAGCTGGGGTATGATAACTGGCTGGGGACACCGGATAGCGTCAATATCAAGGGATTCAACCATAGCGTCAACTTCTATTTCATGTACGATTTCCCGTTTAAATCGGACGCTCGTTTCAGTGTCGGAGCCGGCCTGGGTATCGGGAGCAGCAATATTTACTTCGATCAGACCTATCCGCAGGTGGCGGCCTATCAAAATCCGACCCTCGCATTCACTCCGAGCGGAGCAGGATACCATTTCAAGCGGTTCAAGCTGACCACGGTTTACCTCGAAGTCCCAGTCGAATTGCGGTTCGCGATCGATCCGGAACATATGGATAAGAGCTGGAAATTTGCCGTCGGGACCAAGATTGGATTGATGACCAGCGCCTATACCAAGGGCGTAACCGCTGTCAATAGCGTTGGCCAAACGGTCGGCAACATCACTATAAAGGAATACGGCAAACAATTCTTCAATACGCCCAAGCTGGCGGCGACTGCGCGGATCAGCAAGGGGGTCGTCGGCGTCTATGGTCAATTGCAGATCAATAGCCTGATCAAGTCGACTGCCGGGGCAAACGTATTTCCGTTCTCTTTTGGGATAGTCCTCAGCGGATTGTAAATCTCTGTGCAGTCTGACGCACCTTCTCTGTGCAATCTGACGTACCTTCCCGGCAACCTGACGTACCTCTGGGCAATCTATCGTAACTTGCCGTCCTAATTGTCAGACAGCATTGATAGAGAAGAAAAACAGCATTCAAAAGGCGGAGCGCGCAGTCCTGGTCGGTTTGGTACATAAGACGCAGACAGAAGAACAGGCACAGGAATACCTGGATGAACTGGCATTCCTGGCCGAAACGGCCGGAGCCGTGACATTGAAACGATTTACTCAGAAGCTGCTTCACCCCGACAGCAAAACCTTTGTCGGAAAAGGTAAACTGGAAGAGATCAAAAGCTACATTGCCCTGAAAGATATCCAGGTCGTCATCTTCGACGACGAATTATCGGGCTCCCAGATATCGAACATCGAGAAAATGCTGGAGACCAAAACGATCGACCGGTCGGATCTGATCCTGGACATTTTTGCGGGAAGGGCCAAGACGGCCCAGGCCAAACTTCAGGTAGAATTGGCTCAATATCAATACCTTTTGCCTCGACTGCGGGGGATGTGGAAACACCTGGAACGGTTGGGCGGCGGCATAGGCACCCGGGGTCCCGGGGAAACGGAGATAGAGACGGACCGTCGTATCGTAAAGGATAAGATATCGCTGCTGCGCCGCCGGCTACAGGAGATCGACAAACAGGCGTTCACACAGCGCAAGGACAGGGGCGAATTCATCCGCGTGGCGCTGGTGGGATATACCAATGTCGGCAAATCGACCCTGATGAACCTTTTGAGCAAGAGCGACGTCTTTGCCGAGAACAAGCTGTTCGCCACACTGGATACGACGACCCGGAAGGTCGTGTTCGGGAATACGCCGTTCCTGCTCAGCGATACGGTCGGGTTTATCCGCAAGTTACCGCACCACCTGGTGGAAAGCTTCAAAAGCACCCTCGATGAGGTCCGCGAGGCGGATATCCTTTTGCACGTCGTAGACGTCTCGCATCCCGGTTATGAGGAACAGCTGGGCGTGGTCAATAAGACGCTGCAGGAGCTGAACGCCTTCGACAAGCCGATGTTGGTCGTATTCAATAAGATCGACCGATATGAGGAGCTGACTTTCGATCCCTGGCTGGAAGAGGGCGCGAAGCGCGAGATCATGGGCGAGCTACGGGAACGCTGGGAACACGAAACGAATGGTAATTGCGTATTCATTTCCGCCACTGAGCGAAGGAACATCGACGAGTTGCGGAAGACCATCCTGGAAAAGGTGAAAGCGCTTTACAGGATCCGCTACCCTTATAAAAGCGAATACAATTATTGATGGGCTTTATCAAGAAGTACAAATGGCATAAGGTCGCGGACTCTGTGGCAGGGATCGGCCTCACGACCGGCGGCATTGCCGAAGTCCTGGTCGATGGAAAAGAGATCTGCCTCGGACGCTTCAATGACCAATGGTATGGATTTGCCGCCAATTGTCCGCATGCCGGTGCGGCCATGATCGACGGATACATCGATGGCGCCTGCCGTGTGGTTTGCGCTGTTCACCAGCTGCGGTTCAGCCTGAAAAACGGGCACGACTCGAATGGCGAAGGCTACAAACTGAAGACCTACCCGGTCGAGGTGCGCGAAGACGGGGTCTATGTGGGTGTCGAAGAGCCGCGGTTTAAGTTGTTTTAGTGCGGGTAGGCGCGGAGCCCGCCGCGATAGCCGCGCGCGCAGGTGCGGAATTTTTTGGGTTCCGCGGTCTTTTAGAAGCGGATTTTCCCTATTTTTGCAACCCCTTTTGGGGCCGCCGCGGCGGGTCCGCAAACATATTCCTCCTTAGCTCAGTTGGTTAGAGCATCTGACTGTTAATCAGAGGGTCGTTGGTTCAAGTCCAACAGGGGGAGCTGATAGACAAGCACTTATGACGTTACTGTTGTGAGTGCTTTTTTATTTGATACATGTTTTGAGACATGTTTTTTGTGGATAAAAATCTAGTTTGGTTGGCCGAAGAGAGACCGTTTAAGGAGATAAAAACCTTCCCAATAACAAAATCCATCTCGTTTGCTGAAGGTTCCATATTTAGACTCGACGGTATAACAATCCTGAGTGGTACAAAGACCGCCATCTTTAATTAAACGCAATTGATTTTCAAAATCGGTGAAATCTGCCTCCATCTTGGGAGTTAGCTTCTGCGTATAAACTTTATGAGATCCATTTTCACGGTCATCCAGTGAGGCCACAAAACAACCCTTCTTCCGGGTTATTCTTAAGAGCGCACTTCCATCAGCAAAACAACCGGTCTCTTTAAACCTTAGGCACACGGACTCGCCGATATTTAATTTTGATAGCGTGTTTACAGCCAGGTCATTTGTTTGGTCCGGGCAAATTCGACAAGTGAATACCCCGCTGCCAGGAACATTGAGGATTTTGCTTATCTGCTGACCGTATATATTTACAAATGACAGCTGATATTTCCCTGGTAAGAGGTTGTGAATTATTATCGGATCTCTCATCCCTTGTCCAATTGACAAAATAGTTCTCTGAACAAGGGTGTCTTGTTTGTAAAGCCAAAGGGTATCTGCGGATATCAAAATATGCTCTTGCATCCTGCAATCTGAAACATAGATATTCAGATCTGTCCGAGGGATCACCTGGCAATTGACAAAAAGGATCAAAAATGAGAATAATCCAGTTATAGCGACCTTCATACAATCTGTCGGGTTGAACATGCGGAAGTGGTTCAAATGTCAATTTCCGTATTTTTTTGCAGATGCTTCTCCTTGTTTAGACATTTCTTTAACTTACCGCAAACCGGTAGCCTATTCAATCTTTAGAGATTATGAGTCAATTTACTTCGAACGATATTTTAGCTCAGCTGGATAAATGTGCCGAGGACTTCACTTTTCCTATGCTCGACAATGGATATGTTTATCCGGTGGAGTCGCGGCTATCCGGTTACAGGGGTGATAACAGGTGGGTATTGATTATTGAAGTAATTGGATTTAATGTTCGCGCTGGCGGTCATGACGGTATTGATAATTGCTTACATATTTTTGGAAACTGCCTTGGTTTTGAGCCGGGAACCAACAATTCAAATTTTTTATATTTTGCCGAAAATAGCCCGGAAGGCGAGACTTTCGACCAGGAGTTCGGGGAATCGCTGAACCCAAATATTAAGACAATTTCTATGCGCGGTAAAATTGTTCCTGTTTCCCAAGATCCCGAGTATTATAAAACGCGACAGATAGAGCTAGAAGCTCCGCCAGAAATCAAAATTTGGGAATTTTTGCGGGCCATTAAAAATGACTTTGGAGAGCACTTCTTTGCCACCGAAGAAGAAGGCTGGTTTCAACACGTGGCGTGTCTGGTTATTGGTGTGAAACTTCTTCAATTCATTCATGATAGTTGACTTTCCCGCTCCTGGTTTTCCTTTGATCCAAAGGAA
>Ga0207667_10003413_pt1 | contig 19620 bp, 14 predicted proteins | sample KBSCornC52_FD_184301 | JGI IMG/M metagenome (GOLD analysis project Ga0207667, IMG submission 184301) | Corn rhizosphere microbial communities from Kellogg Biological Station, Michigan, USA - KBS Corn C5-2 (SPAdes) (version 2) | ecosystem: Host-associated > Plants > Roots > Rhizosphere > Soil ...
ATAGAATTGTAGCCAGCGGCGTGAACGCGCGGGAGATGCGGAGCCGCGCGGGAGGCGTTGATGAAAATCCGGAGCCGGTTGCTGGCGGGACTGTGGCTGTTGCTGTTGCCGACGTTGGCTGCCGCGCAGGATTTCCCGACCAAGCCGATCAAGCTGATCGTGCCGTTCCCGGCCGGCGGACCCAACGACATCATCGCGCGCGTCGTCGGCCAGCGGATGTCCGAGATTACCAAGCAACCGATCATTATCGATAATCGCGGCGGCCAGGGCGGCGTGCTCGGCACCGATGCGGTCGCGAAGGCGGCTCCCGACGGCTACACGATCGGAATCGTGAGCGCGAGTTCGCTCGTGATCAACCCGACCATGGAAAGGGTGCCCTACAACGTCGGTACGGATTTCGCCCCGATTACGCTGGTGACGACGGTGCCGGAGATGCTGGTCGTTGCCAGCAACGTTCCCGCCAAAAACATGAGTGAGCTGGTCGCGCTCGCCAAAGCCCAGCCCGGAAAGCTCAATTTCGCTTCCGCCGGCGTCGGCGGCCTGCCGCATCTGGCCGGCGAACTGCTCAAGCTGACGGCCAACATCGACATCGTTCACATCCCCTATCGCGGCGCCGCCCCGGCCATCAACGACCTGCTGGGCCAGCAGGTGCAGATGGCGTTCCTCGATCTGCCGGTGATCCTGCCGCATATCAAAGCTGGAAGTTTGCGCCCGATCGCGCTCGGCGCGCCCGAGCGAGCGCCGACGGCACCTGATGTGCCGACCACCGCGGAGGTCGGCATGCCGGATCTCCTGATCCAGAACTGGTACGGCATGATCGCCCCGGGCGGGACGCCCGAAAATATCGTCAACCTGCTCAATGCCGTCACCAACCAGGCGATGGACGATCCGCAGGTGAAGCAGAAACTGGCCGATCAGGGTCTCACCGTCGCCGGCGACAGGCCGAAGCATTTTCGCGACTTCATCGCGGCCGAGGCGCAAAAGTGGGCGCGTGTCATCAAGGCCGCGGGGCTCGAGACCACGATGAAGTAAACGTTACGGCGCTGCCGCGCGCAGGTGGTCGGCGAGTTGCTTCGCCGGCCGCGGCAGCGACTTGAAGCTGCGGGCGCAGATCGCCAGCCGCCGGTTGGCCCAGGGGTCCCTGATCCTGATAACGTTGATCTTCATCGCGCGCGCGCAACGCTTCGCCGCGACCTCGGGCATCACGGCGACGCCGATGCCGGCGGCGACCATCTCGCCGATGGCGTCGAAATTGTTCAACCGGGCACGAAACCGCAGCCGCGCGCCGAGCCGCGCCGCATGTCCCGTGACATGGGCGTGCAGCGCGCTCGTGGTGATCAATCCGACGAAATCCCGCTCGACGACCTCGCTGAAATCGACCTGCCGCCGGGCCGCCAGTTCGTCGGTGCGCGCGGCGATCAGCACCAGGCGGTCTTCGCTGAACGGGATGCGCTCGATGTTATCAGGCAGCGCATGCTCGGCGGCGAGGCCGAGGTCGGCCGCGCCGGTCAGGATGGCGTGGGCAATGTCGCCGCTTTCGCGCTCCTCGACGTCGATCGAGATGTGGGGATGCTGGCCGAGGAAGGCCGCCAGCACCTTCGGCAGATATTCCGACAGGCCCGAGGTGTTGGCGAGGAAGCGCACGGTGGCCTTGACGCCACGGGAAAAGGCCAGCAGATCGCCTTGCAGCGTCTCGACATGGTGGATGACGATCCTGGCATGATCGAGCAGGCTTTCGCCGGCCGGCGTCAGTTCGACGCCGCGGCGGCCGCGCACCAGCAACGCGACGCCGAGCGCCTGCTCGAGGCCCTTGATCCGCGCGCTGGCCGACGCCAACGCCAGATGATGCCGCTGCGCGCCGCCGGTGATGCTGCGGGTCTCGGCCACCGCGATGAAGAGCTGAAGGTCGACCAGATCGAAACGCATGGCCATGGTGCAATCCTCCATCGGCACCAGACCGTCATTGCGAGCGAGGCGAAGCAATCCATCTTGACGCGCGAAGGAAGAATGGATTGCTTCGTCGCTTCGTTCCCTCGCACAAACGCTTCGCGCTTGTTGCAGGCAATGACGGGACAGGCTTCGGAATTGGCGAAGGCTATCTCCGTAATCTCCAGATTGTGCCCGCATCTTCAATTGGTCAATGTATCAATCATGTTCGATTCACTGCTCATTCTCATCGCGTTCGCCTTGCTGGTCGCGGGCTTCGTCAAGGGAGCCCTCGGGCTTGGCCTGCCGACGGTGGCGATGGGGCTGCTCGCGGTGTCGATGCCGCCGGCCCAGGCGATCGCGATCGTCATCGTGCCGGCGATCGTCACCAATATCTGGCAAACCTTTGGTGGCCCCTATCTGCGCGATATTCTCCGCCGGCTGTGGCCGCTCTTGATCGGGACGGCGGCCGGCATCTGGCTGAACGGCGGGGCGCTCACCGGCCCCTATGCGCGCTACACGGCGATCGTGCTCGGCCTGTTGCTGGCGATCAATGCCATCATCGGCCTCAGCAAATTCAGTTTCACGGTCGCGCCCCAAAACGAGAAATGGGTCGGCGGCGTCGTCGGCGTCGTCACCGGCATGATTTCGGCCGCGAGCGGCGTGCAGGTCATTCCCTCGGTGCCCTACCTGCAGGCGATCGGCATGGAGAAGGAAGAGCTGATCCAGGCGCTCGGCGTCTTCTTCACGGTCGCGACCCTGGCGCTCGGCTTCAACCTGACCAGCGAGGGCCTGCTGACATCAGCAACCGCGCTGCCGGGCGCGGTCGCGATGGTGTGCTCATTCGCTGGCATGTTCGTCGGCCAGGCGGTTCGCACGCGGCTGCGGCCGGACATTTTCCGCGTCTGGTTCCAGATCGGGATGATCGTTCTCGGGGCTTATCTTGCCGGGAATGCCTTGCTGAAAATGACCACCTGAAACCAGCCGGCACCAACGGCTGACTTCAGCGCGTATCCATCATGGCGACGCGCACACCGAGGTAGACGAACATCCCGCCAAGCAGGCGGTTGATCCAGGCCATTGCGCCCGCCGATTGCCGGAACCGGCCCGCCGCCCTGGCCGCAAAGGCCGCCACACTGAAGCACCACAGCGTGCCGTTGCAAATGAAGATCAGGCCGAGCGTCAGGAACGCGAGCGCCTTGTGCGGCGAATCCACCGCCACGAATTGCGGCAGGAACGCGAGAAAAAACAGCGCGACCTTCGGATTGAGCGCACAGGTCAGCACGCCCTGCCAGAACACGCGGCGCAGCGACGTGCCGCCGGCACTCGCCGCCGCCGGGACAGGACGGGGCCGCGACAGCAACATCCGGATGCCGGAGAACAGCAGATAGGCGGCACCGACCAATTTTACGACAGCGAATGCCGCCGAAGACGCCATCAGGAGCGCCGACAGACCGATGGCGGCGCCAAATACGTGAACCAGGCAGCCGCAGCTTATCCCCAGCGCAGCCGCCGCCCCGCCGCGCCAGCCGAGCTGGACACTGCGGCCGATGATATAGGCGGTGTCCGGTCCCGGTGTGACATTGAGAAGTAATCCGGAGAGGATAAAGAGCCACAATTCGTGAATGCCGAGCGTTCCGTCCATCGCCTGACCGTTCCCCGGGGCCTCGTCCCAAAACGCCTTGCGCCCGACCGCCCCGTGCCAATTCCGCACGAATTGCATTACTATCATGATAGTATCGTGGCCGGATTGGCCTTCCGCTGGAAGCCACATTTTTATAAGCATTGGAATCAGTCAACCGACCACGTACTGGTTATCTGCCGGTACTGGAGCCTTTGGGATATCTTTGGGACATGGAAAGACGCCTGGCTGCCATCGTCTGCGCTGACGTCGCCGGCTATTCCCGCATGATGGGAGCCGACGAGGCGGGGACGCATGCCACGTTCAAGGCCCATCGCGCCGCCATCTACCCGATCATTCTCAACCATGGCGGCCGGCTGGTGAAGAATACCGGTGACGGCTTCCTGCTGGAATTTCCGAGCATCGTCGGCGCCATCGAGGCCGCGGTCGCGATGCAGGGGCTGATGGCCGAACGCAACAACCACATTCCCGCCGATCGCATCATGCAATTCCGCATGGGCATTCACATGGGCGATGTGATGGCCGACGAGGACGAGGTGTTCGGCGACGACGTCAACATCGCCGTCCGCCTCGAATCGGTTGCCGCCCCCGGCGGCATCGCGGTCTCCGGCAAGGCCTGCCATGAGGCCGGCAAGCGTCTCAGCGTCCATCTGGTCGATTCCGGCCCGCACCGGTTCAAGAACATCGAAGAACCGATCGAGGTCTGGACCTGGCAACCCCTGGGTTCCGACAGCGCCGGCCGGGGATCCAGGCTGGTTCCAAGCGAGACCTCTAACCTCGCAGCGCAGTATCGAACCGCGATCGTCGGGGTGCTGCCGTTTGCGAATCTGAGCGACGGCGCCGACGAATATTTTTCCGATGGCCTGACCGAGGACCTGATCCACGCGCTGTCGCTGCAATCGTTTTACCGGGTGCTGAGCCGCAACTCGACTTTCGCGTTCAAGGGTAACAACCAGAGCACGCGGCTGATCGCGCGCGAAATCGACGCCACCTACCTGATCCAGGGTTCGGTACGGCGGGCCGGAACCAAGATTCGCGTCACTTCGGAGCTGATCGCGCCGGAGACCGGCGAACAATTATGGACCGGCCGGTTCGACCGCGACATCGGCGATCTGTTCGCGATGCAGGACGAAATCACCACCAGCCTGTCGGCAGCAATCGCGGCCGAGATCTACCGCGCGGAAGCCTCCGCGCCACCGCGGCCGTCGTCGAACGACCTGACCGCGTGGGATCGCTTCCTGAAGGGGCTGTCCTATTATTATCTGCAGACCAAGGACGACTGGGAAACCTCGATTGGCCTGTTTCGGGAAGCCATAGCGCTCGATCCGGCGCTGTCGATCGCGCGCGCCTATCTCGCCACCATCCAGATCCAGGGCATCCAGTTCGGATGGATTCAAAGCACGCGCGAATTGTGGGACTCCGCGATGTCGCTGGCGCAGAGCAGCGTCCGGCTCGATCCGCGCTCGTCCTTTGCGTTCCAGATCCTCGCTTATGTGAGCGCGGTGCAGGGGCATTACGAGGCGGCGATGGACGCCGCCAAACGCGCGGTCGCCCTCAACCCGTACGACATGGGCGCCCGCGGCGTGCTCGGCATGTGCCATCTCGTGATCGGCGAACACCGGCATGCCATCGAACTGTTCTCGATGGCGGCGCAGCGCGGCAACTCCGACCCCCGCTATCAATGGGCGGCCGTGAACGCGTTCAGTCATTATCTGCTGGGGCAATATGACGCCGCGTTGTCATGGGCGCGCGAAGAGCTGTATCTCAATCCCAACCAGCTGCAGGCGCTGTCGATACGGACGGCGGCACTGGCGCAATTGGGGCGGACCGCGGAAGCGAAAAACGCGGCCGAGGTGCTGCTGAGCAACTATCCGAGCCTGACGGTCGAGCGCATGATACGGCATCTGCACTGGAAAACCCCGGGCGATGTCACCCACTACCGCGAGGGCCTTTTGAAAGCAGGCATCCCCTTCGGTAAGGTGACGCTGATCGAGTCTTCGCCCAGGCTCGCTGCGGATTCCTGATTCCCCACCGTCGTGCCGGGCCAGCCTCGAGTTGATACGGCCTTGAGTTGACACGGCTTCGAATTCCGCGAAAACTTGAGCACATCCAGAAGTAGTGCGGCCACCATAAATTCGCCTTTTCAAAACCTTCCATCATAGGATGGACATTTTTCATCCGCTGCTTTCGAGGGATCTGGAGCCATGACAGACGCCGCGCCCGCCGCCGCCGTTTCGCCGAACAATCCCTGCCCGTTCCTGCGCGCGTTGGTCGCCAACGGCTATGTCGGCGGTCACGTCGTTCCGCTTTCCAAGATCGCCGAAACGATTGCGCTCGCCAGCGGCGAGGTCAACGTCAGCAAGATCAAGGTGTGGATGGAAACCTTCGGCGTCGCGCAGATGGCGAACGGCAATCCGTTGAAGAGCTTCATCTTCGGCGCGGTGCTGGACGAGTTGCGCGACGGCCCGCTCGACAAGCACGGCGCCGGCTCGCGCATTCTCGATGTCGAAGCGCATGTGCATGAGGACGAAATCACCCGGCTCGCCTCGTTCGGCAAGGACCGACCTGACGGTGCGGGCGGCATGGAGCGCGGGCTCGACGCCAAGGAAATCGACACCTACATGGCCGCCAATCTCGAGCGCGCCGGCAATGCGGCGCGCTTTTACTATCCCATCCTGATGAAGGGCGAATGGCCGGTGCTGCTGAACATCCTCGGCAAGGGCGAAGGCGACGAGCGTTACCTCAGCGTCGCCGAGGTCAGGACGCTGTTCGTCGAGCGGCGCTTCCCGGCCCGGATCGTCGCGCGCCTGCCGCAGCCGCCGGTGCCGTAGCTAAATTCGCCGCGATCGTTGGGCCACATGGTTCGAGACGCGCGAAGACGCGCTCCTCACCATGAGGATTTCAGACCTCATCCTGAGGAGCATCGCCAAAGCGATGCGTCTCGAAGGATGAAGCCGCTAAATGTTCCAGCGCTTACTTGAACAGCGGCGTGCCCGGCACGAAGGCGTCGAACGCCGCCCAGAACTGCGCGCGGTAGCGGTCCTGCTCCTGCAGGATCTCGTGCTTGGAGCCCGCGATCACCAGATGCGAGCCGGCGCGCAAATGATAGGCAAACTCCTCGATCGCCGCCGTCGAGACGATGCTGTCGCTGCTGGCGGCCAGCATCAGGATCGGCTGGCGGATTTCGGACGGGTAGTTGGCACCGCGAAAGGTGTGCATCGCCCGGAACGCGGTATCGGCCCAGGCCACCGTCGGCGAGCCGATGCCGAGCGTCGGGTCTTCCTCCAGGATCGCGGCGTTGCGGGCAAAGCGCACGGGATCGCTGGTGAAGGGATTGTTGACGAAGGATTCCGTGCCCGTCAGCGCGTCGCTGCCGCCGGGCACGTAGCGGCCGCCCTGGCCGGTCAGCCGCATGATCCGCAGCAACGCGCGCACCGGAAACGACGTGGCCCGCCCCGGCAGGTCGATCATCGGCGCCGACAGCACCATGCGATCGAACCAGCGCTTGCCCGCATGCGCAATCCGCAGCATGACGGCGCCGCCCATCGAATGCGCCAGCGCGAAATAGGGCGGCGGGCAATCCGGCAGCACCACCTGCTGCACGAAGGTTTCGACGTCGATTTCGAAATCGGAGAAATCGCGGACATAGCCCTTGCGCGGATCGCGCAGCCGCCGCGACGAATGCCCCTGGCCGCGCCAGTCGATCATCGCCACCGCGAAACCGCGGTCGCGCAAATCCCGCACCGTCTCGAAATATTTCTCGATCGATTCGCTGCGCCCGGTGAAGACGCAGACCGTGCCCTTGCGGCCCGCCGGCGGCGCCCAGCGCGCAAACCGCAATTCGGCACCGTCGGGCGTCTTGATGGTGCCCGAGACGACATCCTCCGGAACCGGATTGGCGGGAATCGAGACGAGCGTCATGACCGGAACCGGATAGGTGAAAAGGGCTGGAAATCAAGGCGGGAGCGCGAAAAAGGGAGGCCTTTGCGGCCCTCTTGAACGCCGTTTGTCCCCTCCCATATCACTTCTGTGCAGGCCGCTACCAGTGTTTCGGAACCGGGACCTGAAGGCTGCACAAGACGAAAGCCCGGCCCGATGGCGGGCGGGTTAATTGCAACAGTCGCTCAATGGAGGACTACCCTATGCGTACCTACGATCTCACCCCGTTTTATCGTTCCACCGTCGGCTTCGACCGCTTCTTCAACCTGCTCGATCAGGCGACTGCAGACGGCAGCCCCGGTTATCCCCCCTACAACATCGAGCGCACCGGTGAGAACGCCTACCGGATCAGCGTCGCGGTCTCCGGCTTCTCGCAGGGCGAGCTTTCGATCGTCGCCAAGGAAAACACGCTGACGATCAAGGGCGAGAAATCCGCCAACGAGAACGTCGCCGATAAATCCGAAGTGCTCTACCGCGGCATCGCGGCCCGTGCCTTCGAGCGCGCCTTCCAACTCGCCGACTTCGTCCAGGTGAAAAACGCCTCGCTCGAGAACGGCCTGCTTCACGTCGATCTCGTCCGCGAGATTCCCGAAGCCAAGAAGCCGCGCAGCATTCCGATCACGTCGGGCAGCAAGGCGCCGCAGGTGGTCGACGCTTCCGTCGCCGCGTAACGCCGCTCCCGCTTTCGGCAGATATTGACCGAGACGAAAACGCCCCGGGAAACCGGGGCGTTTTTTGTTGGAAGTGTTTACCCGTCATTCCGGGGCGATGCGCAGCATCGAACCCGGAATCTCGAGATTCCCCGATGCGCAATTGCGCATCTGAGGTTCGCTTCGCGCCCGGGAATGACTACGCGATTGGCAAGCCTGCCCCGCTCGCAACGATGGGCGCTTCGTCACTCCAGCCCCTGCACCTTCGGCAAGTCCTTCGTCGGCGCGATCTCGGCCACGGGCTTCGTGGGGGCCTGACCGGTCGTGACGGCCGGCGGGGCCGCTGGCGCCTCCGCCGGCTTTGGCTGCGTCGCCGCCGATTGCTGTGGCTGTGGCTGTTCGGGCTGGGCTTCCGGTTTGGCGGCGAGCGGGCTCGCCTTCGGCATCGGCACGGTGCGGCTGGCCACGTGCGGGATCGACCGTGGCGGCCGCGGCTCACCCCTGACAGGGGTGCCGGGCGGTAGCGGCCCGGACTGGTTATACCCGCTCTGGCCATAGACCACCGGCGGCGGTTCCTCGGCAAAATTGTTCCCGATCCGGTAACCCGGCCTGAAGCGGACGATCCGCCCGTCACGGGCATCGACGATCAGGCGGCCGCTTTCACCGCCGCGATCGATCACCTCGATCGTATAGACGAAGCCGCGCTGCCGGGGGATGCCGAGCGGCGAGAACCCGTTCTCGCGCACCACGCTATAGACCTCTTCCGGCGGCAGCAGCCGCGGGCCGTAGCCGTAAGGCGCGTCAGGCGCATCCGGTACCGCCGCATAGGGACCGCCAAAATCGGAGACAGGCGTATACGGCGCCAGCCTCTGCGCCTGCGCGCCGGCCGCGAACAGAACCAGGCCCGCTGCCAAACATCCGGTGAACAACTTCATCGTTGAATGCTCCTGTAAGTCCCAACGCCTCTGAACGCTTAGGCCGGGGCGTTTTCGCCCTCTTGCCCGCCCATTCCCGTGTAAATTTCGGCGTGAAATCCGGCGGACCTTGGGCCGGATCGCGGCGCGTTTGCTTCAAATCCGGGGCGACGGTTCGGTCCGCGAGAAGCACGGATCAGCCATGCGGGCGAGGACTCTCACGTGCTTGTGTGATAGACAAAAATTTGGCATGGTCGGAGTTAGGACAGTATCACTGTCTCAATTACGGAGCGGTCCCGGCACAGGGATTGCAACGAAATCTGGGTGCTTCGAGCTCCAGGGAAGTGCAGGCAAGGCCGTTCCTCAGGGACGTTGAACGCCCAGGCCTGAATTTAGGAAATTGCGGCTCGCGGAGGACGAGCGGTGGCCCGGTGGGTGCCGCAAACGTCCAAGGTGCGCCGATCAAGCGGTGGCCCTTACCTAGTTAAGAGGATTGAGATGAGCGGGTCGGAATTCGAGCGCGAAAATATCGGGACAGCAGCACTGTCGGCGACCGCGGCTTCGAAACCGGCCGACACCGATACCCCGCGCGAGTTCAGCTGGCGTCCGCCGGCCGAGGGCCTGTACGACCCCAGCCTGGAGAAGGATTCCTGCGGTGTCGGCTTCATCGCCAACATCAAGGGCGTGAAGTCGCATCAGATCGTTTCCGACGCGATCAACATTCTGTGCAACCTCGAACATCGCGGCGCGGTCGGCGCCGACCCGCGCGCCGGTGACGGCGCCGGCATCCTGGTGCAGATCCCGCACGCGTTCTTCAAGCGCAAGGCCGCCGAGATCGGCTTCCAGTTGCCCGAGCCCGGCGACTACGCGATCGGCGCTTTGTTCCTGCCGAAGGAAACCGCGTGGCGCAAAGTCATCCAGAGCATCGTTGCCGAACAGATCAAGGCCGAAGGCCTGATGCTGCTCGGCTGGCGCGACGTGCCGTCGGACAACTCTTCGCTGGGTGAAACCGTCAAGCCGACCGAACCCTACCACATGCAGGTGTTCATCGGCCGCAACGGCGGCGCCAAGACCGAGGACGAATTCGAACGCCGGCTCTACATCCTGCGCAAGTCGATCTCGCAGGCGATCTACCAGCGCCGAGAGCGTGGCCTCGCCGGCTATTACCCGGCGTCGATGTCGTGCCGTACCGTGATCTACAAGGGCATGTTCCTCGCCGACCAGCTCGGCAAGTATTATCCCGACCTGCACGAACCGGATTTCGAAAGCGCGCTGGCGCTGGTGCATCAGCGCTTCTCGACCAACACCTTCCCGGCCTGGTCGCTGGCGCATCCGTACCGGATGGTGGCGCATAACGGCGAAATCAACACGCTGCGCGGCAACGTCAACTGGATGGCGGCGCGGCAGGCTTCGGTGCATTCCGAACTCTACGGCAAGGACATCTCCAGGTTGTGGCCGATCTCCTACGAAGGCCAGAGCGACACCGCCTGCTTCGACAACGGCCTCGAATTCCTGGTGCAGGGTGGCTACTCGCTGCCGCACGCCGTGATGATGATGATTCCGGAAGCGTGGGCCGGCAATCCCTTGATGGATGAGCAGCGCCGCGCCTTCTACGAATATCACGCCGCCCTGATGGAGCCGTGGGACGGCCCCGCCGCGATCGCTTTCACCGACGGTCGCCAGATCGGCGCCACGCTCGACCGCAACGGCCTGCGCCCGGCGCGCTATCTCGTGACCAGGGACGACCGCATCGTGATGGCGTCCGAAATGGGCGTGCTGAAGATCCCGGAAGACCAGATCATCACCAAGTGGCGGCTGCAGCCCGGCAAGATGCTGCTGGTCGACCTCGAACAGGGACGCCTGATTCCCGACGACGAGATCAAGGCAGAACTCGCCAAGAGCCATCCCTACGCCGACTGGCTGCACCGTACCCAGATCCAGCTCGAGGAACTGCCGGACGCCGCCACCAAGGGCATGCGCTCCAACCTGCCGCTGCTCGACCGCCAGCAGGCGTTCGGCTATTCGCAGGAAGACATCACCATCCTGATGACACCGATGGCGTCGACCGGCGAGGAAGCCGCGGGCTCGATGGGCAACGACACACCGATCTCGGCGCTGTCGGACCGGCCGAAGCCGCTGTTCACCTACTTCAAGCAGAATTTCGCCCAGGTCACCAACCCGCCGATCGATCCCATTCGTGAAGAGTTGGTGATGAGCCTCGTCTCCATCATCGGACCGCGGCCGAACCTGTTCGACCTGCAGGGCCTCGCCTCGACCAAGCGCCTCGAAGTGCGCCAGCCGATCCTGACCGACGCCGATCTGGAAAAGATCCGCTCGATCTCCGACGTCGCCGACACGCACTTCAAGTCGCGCACACTCGACACCACCTTCCATGCCGGCTTCGGCGCGGCGGGCCTCGAACAGGTGCTCGACGAACTCTGCGCGCGTGCCGAAGGCGCGGTGCGCGAGGGCGTCAACATCATCATCCTGTCCGACCGCATGGCGGGCTCAGACCGGATTCCGATCCCGTCGCTGCTCGCCTGCGCCGCCGTGCATCATCATCTGATCCGCACGGGCCTACGCACTTCGGTCGGCCTCGTCGTCGAATCCGGCGAGCCGCGCGAAGTACATCACTTTGCTTGCCTGGCCGGTTACGGCGCCGAAGCGATCAATCCGTATCTGGCGTTCGAGACCATCATCGCGATGAAGGACCGCCTGCCGGGCGCGCTCGACGACTATGAAATCGTCAAGCGCTACATCAAGTCGATCGGCAAGGGTCTGCTCAAGGTGATGTCCAAGATGGGCATCTCGACCTATCAGTCCTATTGCGGCGCGCAGATCTTCGACGCGGTAGGCCTGAAGGCCGACTTCGTCGCCAAGTACTTTGCCGGCACCCACACCCGCATCGAGGGCGTCGGTCTCGCCGAAATCGCCGAGGAAACCGTGCGCCGCCATGGCGACGCGTTCGGCGACGCGCAGGTCTACAAGACCGCGCTCGATGTCGGCGGCGAATATGCCTACCGCACCCGCGGCGAGGATCACGCATGGACCGCGGAGACGGTCGGCCTGCTGCAGCATGCCGCGCGCGGCAACTCGCTGGAGCGTTACCAGGCATTCGCCAAGGTTCTCAACGAGCAGTCCGAGCGGCTGCTGACCCTGCGCGGCCTGTTCCGGATCAAGACCGCCGAGGACGAGAAGCGCAAGCCGATCAAGCTCGACCAGGTCGAGCCGGCCAAGGACATCGTCAAGCGGTTTGCCACCGGCGCGATGAGTTTCGGCTCGATCTCGCGTGAAGCACACACGACGCTCGCGATCGCCATGAACCGGATCGGCGGCAAGTCCAACACCGGCGAAGGCGGCGAAGAGGCCGATCGCTTCAAGCCGATGCCGAACGGCGACAGCATGCGCTCGGCGATCAAGCAGGTCGCCTCGGGCCGCTTCGGCGTGACGACGGAATATCTCGTCAACTCCGACATGATGCAGATCAAGATGGCGCAGGGCGCCAAGCCCGGCGAAGGCGGCCAGCTGCCCGGCCACAAGGTCGACGCGATCATTGCGCGGGTGCGGCATTCGACGCCGGGCGTCGGCCTGATCTCGCCGCCGCCGCATCACGACATCTATTCGATCGAGGATCTGGCGCAGCTGATCTACGACCTCAAGAACGTCAATCCGGAAGGTCAGGTCTCGGTCAAGCTGGTCTCCGAAATCGGCGTCGGCACCGTGGCCGCGGGCGTTGCCAAGGCGCGCGCCGACCATGTCACCATCGCGGGCTTCGAAGGCGGCACCGGCGCGTCTCCCCTCACCTCGATCAAGCACGCAGGCTCGCCGTGGGAAATCGGCCTGGCCGAAACCCACCAGACGCTGGTGCGCGAACGGCTGCGCAGCCGCATCGTGGTCCAGGTCGACGGCGGCTTCCGCACCGGACGCGACGTCGTGATCGGCGCGCTGCTCGGTGCCGACGAGTTCGGTTTCGCCACCGCGCCTTTGATCGCCGCCGGCTGCATCATGATGCGCAAGTGCCATCTCAACACCTGCCCGGTCGGCGTCGCAACGCAGGACCCGGTATTGCGCAAGCGCTTCACCGGCCAGCCCGAGCACGTCATCAACTACTTCTTCTTCGTCGCCGAGGAAGTCCGCGAGATCATGGCGCAACTCGGCTACCGCACCTTCAACGAGATGGTCGGCCAGACCCAGATGCTCGACCAGTCAACTTTGGTGGCGCACTGGAAGGCCAAGGGGCTCGATTTCTCAAAACTGTTCGTGCGGCAGAAGGAACTGCCCGGCCAGAAGATCTATCACGCCGAGAACCAGAACCATCATCTGGAAGCCGTGCTGGATCGCCGGTTGATCGACAAGGCGCGAGCCGCGATCGACCGCGGCGCGCCGGTCAAAATCGAGGAAGAGATCAACAACACCGACCGTTCCGCCGGCGCGATGCTGTCGGGAGCGATCGCGAAGATCTACGGCAATGCCGGGCTGCCGCATGACACCATTCAGGTCAGCCTGAAGGGCACCGCGGGCCAGGCGTTCGGCGCGTGGCTGGCGCGCGGCGTCACCTTCGAGCTCGAAGGCGAAGGCAACGACTATGTCGGCAAGGGCCTGTCCGGCGGCCACATCATCGTCAAGCCGCCGCGCAATTCCGGCATCGTGCCGGAAGAGTCGATCATCGTCGGCAACACCGTGATGTACGGCGCAACCGAGGGCGAATGCTATTTCCGCGGCATCGCCGGCGAGCGCTTCGCGGTGCGCAACTCCGGCGCGGTCGCGGTCGTCGAGGGCGCCGGCGACCATTGCTGCGAATACATGACCGGCGGCATCGTCGTGGTGCTGGGTAAGACCGGGCGCAACTTCGCGGCCGGCATGTCCGGCGGCATCGCCTACGTGCTGGACGAGGCCGGCGACTTCGCCAAGCTCTGCAACATGGCGATGGTCGAGCTCGAACCGGTGCTCTCGGAAGAGATGATCAACGAGAATACCTATCACCACACCGGCGACCTCGAAGCCCACGGCCGGGTCGACGTGTTCAAGGACCTGCTCGAATCCGACGTCGAGCGGCTGCACATCCTGATCACGCGGCACGCCAAGCTGACCGGTTCGAAAAAGGCCGCCGAAATCCTCGCGAACTGGAAGACGTGGCTGCCGAAATTCCGCAAGGTGATGCCGGTGGAATACCGCCGCGCCCTGAAGGAAATGAAGGCCAACGCCGACGCCGAACCGAAGATCGCGATCGGGGCTTAAAAATCGGGGCCTCATCCTTCGAGACGCGGCGCACGCGCCGCTCTCAGGACGAGGACAAGCTAGTCATTCCTCTTGGTGAGGAGGCGCTTGCGCCGTCTCGAACCATGAGGCCAAGGAAGTCGCAGGGGCGTCAGGTTCTATGGGCAAGATCACGGGTTTTCTCGAAATCGACCGGCATGACCGCAAGTATGCGCCGGTCGCCGACCGCTTGAAGAATTATCGCGAATTCGTCATTCCGCTGAGCGAGAAAGACACCCGCGACCAGGCCGCGCGCTGCATGAATTGCGGTATTCCCTATTGCCACGGCACCGGTTCGGTTCAGCCGGGCACGCCGGGCTGCCCGGTCAACAACCAGATCCCCGACTTCAACGACCTCGTCTACCAGAACAACTGGGAAGAGGCCTCACGCAACCTGCACTCCACCAACAATTTCCCGGAGTTCACCGGCCGCATCTGCCCGGCGCCGTGCGAAGCGTCCTGCACGCTCAACATCGACGACAACCCGGTCACCATCAAGACCATCGAATGCGCCATCGTCGATCGCGCCTGGGACAATGGCTGGCTCAAGCCCGAGATCGCGGCGAAGAAGTCCGGCAAGAAGGTTGCGATCGTCGGCTCCGGGCCCGCCGGCCTGGCAGCCGCGCAGCAGCTCGCGCGCGCCGGGCATGAGGTTCATGTCTACGAAAAGTTCGCCAAGGCCGGCGGCCTGCTTCGCTACGGCATTCCCGACTTCAAGATGGAAAAGCACGTCATCGACCGCCGCGTGGCGCAGATGGAGGCCGAGGGTGTCACGTTCCATTACGGCGTCCACGTCGGCGGCGGTGCTGTGGGTGCGCTCGATCCGCAAGCCCTGCTCAAACAGTACGACGCAGTAGCGCTGACCGGCGGCGCCGAAGCCGGCCGCGACCTGCCGATCCCCGGCCGCGACCTCGACGGCATTCATTTCGCGATGGACTTCCTGCCGCAGCAAAACCGCCGCGTCTCGTCGGAGCCGGTGAGCGGCGTCAAGGACATCCTCGCCGACGGCAAGCATGTCGTCGTGATCGGCGGCGGCGACACCGGATCGGACTGCATCGGCACCTCATTCCGGCAGGGCGCCAAGTCCGTAACCCAGCTCGAAATCATGCCGGCACCGCCCGAGCATGAGAACAAGGGCCTGACCTGGCCGAACTGGCCGCTGAAGATGCGGACCTCGTCGAGCCAGGCCGAGGGCGCGCGCCGCGAATTCGCGGTGCTGACGCAGAAGTTTTCCGGCGTGGACGGCAAGGTGCAGAAGCTGCACTGCGTGCAGGTCGACGACAAGTTCAAGCCGATCGCCGGCACCGAATTCGACCTCGACGCGCAGCTCGTGCTGCTGGCGATGGGCTTCGTGCATCCGGTGCATGAGGGCATGCTGAAGACGCTCGGCGTCGATCTCGACCAGCGCGGCAACGTCCGCGCCAATCTCACGGACTACAAGACCTCGCTGCCAAAGGTGTTCACCGCCGGCGACATGCGCCGCGGCCAGTCACTGGTGGTGTGGGCGATCCGCGAAGGCCGCCTCTGCGCCCGCGCCATCGACCAGTTCCTGATGGGATCGACCACGCTGCCGAGGTAAAATCTGTCGTCCCCCGCGCAGGCGGGGGACCCAGTATTCACAAACGTCAGTAAAACATCGCGAAGCTGCGGCGTACTGCATGCCCCGCTTCGCGGGGCAAGACAACAGCCTAGTTCTGCAGCCGCACGCCCAGCATCACCACCGTCGAGGCGGTGCTGTTGCCGGGCAGGTTCGAATCCAGCCAGTCGCGGCGGAGCGTCCCCTTGAGCCAGATGTTGCGGCTCATCTTGTAGATGACGTCGCCGGACAGCGAGTAGAACTTGTCGTGGCGGCTGTCGCCCTGATAATCGAGCGACCCCCAGGTGAACCTGCCGATCCCGGTCAGCCAGCGGCGAAAATCATGATCGACTTCGACGGTGTAGGTATGCGTCAGCACGCCTGAAGTGCCGGGCAGCGTGGTCTCCGAGATCGCGGTGTCGGAATTGAATTTGGCCGTGGTCAGCGGCGTCACGGTCCAGGTCAGCGAGGATGAGACGAGCAGACCCTCGAGCCGGTTGAGCCTGGTATCGACATAGTCGCGCGCGGCGTAGCCGACGCCGATTTCGCCGGTCAGCAATCGCGAGAATTCGAAGCTGGTGCCGCCCTTGACGTAACCGCCCGAGGAGTCGCGCGCATAGCCGCTGCGATCGAGCTTGACGTCGTGGATGCGGCTGTCGCCCTCGACTTCCACGAACGGTTTGACGCCGGGCATCAGGTCGTAGCTGACGCGGCCGACGCCGCCGAACTGGTTGAAGTTGCGGTCGTCGTTGCTGGCATACGTGCCGTCGGTCAGCTTGGAGTCGGTGTAGGCGGTGCGGTCGACGGTGGCGCCGGCGGAGATTTGCAGCCGGTTGAAATTCTGGTCGACGCCGAAGGTGCCACCGAACGACGCATAGACTGGATATTTGGCGAGGCCCGCCTGGATGTTCGGGCTGCCGGGATTGTCGGTCGCGACCCGCAGCCGCGTCTGCGCCAGCAGCCGCGTGTCGCTGGTGACGTCGAGACGCCCGTCGACATGGCCGGTGAAATCCGGACGATCGACATTGACCGGCGCCGACGAGACACTGCCGTCGCTCGGCGGCGGAAAGGTGTTGCCATAACCGGTGAACGATCCGCGGAGGTCAGCGACCAGCGCGTGGCGCTCCCAGTCGGAGACGGCGAGGAATTCGGGCGCCACCACATAGAACGGCGAGCCGCCGGGCACCGACGTGCGGCGCGGGTTGGTGTCGTAGCCGGCCGAGAGTTCGAGCGCCGACTTGATCAGGAAACTGCCGGCGTAATCGCCGACCGCGCCGAACGGATCGTCGTCGACCTTGAGCCGCTTGCGCAGGGGTTGCCCCACCACGGTGCCGGCCATCGCCGGCGCGATCGGCGTCTTGTTGGCGGATTGCGACGGCGGCACCGAAAGCCGCTGCAGCGTGGCTGATGCCAGCGGTGGCGGGGAATTGCCGGGCCCGACCGGGGGCTTCGGCTTCACCTGCCCCGGATAATATTTCGTCTGCTTGCGCTTGCGGTTGAGCGAGTCGTAGCCCCAGTCCGATGCACCGCTCGCAGCGGGCGTGCCGTAACGCGGGGTTTGTCCGATCCGCGACGGCGCCGGCCTGTCCTGATCGCGCAGCCGTGTATCGCTGTTGGCATCGCCGGTTTGGTTGTTGGCGTCAGCCATGGTCCGCCGCAACGGCGAATCCGCCGACGTGATCTGGCTGGAGCGGGTTGAGCTGAACAGGTCGGGCGTGACGGTCTGGGCCTCGGCCTTGGCGCCGCCCACGGCGATCAGCACAAGGCACGACAAGGCCGCGCCAAGGGGATGCGCACACAGGCTTCGGACCCTTGCTGGACCCGCCATCACGATAAGAAATACCCCAACAACGTCAGATACTTGGACAACGCACTCCGAAGGCTCGCGGAAAACGTCGTTAATGGAGTTAAAACAATTATGGTTAATGAGCCGTTGAGAGCGGGAGCCGCGCGTCGCATCACCGCGCGGCCCATGCTAAGGAGGGGTCCGGGGCAACGCCCCTCCTCCCTGGAAGCAGACATCTTCTCAAGGCAGACATGGCCAATCCGAATCCGCTGATGGCAAAATCATCCGGCACCGATCAAGCTGACGCCGCCATCCAGTCGGCCCTGCGCACGCTGGATGCCGAAGGCAGCGGCATCGCCGCGATCACCGCGGCGCTGCGGGCCGACCTGCGGACGCCCTTCATCGCCGCCACCGACCTGATCAACGGCGCCAAGGGCCGGCTGATCGTCACCGGGCTCGGCAAGTCAGGCCACATCGGCCGCAAGGTCGCGGCAACGTTCGCCTCGACCGGCACGCCGGCGTTTTTCGTCCACGCCGCCGAAGCCAGCCACGGCGACCTCGGCATGATCACCGCCGACGATGTCATCCTGGCGCTGTCGTGGTCCGGCGAGCAGCCGGAGATGAAGAATCTCATCACCTACGCCAAGCGGTTCCGGATTCCGGTGATCGCGATCAGCGCCGAGCGGGAATCCTCGTTGGCCAAGGCCGCCGACGTCGCCCTGACCTTGCCGAAGGCGCGCGAGGCCTGCCCGCATAACCTTGCGCCGACCACTTCCTCGCTGATGATGCTGGCGCTCGGCGATGCGCTGGCGATCGCGCTGCTGGAAGGCCGCGGCTTCACCTCGGTCGATTTCAGCGTGCTGCATCCCGGCGGCAAGCTCGGCGCGCTCTTGAAATACACCCGCGACCTCATGCATTCCGGCGACGCCGTACCGCTGAAGCCGCTCGGCACCAAGATGTCGGACGCGCTGGTCGAGATGACGTCGAAGGGCTTTGGCTGCGTCGGTATCACCGACGCGCGCGGCCATATCGTCGGCATCGTCACCGACGGCGACCTGCGCCGTCACATGCGACCGGACCTGATGACCGCCAGCGTCGACGACATCATGACCAGGAATCCGAAAACCATCGGTCGCGATCTCCTGGCCGGCGAGGCGCTGGAGATTCTCAATTCCTCGAAGATCACTGCGCTGATCGTCACCGACGCCGGCAAGCCGGTCGGCATCGTGCATCTGCACGATCTGCTGCGCGCGGGCGTGGCGTAGCATCACCCTCTTCACGTCATTCCGGGGCGATGCGTTAGCATCGAACCCGGAATCTCGAACTTCCGGGTCTGGTCCTTCGGACCATCCCGGAATGACGGTTAGTGGCTCGGGAATCTTGCCGCGTTCGCCTCCAGCGGCAGCGCCAGCGTGTTCGCCAGATACGATACCGTGCGATAGAATCCGCACAGCATGATGATTTCGATCACCTGCGCCTCATCGTAATGCGCCGACAGTGCCTTGAATTCGGCGTCGCTGAGCGTCGCCCGCTCATGCAGCGCGTCGATGGCTGCGATCAATGCCTGCTCGGCGGCCGACCAGCACGCGGCATCGGCTTTATCCCGCACGGTGGCGCGAACCTGTTCCGATGTCAGATGGGCCGCTTCTGCGAACGCCGCGACATGGACGCCCCATTCATATTCGCAGACGTTTCGCGCACAGGTGCGGTCGATAACGATCTCTCGCTCCCGCAACGACAGCGGCCCGCGGTCGAGCAGGCTGCCGCCGCGAAACTTCTCCCAGGCGCGGGCGTGGCCCGCCATTACCCGGAACAGCATCAGCGGCGGCGCGCCGCGCATGATGCGGTCGAACTGCGCCTGGATTTCAGGTGCATAAGGCGGCTCCAGCGGCGCGAGGCGTGCCATGGCCTGTGACATCGTCATCTCCTGT
>Ga0207667_10003415_pt1 | contig 19611 bp, 16 predicted proteins | sample KBSCornC52_FD_184301 | JGI IMG/M metagenome (GOLD analysis project Ga0207667, IMG submission 184301) | Corn rhizosphere microbial communities from Kellogg Biological Station, Michigan, USA - KBS Corn C5-2 (SPAdes) (version 2) | ecosystem: Host-associated > Plants > Roots > Rhizosphere > Soil ...
CTGCCTGTATTTGAGACAATGATTCATCGCCACTCGATAGACCCACGTGCCCAGCGCCGCCTCGCCTCGAAACGACCCGACACTGCGATAGAGGTCGACGAAGATCTCCTGCGTCACGTCCTCGGCGTCAGAGGCGTTCTCCACATTCCGCCGCACGAGCGCGTGCACCCGCGATCCGTAGGAGTCGACAAACTCCTCGAACGCGCGCCGGTCGCCCTGCTGAATTCTACGGACCAACCGCCTGTCGTCGTGCAACGAGACCACCTCGGCCCCCCGCGGTCCGGACCCGCTGAAGGCAGCGCTATGCAGCATCTGTCGGGTTAGTTACCGACTTGGCTGAAAGGGTTCACATGCTGGAAATCGGAGTGGTAAATCGTGTAAAATGCTGACAGACATCCAACCGATAATATCGAGAAGGCCCTGACGCCTTTGTTTCGCGGTGGCACAATGGAGCCGCGAGACAGAGGCGCTGCTGCGTTTGGAACACCTGCGCTCGCGCATCGTCAAACTACTGACCGTAGGCACGCGGGATTCCGCTGCTGCCACTTTGCAAGACAGGTTTCTGCCTCATGCGACAGTTTCCCCGGCTCTTCCGCGAGCTTAGAGAGTACCGAAAGACGATGGTCCTCGTCGGCGTCCTCACGCTGCTCACGGCCATCATCGGCCTCCAGCAGCCGCGAATCGTCGAGTACCTCGTCAACAATCTTTACCACCGGCGCCCGGTTAACCTGCCGCTGACGTTTCTCGCGTTCGTTGGTATAGCTGCGTCCGGCGGAATCGTCGGGTACGCGCTCACGGCCGCGGTCACGTATCTGGGCCAGCGATTCAAGTACGATATGCGCCGCCGGCTCTATTCGCACCTCCAGTCCCTCCCGCTCGGCTATTTCGAGAAGGCGCAGACCGGCAAGCTGATGTCCACGATTACGAACGACGTGGCGACGCTCGATCAGCTCATCAGCGGCGGGCTCGTGCGCATCATTCAGGACGGCGCGACGCTCATCGGGGTCCTCATCTGGGTCTTCTTCAAGGACTGGCGGCTCGCGCTCGTCGGGCTGGCGGTCTATCCGTTCTACATCCTCAACTACCTGCTCCACATCGGCCGAATCAAGGCGACCGCGGACGACGTGCGGGAAGAGCGCGACATCATGCAGGGCGACCTCCAGGAGAAGCTGGCGGGCGCGCTGGTGGTCAAGAGCTATGCGAAGGAGCGGTATGAGATCCGGCAGTTCATGGGCCAGACGCGCAATCTGCTGGACGGGAATGTCGAGCTGAACATGCTCGGGGTGCGGCTCTGGACCATCGCGGAGTTCATCGGGTCCGGCTGCGGCGTCGCGCTGCTGCTCTGGTACGGCGGACGGGAGGTCATCGACGGCCGGCTCCAGCCCGGAAGCCTCGTCGCGTTCATCTCGTTCATTACCGGCTATCTCTACGGCCCAACGCTGCGCCTCATCCAGCTCAACGAGATTCTGGCTCGCTCCAACGCGGCCCTCCGGCGCATCTTCGCGCTTGTGGATACCCTCCCCCACATCCTCGATCGGCGGGGCGCGCCGGATCTGCCGCCAATTCGCGGCGCGGTCCGCTATGAGGATGTCTGGTTCGAGTACGAGACGGGCCAGCCGGTCATCAAGGGCGTCAGCCTCGACATCCATCCGGGCCAGATGGTCGCGTTCGTCGGGCAGTCAGGCTCCGGCAAGACGACGATGATTAACCTCCTGTCGCGCCATTACGATGTGACGGGCGGAAGGATCACGGTGGACGGCCGCGACATCCGGGAGGTCTCCCTCGATTCGCTTCGGCGGCAGGTCGGCGTGGTGATTCAGGAGACCGTCCTCTTCAATACCACGATCCGGGAGAACATCCGGTATGGCAAGCTCGGCGCGACGGATCAGGACGTCGAGGAGGCCGCCCGCGCCGCCAACATCGCGCACGTCGTCGAGGCGCTCCCGAAGGGTTACGATACGCGAATCGGCGAGGAGGGGGTGAAGCTCTCCGGCGGCGAGAAGCAGCGCGTGGCCATCGCGCGCGCCCTCCTTTCGGACCCAAGGATCCTCATTCTCGACGAGGCTACGTCGTCGCTCGATTCAGAAACCGAGACGCTGATTCAGGAGGCGCTCGACCACCTGATGAAGGGCCGCACGAGCTTTGTCATTGCCCACCGCCTCTCCACGATCGTCTCGGCCGATATAATCGTGGTGATGGAGCGGGGCGTGGTGAAGGAAGCCGGCAACCACGCGGAGCTGCTCGCCAAGGGCGGTATGTACGCCTCCCTCTATTCCCAGCAGTTCAAGGTGGCGCTCGAAGCGCTGGAGGCGGAGCGGAACGGAGAGGCGTCGTCACTTTTCCGCTCGAACGTGAGCGCCACAGGCTGAACCCTGTGGCTCGGGGGCGCTTCGCGCCGAGTGCCGACCTGCGTCGGCACACCGGTCGACAAGATGGAGCGGGAGATTCACGATGTTAGTCAATGGACATTACAACGGATCGGTCGTTGTGCTATGCGAGCCGGCTCCCGTGGATCATGCCGTGGATGTGACGGTCCACTTTCCGGACGAGACGCTGGAAAGCGCCCCGACCGCTGATAGATGGTGGGACGGCCGATTCCATTGGGCGCTCCCGCGTCCCGAAGGCGACAACACTGCTGCCGATTCCACGGTCATCGTGCGTAATCTGCGTGACGCCGAACCATGAGCCAGTACCGACGACTTTACAACTACCTCCAGCCGTATCGCGCGCGGGTCATTATGGCGGTGAGCCTGATGCTGCTCGTGACGCTCTCGGCGCTGCCGATGCCGCGGTTCATCCAGCACGTCATCGACGACATCCTGCCGAACAAGCGGGCGGGAGCGCTTATCCCGGTATTCTGGGGCGTGGTGGCGCTGTATGCGATTCGCGGAATCGCCTCGTTCACGCTCAACTACCAGATTGGGTGGCTGGGGCAGCGCGTCGTGTTCGACCTGCGATTCGAGCTCTACAAGCACCTCAACCGGCTCCAGCTCTCCTACTACGACACCCGCCAAACCGGCAAGATCATGGCGCGCGTGATCGACGACATCAACGTCGTGCAGTACATGATCGGGAGCGGAATCGTTACGCTCATTACGGACCTGCTGACGCTCCTGTTCGTCATCCCGGTCATCTGGCTGATGGACCACCGGCTGGCGTGGATCGCGCTATCGATCGTGCCGCTGTACGTTATCAACTACAAGCTGTTCCTCCGCAGAATCCGGCCGCTGAGCGTACAGCTGCGGGAGAAGTGGGACGCGCTCATCGGGGGCCTTCAGGAGAAGATCGCGGGAATCACGGTCGTGAAGGCGTTCGTGCGAGAGGGCCACGAGACCGACCGATTCATGGAGAAGGTGCAGGACAACTTCGACCTCGGCATGGAGCAGGCGAAGCTGAACCGGATGCTGAGCGCCGTCGCTACGATTCTTCGCGCCATCGCAACCGGAGCCATCTACTGGGCGGGATCGGTCTACGTCTTCCGGCGGCAGGTGCTGCCCGGCGAGCTGGTCGCGTTCACGGGTTATCTCGTCTACCTCTACGACCCGGCTGTCCGCCTGGTGGATTTCAACGTGCAGGCGCAGTGGGCGGGCGCGGCCATCGACCGCATCTTCGAGACGCTGGACACACGGCCAGAGATTGTGGACGCGCCGAACGCCGTGTCGCTGAAGGCGATTGAGGGAGCGGTCGAGTTCCGCAACGTCACCTTCGGATACGACAGGATGCACCCGGTCCTCCACCGCGTGAATCTAAATGTCGAGCCGGGGCAGGTTATCGCCATCGTGGGGCCGTCCGGGGCTGGCAAGACCACGCTGGTCAACCTCATCGCGCGATTTTACGACGTGACGGAGGGTGCGGTCCTTATCGACGGGCGGGACATACGCCAGATCAAGCTGGAGACCATCCGACGTCAGATTGGCTATGTGAGCCAGGAATCGCTCCTCTTCTCCGTCTCCCTGCGCGAGAACATCGCCTACGGTTCTCCGGCAGCGACCATGGAGCAGATCGTCCGCGCGGCGAAGGACGCTGACCTCCACGACTACATCCAGGCGCTGCCGGACGGCTACGATACGAAGATCGGCGAAGAGGGCATCAAGATGTCGGTCGGGCAGAAGCAGCGGATGGCCATCGCCCGCGCGACGCTCACCGACCCGCGAATCCTCATCCTCGACGACGCGACCTCCGCCCTCGATTCGAAGACGGAGGCGAACGTGCAGGCGTCGCTGGAGCGGCTGATGAAGGGCCGCACCAACTTCGTTATCGCGCACCGGCTCTCCACCATCATGAACGCCGACCGAATCGTGGTGATGGACCACGGCGAGATCGTGGACATCGGCACGCACGCGGAGCTGGTCGCCCGTCCCGGTGTCTACCAGAACCTCTATAACGAGCAGTTCAAGTCCGCACAGGAAGAGGCGATGGCGAGCCTGTTGGGGTGAGCAGCAATGGCAAAGATTCGCGCCACGCCGGGAGGGTTTTCGGCGTGGCGCAATTCGTGCTGTGCATCGCTATTTCGAGGTGGCGTACGCCTCGTTTGAGTATGGGCTTTCGGACCCGTCGGAGCGCATGGCCGTGACAACGTACCAGTAGGCGGTGTTTCTCCGAACGGAAGTGTCGGTGTAGGTGGTCCCTGCGTGAATCGTCGCCAACAGCGCATAGCTCGACGACTGGGCGGACCACCGATAGATTCGATTCTTCGTCACTCCCGAGGAGCTGGACTGCGTCCACGTGAGATCTATCTTGCGCCCGCCGCCGACCGCCCGCAGGTTCGTCGAAGGAAGGACGACAACCGCCGTCGCCTGGACTTCGTTGGAGTTGTAGCCTTCGCTTCCGGTGGCGCTGACCCCGGACACCACATAGTAGTAGGTCGTCCCGGCAGTCAGTCCGCTGTCCGTTAACGTCGTTGTCGTGACACCGGTCGCGATAGTGGTGTATCCGCCGGGATAGGTGGACCTCTTCACGTTGAACGTCGCCGCGTAGCCCTGCGTCCACGAGAGCTGGATGCGGTTATCGCCCAAGGCGGTCGCGGACTCTAACCACGGAGCCGCCGGGCAATCCGACGGAGAGAGCACGTAGTACTGTCCGTAGTTCGATTGCGCAATGATCTGGCTGTTGTTGTTGATCGCGTACGCGCTGTACAGCCCCTCGTAGACCGCAGAGCCGCCAACCAGCGTAGGCATTCTCGCTCCGTTCGACCTGTCCCACACGAGAGCTTCGTAGTCCCAGTAGCCGGGGTCGGTAGTTGGTCCGTTTGGGTCGGGGGGTATATAGGTGCCATTTTGGCCCACCACCTGCCCGGCGTCGTTGATGCCGTACGCCCAACTGTAGTCCCCGCCGAATGCCGCGCCGAGATCCGTCCGTACACCCGCCAAATCCCACAGTGCAGCGCGTCCATCGGTGTCGCCGACGACCTGCCCATGGACGTTGACTGCATAGGCCGATCCACTTGTCGTTCCCAATGCGACCATGCCCGTGGCGGCCGACCACCGGAACGGATATTGGACGCCATCCGATGCGGTGGACCATCCTACCACGACCCCATCGTCGTTGATTCCGAGCGCCGCACTCTCGAGCCCGCCGAGCGTACCCAGACTGTACATCGCGCCATTCGCAATGAGAAACGCGTGATGCGCGCCGTCAGGGCCGTCGGATGTGCCAGCAATCTGGTCCTTGTTGTTGATCGCACGGGCGTAACTCCGGACATCGCCGGGCAACGTTCCAAGGTCTGCGATCGACCCGCCATTCCACAAGGTAGCACGATCGAATCCGGATGAGGTGGTAGAGTATCCAACCACGTGATCGAAGGCGTTGATTCCGGTTGCGACGCTCCCCCCGCAGCCCGGCAGCATTCCCAGGTCTGTCAAAGCGCCGCCCTTCTGCATGACAGCGCGGTTGACTCCATTTACGGCGTCCCATCGATAGCCGACGACAGTCCCTGTGTCGTTCAATCCTGTTCCCGGCGCTGACGCGGCGGAGTAGCTTTGTGCGCTCGATGGCAGGGGTCTAATCGCTATCATCGCGTACAAACAGAGCAAGGCAAAGTTATTTCGTGTCATCGTTTCTTCCTGTTCGATCGGACCAAGCGCCCTGAGCGGCCGTTCGCTGCCGCCCTGCGCCGTAAATGACTAGCCAGCGCCCGGTCCGGGCTGTATCGGCGGGATCGCTTTCAGGTACTCATAGATCGCTTCCAGGTCCCTGTCAGTCATGTTGGCGAAGTAGGGCCAGGGCATAATTTGGAGCAGCCGGCCCGACCCATCCGGATCGTGCCCAGTGCGCAACGCGTTCTTGAACTGGTCGAGCGTCAGGCCGGCCGGCATGCCGTTCTCCCACGGAGTGATGTCGGCTGAGATGACGCCCGGAGGATTGAAGGGGCGCCCGCCCGCCAGATAGCCGGCTGTGTTGACCCTTGCCGGCTGCCCGAGATAGGGATTGCCTCCGGCTGCCCAATTCGCCCACGTATGGCAGGCATTGCAGTCGCTGTTCGCATTCACGATGTAGCTGCCAAGCGCCACGAGCGCCACATTCTTGCCATTGAGATTGAGAGGAACAGGCGCGATCTCGAGTCCGCGCCGGATCTCGCTCTGTCCGCCGTCCTGCGCCTTCGCCGGGCGCTGCGCGGCGCCGGCTGCCATGAGAAGCAGAATTCCGGCGCAGCAAACGGCGGCGAACAGCGGCATGACCTGAGTTCGTAAGCGGTTCATTGTCTTGGTCCCTTCTATCGAGTGACGGGATGCAAATAGGCTGCCCACAACTGGAGCGCAATACCAGTCTAGCAAGCCGGCGTTACAGCAAGCGTTACAAACCGGAAGGAATCTGGCCGGCCGCACCGAATCGCGGAATCCAATGGTACTGCACAGCACCCAAACAACACCCGTCGAGCCGTCCCGACTCGCGATCCGTCTCTTTGGCGCGTTCGAGCTGACTCTGGACGGCCGCGCCTTGGTCATGCCTCGCGCCGCCTGTCAGCTTCTGTCGCTGCTCTGCCTGGCGCGTGGCCAGCCCCGGGAGCGCGCAATGCTCGCCACACGCCTCTGGCCCGAGGCCTCGCACGATCGCGCCCTCTTCTATCTCCGCAGGGCGCTTACCGAAATCCGAAAGGCGCTCGGCGACGAGTGGCGCGGGCTGGTCGCCTCGCGGGGCGGCCGAGTCGGCCTCGACATGACCACTGTTTTTTGCGACGTGTCCGAATTCGATTCGCTGGCGGGGTCGTCCAACCCCGAACATCTGGGGCGCGTCGCCGCCCTCTACCGCGGCGACTTGCTGAGCACGTGGGACGGCGACTGGATTCTTTTCGAGAGGGAGAAGCACTCCAGAATGTACGTGGAGGCGCTTGAAAAGCTTGCCGATGATCGAGCAACTAACGGAGACCTCGGAGAAGCGGTGCGGCTTCTCCATGCCGCGCTCGGCGTCGAGCCCCTGAAGGAATCCCTCCATTGTGGCCTCATGACAGCGATGGCCCGGTCCCGCGACCGGGCAGGTGTGGAGCGACAATACAGGGAGCTCCGTCGCATCTTGCGAGACGAGCTCAATACCGCTCCCTCGCCACAGCTCGAGGCGGCGTATCTCCGGGCCACGGAGAAGGCCGGCGCGCCGGGTAGCGAGGAGCCTGCCGGAGCTGTCTCGGGTCCTTACCGGAAGCTGCCTGTGCCAACCACGTCACTCATCGGGAGAGAGGCCGATATCGCCGCGGTGGCGGCGGCTTCCGACCTGCATCGGCTGGTGACATTGACTGGACCGGGCGGCGTCGGAAAAACGCGGCTTGCCGTTGCCGTCGCCGAATCCCGGAGCGCGGTCTATCTCGAAGGGATGGCGTTTGTCGACCTCTCGTCGATAGGTATGGACTTGATTGTGCCGGAGGCGCTGGCCGCGGCACTCGGCGTGCGAACCGCCGGTTCCGCGGCGCCTATCGACGCGGTTTGCGCGTGGCTGGCGCCGAAGCGATTTCTTCTCGTGCTGGACAATTGCGAGCACATCACGGGCGGTGTCGCGTCCGTCGCACAGTCGCTGCTATCCAAGTGCCCCTTCGTTCATCTCCTCTGCACCAGCCGGGTGGCCCTGGGACAGGACGGAGAGCACGCCGTCAAAACGCGCCCCCTGGAGGTCCCTCCGGCAGCGGTCCCAGTCAACTTGCGAACCCAGGCTCGCGACCTCCTTCAATATTCTTCCGTAGAGGCGTTCGTAGCTCGCGCATGCGCTGCAAACCCGCGGTTCAAGCTCACCGCGACGAACTTGGAAGACGTGGCGAGGGTCTGCCGCGCCGTCGACGGGCTTCCGCTCGGCATCGAGCTTGCGGCCTCGCGCGTGCGAAATCACTCGGCGGCGGAGATAGTCGCGGCGATGAATGAGCGGCTCGCGCGGCTCTCACACCGCAGTGCTTCCACTGCCAGGCACCGGAGCCTCACGTCGGCCATCGCCTGGAGTTACCATCTGCTGGAAGGGGGGGAGCAACGGCTGCTGCGCCGCCTGTCCATATTCCGCGGCGGGTGGACGCTGCACGCCGCGGAAAGGGTGTGCGACGCGGATGGAAGTGAGGATTCGGAGGCGCTGGGCCTGCTTACCAGCATGGTGGATAAGAGTCTCGTATCGGCCGATTCGAACGGGCGGTTCACCCGCTACCGCCTTTTGGAGATGGTGCGGCAGTATGCCAGAGACCGCTTGCTGGAGAATGGCGAGAGCGAGGTTTACCGCGGGCGGCATCTTGCCTTTTACCTGACGCTGGCGGAGGAGGCACAGCCCCACCTCACCGGCGTGGACCAGGCGGATTGGCTGGAGCTCCTGGAGCAAGAGCACGACAATCTGAGGACAGCGCTGGAATCGAGCGCGGCCTCACAAGAGGGCGGCTATGCCGGCCTGCGTCTGTGCAGCGCGCTCCAAGTGTTCTGGTCCACGCGCGGACACCTGTCTGAGGGGCGGCTTCACTGCGCCATGGCACTCGCCCACGACGGCGCTCGGGAACGAACCGCAGTGCGCGCCAAGGTGCTGAATGGTGCGGGAAACCTCGCGCGGGGTCAGGGAGACTTTGCGGCGGCACGCTCGCTCTACGAGCAGGCGCTGGCCATCAATCGGGAGTTGGGCATTCGGCGATTGGAAGCCGGAAACCTCAACAACCTCGGGCTGGTAGCGATGGACCAGGGAGACTTTGCGGCGGCGCGCTCGCTCTACGAGCAGGCGCTCATCATCAACCGAGAGACGGGCAATCGGGCGTGGGAAGCCATTAACCTCGCCAACATGGGACTCGTGGCGGTGAATGAGGACGATTATACGGCGGCCCGCTTGCTCTGCGAGCAGGCCCTGATTATCGACCGGGAGCTGGGCAATCGGGAAGCGGAAGCCCGCAACCTCAACAACCTGGGTATCGCGACGATGAGCCAGGGAGACTATTCCACCTCTCGCTTGCTCACCGAGCAGGCGCTGGTCATTAACCGGGAGTTGGGCCATAGAGCATGGGAAGCCTCAAATCTCGGCAACCTCGGAAACATAGCAAGAACTCAGGGAGATCATTCGGCCGCCAACTCGCTCTATGAGCAAGCGCTGGTCATTAACCGGGAGCTGGCAAATCGGGCAGGGGAAGGAACCAACCTCGGTAATCTGGGCATTGTAGCGATAAACCAGAGAGATTATGCGGCGGCTCGCACTCTCCTTGAGCAGGCGCTGACGATCCACCGCGAGCTGGGCTGTCGGTCAATGGAAGCCGGCAACCTCGGCAACCTGGGAATTGTGGCGCTCGACCAGGGCGATCATGCGACGGCGTGCTCACTCCTCAAACAGGCCCTGGCGATAAATTGTGAGCTGGGCAGCCGGCTGCGTGTGGGGCTGTGTCTGGAGGAATTCGCCGCGCTTGCGGCCGCTCGGAACCGGCCAGCACGTGCTGTGGCGCTGTGGGGCTACGCCGAACCCTTGCGCGAGGAAATGGGCGCGCCGCGACCACCCTGTGACCAGCCGCGCTACAGTGAACAGGTCGCTGCGTCCCGCTCCGTGCTGGGGGATGACGCCGCGTTCGACGCCGCCTGGCAACAGGGCCGCGCCATGAAGTTGGAGGAGGCGATTGAGCTCGCGCTTCAAACGGAGTTCGATCATGACTGACCCTCCCGAGCCGGCGATATCGAAGACGGAGGCGAACGTGCAGTCGTCGCTGGAGCGGCTGATGAAGGGTCGCACGAACTTCGTCATCGCCCACCGCCTCTCCACCTTCATGAACGCCGACCGAATCGTGGTGATGGACCATGGCGAGATCGTGGACAGCGGCACGCACGCGGAGCTGGTCACCCGTCCCGGTGTCTACCAGAACCTCTATAACGAGCAGTTCAAGTCCGCACAGGAAGAGGCGATGGCGGCCTTGCTGGGGTAGCCCTCCGTACATTCAGGTTATCAGACCCTGCGCTCGATGTCGCTGCGAAGGTCCAGGTGCATGGGAACGGATCAATCCGCCATTTGCTTTGCGCGAAACCGCCCCGCGTGGGCGGGACTTCTGGTTGTCGCGATACTCGCGGCCATGAGCGCGACCGCCGCCCGGTCCGACGATAATGCTGGCGCCTGGCAGTTTGAAGGAGGCGAATGGAACAAGAGCAGCGGCGGTCTTACGGGTCGGGCCGACGGACAGAGCCGGGGGTTCGCGATCGCGGACGATCAGCCGTTTGCGTTCTCATGTCGTGTCGAGGCAGTGATTTCGCCGTCAAAGCGCGTCGGCGCGAGCTGGAGCGCCGGCGGCGTCTGTGTCTATCGCGATCTCGGGAGCTACTGGCGATTGGCCCTGGTGGAGGATCCGGAAGGGAAGATCCGTTCCGCCGAGATGCTGTTGATGAACGATGGAAAAGGGCTTGGCCAGAAGGAGCTGTCCGTTGTAGAGATCGATGCTCCCGCGGTTGCCTGGCAGTGGAATTCGGCCTACCGTCTTTCCGTCACCCTCACCCATGAGCGGGTAACAGGCGAGGTGTACAACGAGAGCGGCGCCCGGATCTGGCATGCGGTCTTCTAAGTAAGTCGCGCCTGCGAGAGTTATTTTGCATTCAGACCCACCCGGTGGGTCAGTGGCTACGCGGTAACAGATGCGAAGTTTCTGAACTTTGGCCGTCTCGCCCTGGGCGTGCAAGGCATGGAAGCGGCCTTTCGCAACCCCTCCCAAAGCCTCCTGTCGGGTTCCACTTCGCCCGTCACTTCTCGCGTCATCCGAATGAGCGCTGCCCGGTCCGCCTGGTTGACCCGTCCGATGAGCCGACTTGTCGTGAATCCAACCATGTCCGCGGAGCCGACAGTGCCTCCGGCGGTAGCTCCGTCGCTTCCCATGAATCTGGCATGGTACGGCGGCGAGCAAGCTACCCGCCTGCCCGGGTTTTGGGCATGGCAACCCTCGCCCATCGATGGGCGGCGCGCTTCGGTCATTCAGGGGACTTCCCTCTCGTTCACGAACCCGGCGCCAACCTACCGCACGGAACGCGCGTCCGCATCCTTCGAGAATGGCGTTGCCCGTCTGTCCGTCACCGATGCCCCCTTTGGGTCGCTGTCGGCATCTGTCACGGTGGACATGGACAAAACGCCGTACCTGAGTGTTGGGGTTCCACGGTCCGACGGCGGATGGGCAGTCAAGGTGAATCCCGGTTCCGCATCCGTCGACACGTACGTCCAGGCCGACACCCATCAGTCGGGCGCATTCCTGTACGACCTGAGAAAGGCTACGGGCTGGTCTGGAACTCGCACATTCCGCTTAATCCTGTTCGCCCTCGGCACACGGGGTGACGTGACACATTTCACCGGAGTCCAGTTTGTGGGGGCCAGCGGAAATGTGGGCCAACTGGAGACCCATGATTCCTACTGGTTCCCGCACCAGTTGACCTCAAGGGTCGAGGGACCGGATCGGATTGTGGCCGCGGACAGCACCGTGTGCATGCCGGACACGCATACAGTCGCCCAGCGACTACACGTCAGTCGTATGCGGACAGGCACAATCGTACTGACCGGCGAGCTGCCCGTCGGCGCGGTTTCGTGGGACGCGGTCAACAAACAGGTGCTTCTTGAGGGTGAGGGCTTTCGGGCGGCGATAGCGATTAGCCGGCCGGTCCGTTTCCTGGGTGTCTATTCATCCGCGGCAGACCGGCTCGCGGACAGGCCCGCTGTGAGGGGCGCACCCCGAAGAGCATGGGCGCTCGCGCTGGACGACCTGGCGAGCGGTGACGATGTGGTTGTCGCCGCCAGCTTCGGATTACCGGGAGAGGACCGCGACACAATCTCCAGGCGTGCGCAATCGTTCGCGACAGCGCTGAGCTTTGAAAAAGGGCTCCAGGAATGCGAGAGCGCCTGGGACGCGCTGCTGGCCTCGGTTCCACATCCGCTCGCCTTCAGTCTCCCCGCTGTAAACCCGCGTGGAGCAGACCCGGAGTCCATCCGACGGTCCTACTACCGTGCGTGGGTTTTCCTGCTCTCCGATTCCCTTCCCGCGATGCCGGAAGCCGGCTTTCCTTTTCCGCAAGTCTGCTGCGGCAAGCCCTCGCTGTGGTCTGAAGGCGCGCCGAAAGCGCGGTTCACTTCCCAATGGGAAAGTGTTATTGGCATGCAGTATCTGGCCCTGGTCGATCCAGAGACTGCCTGGCAGGCATACGAAGGTCTGCTTTCCCTGGTGAGCCCATCCGGGACGCTCGCTGGCGAGGGGCTGCCCACTCGATTCGCGCAAACCGCACTTACCCTCGTGTCTCTCACCGGTGATCGCCAGCGGCTCTTGCGAATCTATCCCGCGCTCAAGCGACTGCTCCTCTGGAAGGCCGCGGACCCGCGATGGCTCTACAAGGGCTCAACGCCGTCTGACCAGAAGGACGCCGAATTCGTAACCCATGCTCTCGTGGACATGGAGTACGCGCGGCGGATCGCTTCCGAGCTGCGTCTTTCAGAAGAGGAGGCGTTCTGGCGGGAACGGACTCGGGCCCTCGCCGCAGACTTCCATGCATGGTTCTGGAGCCCGGACAAACGGCGTACCTGGCGAATCTTCCGGAGCGCCACCGGAATGCACGAGGAACCGGACCGGATGTGGAATCTCCAGGGCCTTGCGCTGCCTGACACATACCTTCTGACCGCCGAACGCGAAACCTACCTTCACCTATATCGGGAGGCGATTGGACGGGGGAGAGAAGGCCTGCCCTTTCTGATACCGGAACTGGCGGCGTTTCCCAAATACAACTACACTCTGGCCGGGATATGGAGGCACGGCACGCCGGAGGAAGCGGCTCTGATGGCGCAGGCTGCATCGCGGGACGCAGCGTTAGGCGATGAGTTCTCTGAAGGCTATACGCAAACATATCCTCCTGTCGCCGTCGGCGTGAAGCCGTCGCTCTTCGGCGCTCTGCTCGCGATCGACTGCGCCTTCTGGCGCAACGGTTTGCGGATGGGAGCGGGCTCTCCCCTCTTGCTTCCTGTTCCTGGGGCCGTTGGAGTGTGGAATCTGGGAGTGCACGGCGGACGCGCTGGAGCAGTATTCGACGGACGCGCCCGCAAATTGACATTTCAGGGCTCCGCACTACGGTCTCTTACCCCGCCGGCCAATTCTGCGGTGCGCATACTTACGGACGGGACCACGCAGTGGACCGTTCCAATTCCACCGCGCGAGGGCTTCGGTCTATTGGCCGCCACAAACGGCAATCGGTGAGGCCCGCACTATCGGCAGCGCCCTCCAAAGCTTGCCGACCGAATCGTGGTGATGGACCATGGCGAGATCGTGGACAGCGGCACGCACGCGGAGCTGGTCACCCGTCCCGGTGTCTACCAGAACCTCTACAACGAGCAGTTCAAGTCCGCGCAGGAAGAGGCAATGGCAGGTTTGCATGGTTAATGGCGGCTCTCGCATCAGGCACAGCCTCAATTCACGGTGGGTGCCTGTTCTCATTTTCGCGCGCACCGTCTTGCGCGAGTCCCATCGTTCGCATGCTATGCTCTGAACCGCGTTTCCCGCGGGAATTTGGTTTGGATACGTCGAGATATTCCCAGCGGTATCGGAGGAGAGTGCATTGATCGAAATCTCGCTGGAGGTTGCGCGCCGGTTCATCCTGGGGAAGCAGGGGCTGTGGCCGGGGCGGCGATTTCGGGGAGCGACGGGGACCGAGGCGGCCATGCGCGCGATGAGCTATTTGCAGCTCGACCCGCTGCAGATCATCGCCCGCAGCCAGGACATCAAGCTGCACGCGCGGGTCCTCGATTACCGGCCCGGCATGTGGGAGGAGCCGGCCTACGGGCAGCGCAAGTTCTTCGACTGGGGAGCGTGGCTGGCCGTTCGGCCTATGGAGGAGCTGCCACACTGGCGCGTGGTCATGCGCCGAGAGCGGGACAACAACGAACGTCTGCGCGCAATCGCAGGGGATCATGCCGACGCCATCGCCGAGATGCGACACGTTCTGCGCGAACGCGGCGAGGTGAGCAACCGCGATTTCGAAATGTCCACGCGGTCGCGCACGACCAGTTATCGCGGCCGCAAGGACAGCGCGCTTGCCCTCTACTATCTCTGGCTCACCGGGGAGGTGATGACGCACCACCGTGACCGGTTCGAGCGAGTCTACGCTCTGACGGAACGCGTCGCGCCGCCGCACCTGGTAGACGAGAGCGATGAGATGGAGGCCGATAGATTCCTGATCAGGAAGGAGATCGACTTCAGCGGCCTGTCGCGCCTGAACCGCTCGGCCGATTCCTACCGGCGCGGAGATCCGAGTGGAATCGGGAAGAAGCTGTGCAAAGAGATGCTGGCCAGTGGCGACGTCGTCGAGGTGAAGGTCGAAGGCTGGAAGGCGGCGCACTTCGCGCTCGGAGAAGACGCCGAAAACTTGCGGGCGCTGAGCGCGGGCCGCGTTCCGGACGCGTGGAAGCCGCTCGAATCGACCACGGAAGAAGAGGTCATTTTCCTGGCGCCGCTGGACAATGTCAGTGCGCGCGGGAGAGCAAAGGCTCTCTTCGGATTCGACTACGTCTGGGAGGTCTACAAGCCCGAGCATCAGCGCAAGTTCGGTTACTACGCGCTCCCGATACTATGGGGAGATCGGCTCGTTGGGCGATTCGACAGCAAGCTCGATCGGGCGACCAACACCTTCGTAGTCCTGGGCTTCTGGCTGGAGGACAACGCCCTGTACAGCAGCGAGCCCTTCGTTGAAGCATTGGAGCGGGGGTTCGCGCGATTCGTCACCTTCCTCGGGGCGAGCAGGCTGGACACCGCCGGAATTGACGAACCGAGGCTGCGGCGCCGGCTGGGCCATTCTCATAAGTCAACCCGGACGGGGAGAGAGTCCCGCCGGGCGGAGTAATGGCCCTCGCTACCGCTGAATCTGGCCGCCGGTTTCCATTTGGCGGGCCGTTTGTATCCGCAAAAATAACCTGCAAAACCGTCCCCGCGAGGGTCCGTTTTGATTGACATTCACCTGGCCGTGTGATATCTTATGCCTACCACTCCGGGGGCGACGGCTCCCGCAGGTTCACCCCGACGTGGACACATTTTCCCCGCATTCCCGCCGATGCAAGAGCTTACCCGCAGGCGACAGCGCGTTCTCCGCAGCGCAGCGGGAACGGCCCACGCTGGAGCCCGACCCTGAACTCATAACCCGCATCTTCCAACAATGGTTTTATGTGCGGCCCCGCCACCGTACGTCCTGATCGGAACCCCGCCGTTCGTTCATAGACCCGAAAAGAGAGCGCCGACGCGGCCAACCGGCAAAACCATTTACCGGACCGCGCGGACGTACGGCACAGGGAGGTTCACTGGATGTCCACCCGTTCCACCAACCCCTTACGCGACGATGACTGGCTGGAGTCCCGCCTTCAGGTCCTCTGGGACTCGTACTACAGCGACATCAAGCGCGTTTATCCCATCAAGCCATCCTTCGGCCCCCGCGCTCGCTACCGCTACGGCTCCATCTACTCCATCGGCCGGCAGTGCCACATCCTCATAAACCGCCTCTTCGCGCACCCGGATGTTCCCGACTACGTCGTCGATGCCACCCTCGTCCATGAGCTGGCGCACTACGTCCACGGCTACGGTTCCGGCCGCCCGAAGCTCTACACACATCCGCACCGCGGCGGAGTGGTCGACAAGGAGATGGAAAAGCGCGGCTGCCTCTTCCTCGAGGAGCAGGCGAGCGCGTGGCGCAGAGAGAACTGGCAGACGTTCTACTCCTCCCAGACGCCTGATGTTACGGCCCGCCGACTGGAGCGCGAGAAGCGCGAATCGACGGCATGGGAGATGTATCTCTCCACCCCCGGCTTCCGCACCGAGGAAACTATTCGGTCCCGCCTCGCAGAGCTCGCTCCCCGCTTCGGGCATGCGGAGCGACCGTTTGACGTGGCCTGGCTGCTCGCCTCGCCTCGCCGCAACGGCCTCTCCTACTACTTCAACCGGGAATCCAACGTCCGCCTTCACGCAACCCTCGCGGATGGCTCGGTGCCCGGCGACGTGATCGATTATGAGCTGTGCTACTGGCTGGCCCTCTTCGCCGTCGGCAACAAGTGGGAAGATATCGAAGGGGCGATGCGCGCTGCCGGCGCCTGGTCGCGCGCGCAGAAAGCCATCCAGTGGCGCCGGAAGGTGTGGCCGAACTACCACATCCATAACCATCCGCTCAAGGCCAAGTAAAGGCACTTATATACTAGACTCACCTAGACACGAAACAGCCATCGGATAACCCCGATGGCTGTCATTTTGCGGGAACGACTTTGAACCGCTTTGGCTTGTGTTTCGCCTGCTTCACTTTGGCAACTTCGGCGTCGTACTCTTCTTTCGGTACGGCGAAGATGCGGCGGGCGAAGTCGTCAAACCGTTCTACCTCCTGCGGCTTAGCCTTATCCGTCATTGTCGCCTCCATCGTTAACGATAAGTTGGCCGACCTGTACGAGATGGGCACGATATTGGGCAAGAGACATTGTGCACGAGATGTATTCTAAGAATTGTTTCTGACTCGACATGCACATCTGCCGCTTCATCCCGCTGACCTCATTTTGGTAAAGATCGCTTCCATCCGGGCGATGTGAAACCTTGGTGAAAATCCCGGTTTGGCGTTCGCCGTCATAGAACCAGTAATACTCATGATCGTTCTCAGCCTTGCGATACCCTTTGTCTGAAAGTGCTTTGCGAACTTGTCGCAGGCTAGGTGTAGGCATCGTTTATGCATGAAACGGCTGGAGAAAACTGACCAATTTGTCTCGTAACAATAAGGCGTCCAGCGTTGCAGAATCCTGGTCTAAAGCCCCGAACCGCAGACGCAACTGAACAAGGTCGTCTAGCGCGCTCTTCTGCGATTCGGCTATTGAATCTCCATAACCAAACACCCGATCAAAATCCATGATTGTGGTGGTATACCCGCCCACGTTCCAATACGTCACAATTGTCAGTGGTTTGACTGCAATGAACTTACCGAACACCCGATTTATCAGGGTTTCGATCTTAGCAACTTCGCCGAAGTCTGGATCGCGCATTCCCCATCGGGACGCGACATAGGAATGCCATACAACCGGGGTTGCAGCTAAGTCTATTTCGTATAACCGTTCACTGGCCGTCCGGATTGTAGGGCTAATCCAGATTGCAGTCCCACTGTGGCAGATGGTTTCACTCGACATTTTGCTCGACTTTCAACTTAAGTTCCAGCAATCCCTTTAGACTCTCAGGTGGAAGCGAGTCCAACGCAGGCAGCCTATTGCCATACGCCGCTTTTAATCGGTCCGACACTTCCGCACACGAATCAACGAACTTGATAAACCCATCGTGGCTTAATGCCAGCGAACACAAATGCTGAACGACCTGTTCGTTGTCCGTTTGATCGAATATTACCCCGCACTTGATCGTGATGTCTGAACCCTTGAGTTCCATTCCCCATGCGTTCATAAAGAACATGGGCGGCTGTTCGGGCACCGTGTAGAACTTCGTAGCCTTTTGCTTTGGCTTAGACGCCATAATCAATCCTCGTGGCTTGCGGGACTAAGAGTTACTAAGTGGCTTTCAACCAATTCGGCATAGGTGAGTCGCTTACCTGCAACCTGCCGGACCGACTTTTCAAAACGCTCTCCATCCCTGGATTGTCGGCTGTTGAATCGGAAAATCCTCCTGCGCAAGATAGCGGTGGAGGTGATGCGGCTCAACGTGCGTGTACGTGCCCTTGTAAGCCCGCTTCAGTATACTCCAGTAGTTCTCCATCCCGTTCGTGCAGGTTTCGCCCTTGCGATATTGCCCGATGTTATGGTTCACGGAACTATGTGCATAGACCGTGCCAAGTCCTTTGTATACAGCCCAAGTATCGGTATATACGTCTGAACCCTTCTCCACGTTTGCCTTGATCGCCCCTTGGAGTGTGTCCTTCGTCGTATCCTGAATATGCATCGTATGCACGTCACCGCCCCGCTGACGCATCCCGAAGACGATTTCCTTGCCGACATCGCCGCGACCGAGGTTCTTCTTCTTGTCCTTGTGCTTGTTCTTCTCCAGTCCGCCGATATACGTCTCATCCGCCTCTACTTGGCCGGAGAGTTTGGCGAAGGAGCCAGTTCGCATCGCAAGGCGGATTCGGTGCAGCATATGCCACGCGCTCTTTTGCGTCACACCGATGGAACGCGCCACTTCGCAGGAGGAAATACCGTTCTTCGCACTACAAATCAACCACATCGCGACAAGCCACTTGTCCAAACCGAGTGCGCTATCCTCGAAAATGGTTCCGACCTTTGCGGAGAACTGCTTCACGCACGCCTTGCACTTCCACACGCGGCGAGTCGAGAGGAAAGACACCTCCACGCAACCACATCGCGGGCAGGCTATTCCATTCGGCCATCGGAGCCGAATCACATAGGCAAGGCATGTATCCGGGTTGGAGAACATGACGATTGCTTCTTGTAGGGTTTTCGGTGTAGTCGTTTCCATCGCTTCTCGCCAAAGAGTTCGTTATACTTACCTACTCGCTCGTTTGGTTCCGAAGCGGAAACGGAATTACGACTATTTACGGCTCAGGTGAGTCTAGTATATAAGTGTCCAAGTAAATTCATCGGACGGCATGCGTGCAGACGGGGCCGGGCAAATTGCCCGGCCCCCTTTGCGCGTCCAGGTATTAGGTGTTGGGTGTTAGGGTGTTGACGTCATTCTGAACGGAGTGAAGAATCCGGCCACCGTGCCTGCCAGGAGAAAAGCGCCGGATTCCTCGGTCGCCAGGGCTCTCTCGGATTGACGTCGAGTGCAAGGGCCATCCCTGCAGTGGCGCTCCGCGCGCTGAACCGGCCTGACGTGTACGGGCGAATAACTCGCCAACGGAACTTCCATCCCTGGCATCAGGGCTCGTTGGCGAGTTTTTCGCCCCTACGACCCGAACACCTGAACACCCAACACCTTCTACCTATCTGACCTCGACTTCTACCTTTTCGGCGGCGGTGCCGTTGGCGGCGTTGAAGGCCTTTACCTCGATGGTGTGCCTGCCGGCGGTCAGCGGCGTGGTCGCGACGGTGAAGTTCTCGGTGCCGCGGTCGAAGATGCCATCCTGCGGAACGGCGGCGAACCACTCTCCCCCATCGACGCGGAACTGGACAGCGCTGATCGGAATGAGCGTCTGGAGCGCGGTGCCTTCGAGGGTGACCGTCCTGTCCGGGCGGATCTGGGTCGAGGCGCGGAGCAGGTAGACGGTC
>Ga0207667_10003416_pt1 | contig 19609 bp, 17 predicted proteins | sample KBSCornC52_FD_184301 | JGI IMG/M metagenome (GOLD analysis project Ga0207667, IMG submission 184301) | Corn rhizosphere microbial communities from Kellogg Biological Station, Michigan, USA - KBS Corn C5-2 (SPAdes) (version 2) | ecosystem: Host-associated > Plants > Roots > Rhizosphere > Soil ...
AGTGGTACTCGCCGACGTTACCATTGGCGGTCGCCTTGCCCTTGTCGATGGCGCGCGCGAGTTGTACGACCCCGTGCAGCTTCTCGTGGACGCTGCGCGGGTATTCTTTTGTTAAATCCATACCCCCCAGAACCCAGGCTACGAATCATAGGTTGCAGAGGATTCGTAACTAAATCCGGGTCGACCAGCCGACGAAGGGGGTCAAGACCCGGTTCTGGTCCGCCGTCGAGCCGTCTTCGAACCGGGCCGAATAGTTGATCCACCGAATTCCCGCGGAAAAGGTCGAGCGTCCCCGGGAGGCCGACCAGGCCGCCTGGGCGTCCACCAGGGAGGCCCGCTCGCTACCGGTCGCCGTCAGCGGCCCGAAGCCGAAGGTGAAGACGTCGGTGATCGCCCCGTGCATCGAGGGCGTCGCGGTGACCTGCGCGTCGAGCCGCCGGCCGCCGGATCGCCACAGGGTCGCGCCGAGCTCGTACCGCCCGCCGACCACCCGCGACGCTTGCGTCTCGTTCCCCGGATAGGTGGTGCGCTGGTTGAAGATCGTCTCGCCGATGCCGGCCCACGCATGTGGGGCGATCGCGTAGCGGATCGCGCCGTCGAGAAGCGAGAGTTTCGTCGCGTCGCCGTTCGAGAGGCCGACCGGCCCGATCGGCGGGACGCCCTCGAGGTGGAGCGCGAAGCGTCCCTCGCGATGATCCAGCGTGATCATCGGTACCGGTACGATCGGAAGCCGGACGGTCCCGTTCGCTTCGGCGTGCGTCCCGATCGTGGCGTCGAGCGTCAGCCCGATCGTCGTCTCGCCCGCTCGCGCGCTTGCGAACGCGCACAGAAATACCACCGGCGCTAAGAGCCCGGCCAGAACCACCCGCTTGTTCACGTGTCTATACTACCTTTCGCATTCGGCGTGTTTGCAGCCGCATTTCTCGAACGCGCCCGCGTCGCCGTCTTTATGGTCGAGTTCCTTGCAGCGGTCGCTGCACCACAGCATCCCGAGGTCCACGTAGCAGCGGCACTGCGGATGCTCGCACTTCTGTCCGTCCATCGTCTTAGCTCCCCTCCGTCGTGACGCTAGCCGTGCTGCCGCTGGAGCGGGAACAGGATCACGTCGCGGATGCTCTGCTTGTCGGTGAGCAGCATCACCAGGCGGTCGACGCCGATGCCGATGCCGGCGGTCGGCGGCATGCCGTATTCGAGCGCCCGCACGAAATCCCAATCCGGTTCGGGGATCTCGTCGTCGCCCTTGGCGCGCTCGGCGATCTGGGCCTCGAAGCGCGCGCGCTGATCGTCGGGATCGTTGAGCTCGGTGAAGGCGTTGCTCAGCTCCATCTGCGCCGCGAACAGCTCGTAGCGGTCGACCAGGTCCGGGTCGCCCGCCTTGCGCTTGGCCAGCGGCGAGATGATGACCGGGTAGTCCGTCACGAACGTCGGGTCGTTCAGATGCGGCTCGAGCACGTGCTCGAAGATCTTGTCGAGCGCGTGGCCGTGGGTCGGCGACTTCGGCAGGCCGAGCGTCTCGAGGATGGCGGCGGCGCCGGCCGGATCGAGCAGCTGCTCGCGGGTATAGCCGCCGTGCTTCTCGATGCCTTCCAGGTAGCCGATCCGCTTGAACGGACGCGCGAACGAGATGGAGCCGCCCTCGCCGTGCGGGAGCGTCGTGTCGCCGCCGGTGACGACCGAGACCAGATGCGCGATCAGGGCCTCGTTGAAATCGAGCATGTCGTGCACGTCCCAGAAGGCCGCGTACAGCTCCAGCATCGTGAACTCGGGGTTGTGGGTCGTGTCGATGCCTTCGTTGCGGAAGATCCGGCCGATCTCGTAGACCCGCTCCATCCCGCCCACGATCAGGCGCTTGAGGTTGAGCTCGGTCGCGATGCGCAGCTGCATCTGCTGGTCGAGGGCGTTGACGTGCGACATGAACGGGCGCGCGGCCGCTCCGCCGGCCACGTGCAGCAGCGTCGGCGTCTCGACCTCGAGGAAGCCGCGGGCGTCGATGAAGCGCCGCATCTCGGCGACGATCGTGCTGCGCGCGATGAACGTATCGCGCACGTCGTCGTTGACGATCAGATCGACGTAGCGCTGGCGGTAGCGCTTCTCGACGTCCTGCAGGCCGCTCCACTTGTCGGGCAGCGGCGCGAGCGCCTTGGCGAGCACCGCGAAATCGGTGACGTGCAGGGTCAGCTCGCCCATCTTGGAGCGGAAGACGTAGCCGGCCACGCCGATCACGTCGCCGCGCTCGATGCTGCCCCAGTCGAGGAACCGTTCGTCGCCGAGCTCGTCCTTGCGCGCGTAGATCTGCAGGCGTCCGGTGCGGTCGCGCACGTCGGCGAAGACCGTCTTGCCCATCCCGCGCTTGGTCATCACGCGGCCGGCGATATGCCAGATCTCGCTGCTCGCCTTCTCTTCGGGACCGAGCACCGCGTACTGCTTGACGAGGTCCAGGCAAGTCGCGTCGACCGCGTAGCGCGTCTGCGCGAACGGATCGTTGCCGCGCGAACGAAGAGAGGCCAGATGCGTGCGTCTGGCCTCTACGAGTGCGGCTTCGGTCTTACCGAGGTCTTCCTGCACTAGGAGGCTTTCTTCGCGGTCCTTTTGGCGGGGGCCGGCGCCGACGACGACTTGATCGCGTCGATCTTGTATTTCACGACCCCGCGCGGCGTGGTCACGTCGACCGTGTCGCCCTTCTTGTGGCCGATCAGCGCGCGTCCGAGCGGCGACTCGTTGCTGATGCGGTGGTTCGGCGGATCGGCTTCGGTCGATCCGACGATGAAGAACTCGTAGGGCTCGTTGTTCTTGAGGTCTTTGACCTTGACGATCGAACCGAGGTGGACTTCGTCGGCGGCGTACTCGGACTCGTCGATCAGGCGGGCGTTGCGGATCATCTGCTCGAGCTTGAGGATGCGTCCCTCGATGAAGGCCTGCTCTTGCTTGGCGTCTTCGTACTCGGCGTTTTCGGACAGATCGCCGTACTCTTTGGCCTGGCGGATGCGATCGTTCACCTCTTTGCGGTGCACGGTCTTGAGCTCATCCAGCTCGTTCTGGAGCTTCTCCAGACCCTCGGGGGTCAGGACGATCTCTTTAATGTCGTTCAACGAAAGGTCCTCGGGCGAGAGTACGGGCAGACGCGGAAAACGTGGCCCGGAGGCCACGTCTAGCAACGGCGCCCCAAAGCGCCAGCGCCCAACGTTCGGGGGGTCGGGTTCTAGCCCTGCAGGGCCTCCCGTCTCACGTGGCGCGCCCGCCATATGGCGAACGGTATACCCAAAAGGATCCCTCCCAGCGCATAGAGCTGAAGCGTCCGGTCCTCGAGGGCGATGGTCCCGGCCAGGACCGCCGCCAGGGCCAGGGCGCCGGCCGCCGGGACGCAGATGCCCGCGACCGCACTTCCGGGGACTCCCCAGAATCGCCGGACGCAGGCGGCCGCGCTGAAGACGAAGAGCAGCCCCAGGAAGACGGCGGCCACGTCGACGACCAGGTTCAGCTGGTCGTTCGCGCTCGGCGAGAGGCCCGTGGCGACCTGGCAGACGGTCGTGAGAACGGCGATGACCGCCAGGGCGATCAGCGGCTCGGAGCGCTCGTCCAGCCGCCCGAGGGCCGCCGGCAGCACGCCGTCGCGGCCCATCGCGTAGACGGAACGCGAGAGGTACAGGATGGTCGTCCAGAGCGTCGAGCAGGTCGAGACCAGGACGGTCAGCACGATGGCCCAGCGCCAGACGCCGCCGCCGAGCAGATCGCCCACGTAAGCGAGCACGTCGTCCTGATTGGCCGCGAACCCGGCCGGCGTGCCGAGGTGCAGATAACTGGTCATCGCGATCATCAAGATGGCGGTCGTGATGAGGAGACCGATGATGCCGCCCCGGCCGATGGAGCGCGTGCCGCCGGCGATCTCTTCGCCGGTCGAGGCGGAGACCTCCCAACCGTCGGACATCCAGATCCCAAGCGTCATCGCGTTGACGAAGCCGAAGAGCGTCAGCGGGATGGTCGCGGCGGGGAGATGCGGACCGCCCGCCGCCGGGACGTGGGCCGGATGCACGATCCAGGCCGCGCCGGCGGCGGCCGCCATCACCGCCAGCTCGACGCCGAGCGCGATCGCGGTCAGCGCAGCCGTCGGCCGGATGCCGACGTAGAGCAGAACCGAGCTTCCGACGATCCAGATCGCGCCGACGAGCGCCGTCCAGAGCGGGTCCTGCGCGTGCGCCGGGGCGAGCAGCGCGAGGGTGTACGTGCCGGCCGGGACCGCCGTCGCCATCGTCGCGAAGAAGTTCGAGAGCAGCAGCAGCCACGCGCCGTACGCGCCGACCCCGTCGCCGAACGCGCTGCGGATCCAACTGTAGGACGAACCCGCATTGGGCGCGACGCGAGAGAGCTGGGCGAACGCGACCGCCATGCAGAGCATGATGGCCGAGAGCGCGACCAGCGCCAGCGGTGCGCCGGTGCCGGCGGCCGCCACCATCGGGCCCATGGTCGAGGCGATCGAATAGGCCGGTCCCATCGAGGCCGACGAGAGCACGGAAATGTCGAAGAGCCGTAGAACCCGCGGCAACTCGCGCGGGTTATGAGCCGTATCGTGCATCAGATCTCGTTTTTCGCACCGGAAGAACGCATCCTCGCGTCGAGCGGCGACGCGGAGGTCCGGTACGTTCCCGAGGTGCTCGGCCCGGACGAGTCCGCCGAGCTGTTCGCGCGGCTGCGCGAAGCGATCCCGTGGGAGCAGTCGACGATGTGGATGTACGACCGCGAGGTGACCGTGCCGCGGCTGACCGCCTGGTACGGCGTCGGCGAACCGGCCCCGCCCGACGTGGACGCGCTGCGCACGCGGATGTGCGAACGCTTCGGCGCGCCGTTCAACGCGGTCGGCTTGAACCTGTATCGCGACGCGCGCGACAGCGTGGCGTGGCACTCGGACAAGAACGAGCACTTGATCGCGAACCCGAGCATCGCCGTGCTCTCGCTCGGCGCCCCGCGCGAGATGCAGATCCGCCCCCGTGTCATCCCGAGCGTAGGTGCGCAGCACCGTAGTCGAGGGACCCCGCGACACACCCTCGGCGTCGCGTTGGAGCCGGGCAGCGTGCTGCTGATGACCGGCAACGCCCAAGACCGCTACGAACACTGCATCCCCAAGCTCACCGCGCAGGTCGACGAACGCATCAGCGTCGTCTTCCGCACGAAAGTTGACGAGCCGGCGAAAGGCGGCGTACAATAGGTGCATTAGTCAGGTGCCGAGCTCGAATCGTTGAGCTACTTGAGGGAGCGGAGAAATCTGCTTCCTCTTTCTTCTCCAGGAGGTTGTTGTTGCGCCAACCCGGAGGGATTAGGGTTACGGAAGCGCTCGTAGCTCTATTGAATAGAGCCGGCACCTGACTACTGCCGAGATGTGGGTTTGAGTCCCGCCGAGCGCGTCCCGATGGCGAGGTGCCTTGACGCGGACCAGACACCCGCGCTGCAGCCAAGGCACCGACGCCAACACCGCTAGTTCAGTTCCACGACCCGCGGGCGCAGGTGCAGCTCGTGCAGCACGCGTTCGTAGTCTTCGGGCGTCACGTCGGCCCAGGTCTTGCCGAGCAGCGCCAACAGCGCGGCCTCGATGACGTTGGTGCCGAACGAGCGGCCTTCGAAGTCGGGCGTGGTGGTGATCAGCTTGGCGACGCCACGCGAGCGAAGTTCCTCGATGTTGGTCGCGGTGACCGTGTTCGTGAGCACGATCTTGCCATCGAGCCGATCCGGCATGAACTGACGCATGAAGTGGAAGTCGCCGGCGATGATGTCGGCCTCTTCGTAGTACTGCGGATACTTCGGCTCGGGCGCCTTCTCTTGTTTCTTGCCGGTCGGATAGAAGAACTGGAACGGCAGCTTGCACGCGTCGGGGAGATACTTCTCGGCCATCTCTTCGAACTCTTTGAGGCCGCGCACCGGCTTGTCCAGATCGAGCGCGAAGATGAAGTCGCCGAAGAGCACGTCGGCACCGGCGTCGACCAACGCCTGCGCGAGGCCGAAGCGATCGAGCGCGCTGACCATCAGCACGTGCTTGCCGCGCAGTTCCATGCCGAGGTCGTCCTGCATGAAGCGGACCGCCTCGCGCTCGAGGGTGTTCTTGAGGCCGCTGCCGTCGACGACCGGCGTCATCTTCGCGGCTTCGAGCAGCCGGACGCCGTCCCGCAGCGCGTAGCGATGCGCGCCGGCGTACAGATAGACGTCGATGCCGCCCAGTCCGATCGCGTCGACCTGACCGTCGAGCTCTTTGACCTTGGCGATGGCGGCGTCGAGCTTGCCGTCCATCCCGATCCGAGAGATATCGAATTCCTCGCCGAGCAGCGTGGTCATCGTCCGATGATCCCGCGTCGAGGAACCCAGGGAGACCGATACGATGGTTTTCATACGATGCCTACTTGTGGGGGAGCGCCGCACGCGCCATAGAGACGAGTACGAGTATGGCGAAGAAGAGATTGTTCGCGAAATGCATGGCGATCGCCGATCCCAGAGACCTCGTGGTGGCACGAGTGACGGCAACGCCTCCGAGGACCACCGTACGCACGAATGCCATCGACGATGTCGGAACGTGCATCAGGACGAATGCGAACGTCGTAAGAGTGCCGGCCTTCGCCGGGCCGTACCGGCGAAGACGCGTCTGCAACCACCCCTGCATCATGAACTCTTCGGCGATCGGTGCGGCGATCAGGATCATGAAGAGCCCGAAGAGAACGCTCCCGGAGAACAACTCCGTCGTCCTCTCGCTCGGAACGTGCAAGGCCAAAAGCACGGCCGCGATGCCCAGCTCGAAGATTGCGATCGCGCCGCCACTAACGAACCCGAAGATCAATCCTCGCCGCAGGTCGATCGCCCCGGCAAGCATCGTCGCAAGCACTTCGCGCGGGACCGCAAGCAGCGCAAGCAGCTGGCCGAGATAGAACGTGCACGTGATGACGACGAGGAGCGTCCCCGTGAGTTGCGCCTTGGGGGCGCCGGGATTCCCCGCCACGACGATGATGGCCGCAACCATCGAGGCCGCCAACGCGAGGCTGATCGCGACGCCATACCTCGAACGAGCGATGAACTCGTCGTAAGCGTCTTCGACCATCTGTACGCGGTTGGGATCGTATCGGAGCCAGGTCAGCAAGGCGTTTGGGCGGTCGACGGGTAGCGTCGCTTCAACCATCGGCTGTCCCTCGACTACGCGGCTTCGCCGCTACGCTCGCGATGACACATTTGGTGCCGCCGGCAGCCGCAACGCATTGCCGACCCATTTAGACAGGCACGCTGGCTCGACGTGCGGCGGCGGCGGCGCGGCGGGCGTCGAGTTCTTCTCGGCCGATGGCGGCGTCGAAGGCGCGCATGCCGGCGAGTTTGAAGCCGCAGCGGTCGGCCATCTGCTCCATCTCGACGACCTTCGCCAAGTCGATGCCGCGCCCGAGGGTGAACGGTTCGCAGCGGCCTTCGAGCGCGAGCACCATCGTCTCGCTCATGCACGCGAGGGCGGTGCGCGGCGGGAGATTCAGGTCGAACTCTTCGCCGGGTTGACGCATGCGTTCCAGGTGGGGCTCGCCCGGCATCAGCATGTTGCCGCCCTCGATCACCAGCACGTCGGGGCGTTCGACCGCCACGCGCCGGCTGACGTCGTGCGGCAGGGAAAGCTCGCACACGACCGCGCCGGTCTGCAAGTCTTCGGGCTGGATCACGTCGGCGGTCGACGAGGTCGCGGTCAGGATCAGCTGGGCTTGGCGTACGGCGGGCGAGATCTCGACCGAGTACGAGACGTCGCAGGGCAGCTCGGGCGCGATCTCCTCGGTGAACTTGCGCAGGCGCGTCTCGTTGCGCGCGACCAGGATCAGGTGCTTCACCTTCGGCGCGATCAAGCGCGCGCAGGCCGAGCCGATCGAACCGGTCGCGCCGACGACCACCGCGGTCGAGACCGACGGATCGATGCCCATCTCGTGCGCGCCGCGGAACAGGCTCTGGATTCCCGCCGCGATGGTGAGCGAGTTGCCGGTGGTGACCGGGATCGGCGAGCGTTCGTTGATGGTGATGCCGGCATCGCCGACGACGCCGGTAAAGGCGCCCAGTCCGGCGATCTCCGCGCCCAGATCGACGCCGATCTGGATCGCCTTGAGGATGCGATCGTAGACCTGTTCGCGCGGGAACTCCATCATCTGCTCGGGGAGCAGCGGCGCGCTTACGAACCAGCCTTCGGTCTCGCGACCGTCCGGCGCGCGCACTCCGGTCACGTGGGCGACGCCCCAGGGCGGCATCCACTCCATGATCTTGCGGACGATCGGCGCGCCCTTGCCCTTCGCGCCCGGCTCGTAGCGCGCCACGTCGTCGAGCGAGAGCGGATGGATGACGAAGCAGAACTTCGCGGCCGCCGGCACGGCTACGCCTTCTCGGCTTCGCGCTTGAGCGCGGCCAGCATCATCTCGCTGTTCTCGCGGACCTTCTTCTGCAGCGTCGGCCCGATCAGTTCGGCCAGCGTCGGAACGCCGAAGTCGTACTCGACGGTCAGCTTCACGGTCGTCACGCCGGCGGCTTCGTCGAAGGTCCAGGCGCCCTCGAACGTGTCGAGATCGCCTTCGAGCAGCTTGTAGTCGATCCGCAGGGCGCCGTCGTCGAAGCGGTCCTCTTCGATCCATTCGATCGGGGCTTCTTCGACGAGCGTCTTCCACTTGGTCAGCACGCGGTCGGGGTGGCGCTCGAGCACGGTCACGGTCTCGACGTCGGGCATGAACTCGGGGAAGCGGTCCTGCTCCTTGGCGAGTTCGTACACGGAGGCGGCCGGGGCGTTCACGGCAATGGTGGCTTCAACGTAGGGCATCTATAAGCGCCCGAGGTTCTCCCGGGCGGTTTCTACCCCTGCGCGGAGAGCGGCGAGGGCGGTATCTACCTCCGCCTCGGTGACGATCAGCGGAGGTTCGAGGCGGATCACCTTCTGCTGGTTGAGGGTCCAGGCCGCGGTCACGCCGCGCTTGACCATCTCCGGGATGATCCACCCGCCGTAGCCTTCGTTCGCCAGTTCGACGCCGCAGAGCAGGCCGAGGCCGCGCGCCTCTTTCACCACGTCCGGGAACTCGACGGCGACGGCGGCGCAGCCCGCGAGCAGCTGCTCTCCGCGCGCGCGGGCGTTCTCGGCCAGTCCGTCCTCTTCGAGCACGTCCATCGCGGCGAGCGCCGACGTGCACGCCAGCTCGCTGCCGCCGAAGGTCGAGGTGTGGATGAGCGGCTGCTTGCCGTAGGCCTTGGTCCAGACCGGGGTCCGCGCGATATACGCGCCGACCGGCACGACGCCGCCCGAGAGTCCCTTCGCGAGCGTCATCACGTCGGGCACGACCCCGTCGCGATCGCAGCCGAAGCGATAACCGCAGCGGCCGAGTCCGGTCTGCACTTCGTCGGCGATGAACAGCGCACCGGCGCGATCGCAGGCTTCGCGGACGGCGCGCAGATAGCCCGGCGGCGGGACGTTGACGCCGCCTTCGCCCTGCACCGGTTCGACCACGAACGCGGCCGCGTCGTGCAGCGCCGCCTCGAGCGCGTCGACGTCGCCGAAATCGATCAGCGCGGCGTCGGCGAGCAGCGGACGGAACGGATCCTGGAACGCGGCGCGGCCCGAGATCGAGAGCGCGCCGAGCGTCTTGCCGTGATAGGAGTCGCGGGTCGCGACGATCTTGGCGCGGCCGGTCGCGACGCGCGCGAGCTTGATCGCGCCTTCGACCGCTTCCGTACCGCTGTTGCACCAGAACGAGATCGTCAGATCCCCCGGCGCGAGTTCCGCCAGGCGTTTGGCCGCGCGTCCCATCGGCACGTTGAACATCGTCTTGCCCGAGAGCGACATCAGGTCGAGCTGTTCGCGCACGGCGGCGAGCACGCGCGGATGCGAGTGGCCGAGCGTGAAGACGCCGTAGCCGCCCGCGAAGTCGAGGTAGGCCTTGCCGTTCTGATCCCAGATCGTGCAGCCTTGCGCCCGCGTCTCGACGGGCGATCCGGACACGCGCATGACCCGCGCGAGCGGCGGGTTCAGATACCGCTTGTAGTTCTCGTAGACCTCGTCCAACAACGCTTGCGGCGACGGGGCGCCGTAGAGCGCATCTCGGGGCTCAACCATGCGCGAATCATTCGCTAGGGGCTTGTCGAATCCGGTTTTCGAGGGATTGGGCGTATGCCTGGGGCGTTTCGATGGTGTCGACGAGCAGTCTGATACATTGCCTTGCCGCGAGTTCGATCCTCGCACGCTCCAGGTGCCGGGGTTGAACCTCGGCCAGTCGCGTGATAGGGTAATGTGGTATCAGGCTGCTTGTCACGCAAACGCCGGGCCGTCCGCAAGGGCGGGCCCGGCGTTTCGTCCTTTCCCGCACCGCGCCTATGCGGCGACTGCGCCGGCTTCGAGGCCGGCGATGGTCTCCTCGATGATCGCCGCGACCTCGTCGGCGGAGTCGATCGTCATGATCCGGGCGCGCAGCTGGGCGCCCCCGTGGATGCCTTTGAGGTAGAGCGCGACGTGCTTGCGCATCTGCGGAACGGCGCGCGCTTCGCCCAGCTCGGCGACCATCGTGCGCAGGTGCACGATCGCGTAGCGCAGCCGGTCGGCGGCGCCGGGCGAGGGGCGGGCTTCGCGGCCCTCCATCAGGTCGGCGATCTGCGAGATGAGCCAGGGATTGCCCAGGGTCGCGCGGCCGAGCATGATCGCGTCTACGCCGCTGTCGCGCATGCGCTGCATCGCCTTGTGCGGGTCGTCCAAGTCGCCGTTGCCGATGACCGGGATGTCGACCGCGCGCTTGAGCGCCGCGATGTGGTCCCAGTCCGCGCTTCCCTTGTAGAATTGCCGCGCCGTGCGCGCGTGCAGGGTGACGGCCCGCACGCCGACGCTCTGCGCCCGCTTGGCGACGTCGACGTAGACCAGGTCGCTCTCGGTCCAGCCCAGGCGCATCTTCATCGTGACCGGACAGTCGACCGCATCGACGACCGCGCGCATGATCTCTTCACAGCGCTGCGGGTCGCGCAGGCAGGCCGAACCGCCGTTCGTCTTCACGACCTTGGGCGCGGGGCAGCCGAAGTTGATGTCGACGATGTCGGCTCCGCATTCGCGCACGAGTTTGGCCGCGTCCGCCATCGTCTGCGGATCGTCGCCCCAGAGCTGGGTCGACACGGGGCTCTCGAGGCCGTGCCGGTCGATCATCTCCATCGTGCGCTTGCTTCCGAACTTGAGCGCGTTGGACGATACGAACTCGGTGACCGTGAGGCCCAGGCCGAACGGCTTGTAGAGGCCGCGCATGGTACGGTTGGTCACCCCGGACATCGGCGCGAGCACCAATGGGGGCCAGATGGAGATGCTGCCGATCTTCAGCGGGTCGACGGTACGAGCCATGGCGCCGCCTAGTATACCATGGAGCCCGGTCTTCGGGCGCCCGCCCGGACGCGGGCTAATCGTCCTCGATGCCGACGTGCTGCCCGTCGGCGAAGGTCACCGCGTCGGGACGAACGGTGAAGGCCCTGGGGTGCCCGGCGGCCGCCATCATCGTGCCGGCGGCGCTGCCGAAACTCGCATAGCGGACCGGGAACGAGAAGCGCGCGGTCGAGCGAGGCGGCAGGGCGTGGTCCACGTTGAGCTCGATCGTGCCGACGATCCTCGCAGTCGTCCGGTCGGTCACGGTCAAGCCGAGATCGACGTGTTCGATCGCGCGGCCAGTCCTGTTCCGCAGCACTACGGCGAACGTGACGAGCCGCTCCCCGTCGCGCGCCGAGAGCACCGACGCGTCGATCAGCTCCCCGATGCGTTTCGCATTCGCCTTGAGACCGCGCTCGTACTTCGCGACCGCGGCCAGCCCGTTCTCGTAGCCGATCTCGAAGTTGACGATCTGCATCGCCGTCTTGCCTTCGTACGCCTCGGGACGATCCCGGTTCGCCTTCATGAAGCGCTCGAACAGCCGCCGCTGCTGCGACGAAAGGCCGACGGTCGGCGCGACGACCGGAACCGTCGCGGCCTTCGGAGCCGACGTCGAGGTCGTCGCCGCGCGCTGCGAACTGCATCCGAGCGGCACGACGAGCGCGAGCGCCAGCATCGCCCCGGTCCGTACCGGGGCGCTCCTCAGCAGCCCGGCACCCCGACCGGTTTCCCTGAGACGAACTCCATGTAGACCAACGGATGCAGCTCGAAATTGCTCGCCGGGCTGCCGGGATTCGCCAACGCTCCGGTCTGCCCGTGCAGGCCGTCGAAGAAGCCGACGCCGGTGAAGTTGACGATCACGCCGGCCGGGAAGGCCTGGAACGAACTCGAGGCCGCACCGAAGCAGGTGTCCAGTTCGGTCCGGATGCCGTCGAAATACGAACCGAAACCGGACGCGCAGGCATACGTGCATTCGCCGTGCGGCGCTTCGGTCACCATGGTCGCCGACGGATTGTCCGGGTCGGCGATCTCGATATGATAGTCGTCGTCACCGCTGGTGCCGGTCTCGTGCTTCCGCGTGATCAAGAGGGCGCGTACGGTGAAGACCTGCGTTTCGTTGGGCGCGAAGCGACCGTTATCGGTCCCGCCCGGGCCGTTCTCGTTGAATCCGGTCGGCACCGGAAGCTGCGTGAGTTGCGTGACCGTATCGATGGTCGGCGTCCAGTTGACCTTGAACTCGTCGACGTCGTCCAACGTCTTCGTGTGCCAGCGCTGCACGCCGCACCGTTGGGTGCTGGTATTGCACGCAAGCGTCAGGTTGGGCGTGGCCGCGGGCGTCGGGAACGGCGTCGGCCCGCCCGCCGGGGTCGCGGTCGGGCCTCCGGTCGGCGTGGGAGAGGGGGTCGGCGACGGCGTCGGCGTCTGGCCGGGGGTGTAGACGGTCAGCGCGACGGCATAGCTCGTATAGCCGCTCGCGGAGACGGTCATGGTCGGCGACGCGATCGCGGCACCGTTGAACGAAACCGGCCACGAAGAACTGCCCGGGCTATACGTCCCGATCGCGATCGCGCCCGACGTATCGCTCGTGGCGAGCGAAGGCGTAACGGCGACGTTCGAGGCGTTGACCGGAGTGCCGGACCCGACGATGAGATCCCCGGCCGCATCGTAGGCCTGGAACGTCGCGGTCAACGTCTTGCTGGTGCCGGCATTGACGTAGTTCGGCGTCATGAAGAGGCCGAGCGCCGCGACCACCCCATTGAGCGAGACGGTGATCGGATTCACCTGACCGACCTTGACGTCGAGCGAGGCGGTGTTCAGCGAGAGCGGCGATCCCGAGCCGTCCGTGCTTGCGAACGTCTTGATCGTCAAGGCCTGGCCCAGTCCGACGGGAGCGTTGAAGTACGCCGTACAGACGTAGTTCTCGCCGACCAGGGGACAGGCCGGACCGCCGAGGGCGAGGCCGACCACCTGCGGGCTGCCCATGCTCGGGACCTGGAACGAAAGCGATCTCGTGCCCGGCGATACGTATGCCGGCCGCTTCGCCTCCGACGCCGCCTTCTTATGCGGTACGAGGATGCTCAACGTCGCCTGCGCCACGCCGGCGACCGGCGACTGCGGATTCGGGGCGGGAACGGTCGGTTGGAAACCGCCCGCGCCGCTGCAGCCGGCGATGAGGCTTGCGATCGCGATCGCGACGATGAGCGTCCGTTTCATAGTCCTGGTCCTTTGGTTTCGTTGATGGTTACGGTCGAGATCGTGACTCGCGTCGGGACGACCAGCACCTGGCCGTTGCCGTCCGTGATCGTGAGATTCGCGGTGCCCGACGCGTTGGCGTGGACGTTGAGCGTCGCGGTACCGGCCGACGACGAGATCGGCGAAGCGTCGATGCTGAGCACCGTTGCGTTGCTGCTGGTGACGGTGTAGGTGCCGTTGTAGCCGGCTTCCGTGATCGTCAGCGTCTTCGCGCCGCTCGACGTGAACTCGACGTAGCCGCTCGCGGCCGGGGTCGGGTTTGCCGCCATGGACGGCGTCGGGCTCGGGCTCGGCGTGGGCGTCGGCGTGGGAGTCGGCGTCGGCGTGGGCGTGGGCGTGGGAGTGGGCGTCGGCGTGGGTGTCGGGCTCGCCGTCGGCGTCGGGCTGGGAGTCGGCGTCGGCACCGGATTAGCGGCGAACGTCGCGACGACGTCGGCATAACCGGCGGCGGAGAGCGTGATCGAGGGCGGCGCGCTCGAAAGGTCGGCGCCGTCGTAGGTGAGGGTCCAGGCCGTCCCGGTCACGGCGACGACGGCCGCGTGCTTTCCGTCGGCGGACGGGGTGCGCGAACCGACCGAGAGGTGCGTGGGGCTCGACGAGACCAGCGTCGGATTGAGCGCCGCGAAGCTCGCGTTGAGCACCGACGTGCCGACGATGTAATCGCCTTGGCTGTCGAGAGCGGTGAGGTTGGCCGTGTAACTCGCGGGCGTGCCGCCGTTGAGGATCTGGCTTGGCTGCACGAGCAGGCCGATCGTGCGCGCGACGCCGTTGAGCGTCACGCTGACCGCGTTGGTCGTGCCTTCGACGATCGTGATCGGCACCACGCCCTTCGAGAGCACGTTGCCGGTGGCATTCGTGCCGTCGTAGGTGGTGACGTCGAGCGTCGACGAACCGATGGGCGCGTCGAAATTCAACGTACAGACGTAACTGCCGCTCACGAGCGGACAGCTCGCGTTGGGCAGCGGCGCGACGTTGAAGGTCTCGGTCGTCACGCCGGTGGCGGCGATCGAGACCGATTGCGTTCCCGCCGAGACGTACGCCGGCCGCTTCTCCGACGAGCCGCTCGACGCGACCGGGATCTTCATGGTGAAGGTCGCGGGCGCGGTCGCGGACCCGCCCGGCGCGGGCTGCGACGGAGCCGCCGGAATGCCGGAGCCTCCGCTGCCGCCGCTGCAGCCGATCCCGGCCAGGAGAGCGGCTGCGGCGATCGCGGCGAGAGCTTGACGTTTCATGCGGTGCTCCGTTGAGGCAGTCGTGTGAAGCGGGTTGCGATGTGTCACGGTATTCACGTGCCCGTACCGGTCAGCGAGACGTCGTCGAAGTACGTCACGCTGTAGCGGGCCGTCGTCGTCGTCGCCGAGTATTGACCGAGGAAGATCGTGATCTGCGTGCCCGCGACGCCGGCTAGGTTATAGGGGCCCTTTTGGAGCCACTGCCCGCCCGTCGCCGTCGATTGTCCGATCGCGCAACCCGCTATGTCCGATCCGCCCGGATTGGTGTTATAGCAGTTGGCTTGCGCGAATAGGAGCGCGTCCCAGCCGGTCGCCGCTTTGAAGGCGGTCAGACCGCCGACGGTCGGGCTTGCGTACGATGTGGAGAACGGGGCGCCGATCCAATACGCGCCGACGTGATTGATATTGCTGAATGCGTTGGTATTGGTCGCTTCGTAGATCCACAACGTGAGCTGCGGATTCGTCGTCGGCACCGTGACCGTCTGGCAGATGCCCGTGAGGCCCTTGCCCGCGCCGGCTTTGCCGACGGTGACGGTGTAGTCGTTGTACCCGACGCGTGCCGCGTTGGACCCGCCATGGACCGCGCCGAACGTACCGTTGTACGCTCCCGTCAAACCGGCCGAGGACGCGCTGTTGGGCACGCCCGTCGCGACGCCGGAGTCCTTGCTCGTGGTGCTGGGCGTGGGCAGCGCGAGTATCGGCGCCGCAGTCGCGGTCGCGATCGCCGCCGCCGCGGGGGTGGTGGCCGGCGCCGGGGACGCATCGGCGGCCTGGTAGGACGCGTTCGGCGCATAGCACGGGAACCAGCCGGTAAGCGTCGATCCGCTCGCCTCGAAGCCGCCGTTCGTGATCGCCTGCACCGGCGTGGGTGACGGCGACGGGGTCGGCGTCGGCGTGGCCGTCGGCGTGGCGGTCGGCGTCGGGGTCGGGGACGGCGTCGCGGTCGGAGTCGGATTGGCGGTGAACGTGACGATCACGCCGGTGTAGCCGCTCTGCGCGAGCGTCAGCGTCGGCGGCGCCGCCGAAAGATCGGTCCCATCGTAGGCGACCGCCCAGCTGTTGCCGGTCTGCGTTCCGACCGTCAGATGCGCGCCGTCCGACGACGTCAGCGTCGGCGCGAGGACGGTCGCGTTGTTGTTGATGTCGACGATCGTCCCGCCCCCGACGATGGTATCGCCGGCCGCGTCCTTCGCGCCCCACGTCGCGGTATACGATCCCGGCGTCCCGCCGGTGAGGGTGACGGACGGCGTGACGGCCAGCGTCAGCGTCGCGGCGATGCCGTTGAGGGTGACGTTGATGCTGTTGTCCTGGCCGCCGACGATCGTCTGGGCGATCCTGTTCCCGGAGAGCGCCTGGCCGGTACCGTCGGTGCTCGCGTAGGTCTGCACGAGGAGATCGATGTTGCCGATCGGCGCGTCGAACGCCGCCGTACAGGTGTAGCTCGTTCCGGAGCCGTCCACCGGGCAGCCCGGACCGCTGGCGACGAGCGCGATCGTCTGCGTCACGATCCCGCTTCCGGAAAAGGTGACGGACCTGGTCGCCGGCGAGACGTAGGCCGGTCGCTTCGCGTTCGCACCCGTTCGCGGAAGCGGGATGGTGATGTGGAAGGCCGCCTTGGTCGTGGCGGGCCGGTCGCCCGACGGGGCGGCGGGAAGCGTCGGAGAGGTGGCACCGCCACCACCGCCGCTGCAGCCGAATCCGGCCAGCAGGGCGGCGATCGCGAGCGCGCCGAGTGCAGCGCGCTTCATCTTAGTGGATGACCGTACGCGAGGCGTCGCTCACGGTCACGCCGGTGATGGTCACGTGGACCGGGACGATGACCGTCTGCGTACCGTCCGAGACGGTGAGCGTGGTCGCGCCCGAGGTCAGTGCGTTGACGTTGACCGTCGCATTGCCGGCGGTCATGGTGACCGGCGACGCGTTGACGGTCAGGATGGTGGTATCACCCGACACGGCACTGATCGAACCGTTGAAACCGGACTCGGTGACGGTGACGGACGCCGGACCGCTCTGCAAGAGGCTGATCGGATTCGGCGCGACGATCAGGGCCTGCGGCGTCGGCGTCGGAACCGGCGTCGGAGTGGGTGTCGGCGTCGGCGTCGGTGTCGACGTCGGCGTCGGCGTGGGCGTTCCCGTAGCGGTCTGGTAGATCGCACCCGACCCGGCGATCGCGAACAGGACGTTGTTCTGTCCGACGGAGAGGCTTACGGCCGCCCCGGTCTGCAGAGTCCAGCCGGGCGTGTCGAGGTCGAAGTAGTAGATCTGATTGCCGCCCGGTGCGATTCCACCGGCCGAGAGAGCGAAGACACCGCCCGGACGAGACGCCAGGGCCGACGCGTTCGCCGGCAGTTGGGCGAAGCTGTTATTGGTGTTCTCGTAATAGATCTGCCCCGCGGCGTTGAGGATATACGCGCCGCCCGGGTTGAGCGGTTGCCCGCCGACCGAATGACTGGAGGTGTCCAACGAACCGTAGACGCTCACTCCCGCTCCCGCGATCTGTTGCCAGCCGCCGCTATAACGCCAGATCCCCTGGTCTGCCGAACCGGCATTGGAGACCACGACGATCGAGTTATCGGCTAGCGACGCGATGGACTTGGCGCCGCCGCCGGGCGACGTCCAGGCGCCGCCGCTATAGGAGTAGATGCCGCCCGACGAATTGATGACGTTCAGCGTCCCGTTGGGCGCGACCGAGATGTGGGACGCGAGGCCCGGGATGTTGGTCCACGTCCCGCCCGCGTAGTGCCAGATGTATTTGTCCGCGCCGGCCGGTTGATCCGAGAGCACCCAGATGGAGCCGTCGGCCGCCGCGGCGACTTGGCTTGCGGAACCCGGGATCTGCGTCCAGGCCTGCGGCGCGATGGCCGAGGCCGGCGTGCGCGACGTCATCGCGCTCGCGGGCTGCACCGGCGTCGTCACCATCGGCGGCGCTTTGACGAGTGCCGGCGAGACGCTCTTGGGCGTGGGGAGCTGGATCTTCGGACCGGTCTGCGGCGCGACGCCGCCGCCCGAACAGGCGACGCCCGCGAGGAGAGCCGCCGCGACGATGGCGGAGGTGATCGAACGCTTCATCTTGAGCTCCATGTCAGTTGATCGTCACGGGCGTGAGGGTGACGGTCACCGGCACCACGACCTGCTGGTTGTGGGAATCGGTGATCGTGAGATGGGCGAAGCCGGCGTTGACCACGTTCACGTTGATCGTCGCCGTACCGGCGCTCGCCGTCGCCGGCGAGGTCGCGGTGATGACCGACGGGTTGTCGCTCGTCACCGTGAGCGCGCCGGAATACGCGGTCTCGGTCGCGGTCAGAGTCGCGGCGCCGGTCTGCGTCGCATTGAACGGGTTCGGGGCCACCGAGAGCGGCGCCGGCGTACCGGTGACGCCCGTCAGCGAGACGTCGTCGAAGTAGACGTAGCTGAACGTGGCCGTCGCGGTGCTCGATCCCGCTTGTCCCAGGAACAGCGTGACCGACTGGCCGGCGTAGGCGGACAGATCGAAGGTCTTGTTGTACCAGACGCCGCCCGCACCGGTCCCAATGGCGCAGGCCGCCACGTCCGACTTGCCGGGGTCGGAGTTGTAGCAGTTGTCCTGCGCGAACAGGATCTGCGCCGGCGCGACGGCCGCGTGATAGGAGGTCTGGCCGCCAACCGCCTGCGCGTACGCGGTGGTGAACGGATTTCCGCTGAAGACGGCGCCGAGATGGTTGTTGGTCGCGAACACGTTGGTGTTCGAGCCTTCGTATAGCCAGAGCGAGAGCGAGGCCGACGAGGTCGGCACGGTCACGGTCTGACAGATGCCGTACGTCCCCTTGCCCTTGCCGACTTGGTTGCCGTTCGCGAGCAGGCTGTAGTCGATGAAGCCGACGCGGGCGGCGTTGTTGCCGCCATGCACGGCACCGGTCGTGCCGTTATAGGCGGCCGGCGGCGCGGCGGAGGCCGCGCCGACGGGCACCGATTGCGCAACGCCCGAGTCGTTCGCGAACGGAGCGGCCGTCGCGGTGGCGATCGCGGCCGTGGTGGTGGTGTTGCCGGGCGCCGGCGATGCGTTGGTCGGGCCGTAGGCAGTGGTCGAATCGTAGCACGGGAACCAGCTCGCAAGGGCCGAACTGCTCGCCTCGAAATCGCCGTTGACGATGACGTTGGCCGCCGTCGGCGCCGACGTCGGCGTCGCGGACGGATTGATCGCGATCTGCTGGGTCGCGTTCGTCAGCCCTGCGGCCGAGAGCGTGATCGTCGGCGCGGAGACGTTCGCGCCGTTGTAGGCGATCGGCCACGAGTAGCCGCTCTGCGCGCCGACCGCGAAGTCGGTCGCATCGGACGACTGCAGGGACGGCGTCAGCGCCGCGCCGGTCGCGTCGACGAACGAGCCGGGGCCGACGATGGAGTTGCCGGCCGCATCTTTCCCGCCGAGCGACGCGGTGACCGCCTGCGCGGTGCCGGCCGTCACCGACGCCGGCGAGAGCGTCAGCACGAGCGTCGAGACGACGCCGTTGAGCGTCACCGGAACGTTGTTGGTCTGGTCCTGGACGATCGAGATCGCGATGGTGTTGCGGGAGAGCGGCGTGCCGCTGCCGTCGGTGCTCGCGAACGTCTGCACCGTCAGCGTGCTGTTGCCGACGGGTGCCGCGAACGCGACCGAGCAGACGTAGAAGACGCCCGACGGGGGACACTTGGTGGCGATCGGCGAGAGCGAGAGCGTCTGGGTCGCGATCCCCGGGCCCGAGAACGTGATCGACTGCGTCCCCGCGGAGACGTACGCCACCAAGTG
>Ga0207667_10003418_pt1 | contig 19603 bp, 14 predicted proteins | sample KBSCornC52_FD_184301 | JGI IMG/M metagenome (GOLD analysis project Ga0207667, IMG submission 184301) | Corn rhizosphere microbial communities from Kellogg Biological Station, Michigan, USA - KBS Corn C5-2 (SPAdes) (version 2) | ecosystem: Host-associated > Plants > Roots > Rhizosphere > Soil ...
GGTTGGGAGAGATGAACCCCGGGCAGCTGTGGGAGACGACGATGGATCCGAACGTGCGTCGATTGCTGCGCGTGCAGATCGAGGATGCGATTGCGGCCGATGGGATCTTTACGACACTCATGGGCGACGAGGTCGAGCCGCGGCGGGCGTTTATCGAGAGTAATGCGCTGCGGGCGGGGAATATTGATGTGTAGTCGGTGTTGTAGATAGACGCATAACCTGAGAAAAGCAGGCCCATAAGTCGAGAAAACTATGGACCTGCAATTTTGATAACATGAATTTATAAGAGTCGCCTAGGTCGCCGACCGAGCCTTGAGGCGCTGCGTATAACATGCGGGAATTCGGCGGCCCACACAGAGATGGCGCCTGCTCCATCCATGCGCATTGGAATAAACGAGAACAACGGAATTCCGATGGTGAGCGCTTCCGAGCGCTGGCTCACACTTTCACCGGACGGAAAACGTTTCACCGCTTCCACCTTGACGCCGTTCCTGTCACGTCTTTGCGGCTGGTTCGGCTCGCCGTCGCCTCTGTTACGTGAGGGCGCCAAGTGACCAGTGCGTCCGACATCGTATGTATGTGATGCAGCTATGTATCGAACGGCGGGGCGACCCCCAATACCTGGTGAGGCTATGTGTGCCAGCGAGCCTTCGCCGAGTGCGGCCCATCGGCATGAAAACCGGTAGTATTCATCTCAATCGCGTACCGGATTGCGGGCTGCCGCGTATCGCCCGTACTCAGCGCCCTAGAAGCTTGCACTTGCAGTAGGTGCGCCTAACAATCAATTGAAAAAGCTTATGGAATTTACTGCGGAACGATTTTCAGGTCATGAATCGTTTGTATGCCGCTATGGCTGGTTGCGCAAAGTCTTCGATGCTGTCCAAGCGTCACCTGAAATATTAAGGAACGACTCCGAAGCGACGGAGCGACTGGGTATTGGCCGCAACATGGTGCGGTCACTACAATTCTGGGGCGAAGCTACCGGCATTATTCAGGTCGCGCCCGGAGAGGGCAAGGGTCACGTGACCGGGCCGACTGGCCAGTTGTTGTTTGGCGCGGGGGGATGGGACCCCTTCCTCGAGAAAACGGAATCCTTGTGGCTTCTTCATTGGTGGATTTGCGCACACGCCAATATAGCCGCATGGAACGCCGTTTTTGGTGACGTCTCTATGGCGCGCTTTGAGAAATCAGATTTAGTAGCCAGGCTGACAAAACGCGGCGCAGTCAACACTCGCACATTGGCTCAATCAACAATTGAACAGCATACGTCAATCTTTTTGCAGACCTATGTGCGAACTGGTGATTCCGTGGACGATAGCCTTTGGTGTCCGTTACAGGACCTAAAGCTTGTACGTGCGGTACCGAGTAGAGCCGGCTCGATAATTTATGATTGCTCGGTTGCGTCGCCGATAGGTCTTAGCGTTCGCATATTCACTGCAGCACTTGTGCATCTCTTCCGTGCTCAACCGGCGAATCGCAGGTCCTTGCCCCTGCACGAACTTAGTCAAGCGGCATTGAGCCCCGGTGCCATTTTTCGGCTAGATGAATCGCAACTTTACGACTTTCTGCAGCAGTCGGAGAATTTGACTGTCGGTTTAATTCGTTTGATTGACACTGCTGATACGCAGACCGTCGTCTGCGACGAGCAGCTTCTCTCATCTGCCGACTATATCTTTTCGCTTTTGGATGTTCAAGCTTATGTCTGAGCCTATTGCGACTCATTTGCTTCTCGACCGCCATTTCAGCCGGTCCATTTCACTTGAGCGTGACTTGCGTGACAAAGACGCCCTCGCAGGCTACATGCTCACTTCAACAGTCATTGCTGCTCTGACTCAAATCGGCACCGGAGTACACGCGCGGAGCAAGCAAAGAGCTTGGAAAATTGTCGGTCCATATGGCAGCGGAAAATCCGCTTTGGCATTGCTTCTTTCCCGCTTGTTATCGGGGCCCAAAGCCGCGAAAAACGTCTTCAGTTCGCTCTCTGAACAGGCACCACATGTAGCCGCGCTTTTTCGTCCCGGTTTGAACCTACTTCCACTCGCAGTTGGCGGCTCACGTACATCGCTAGCCAGCGTGATTGCTAAGAGCGTGAAAAAAACGTTGCACGGATGGAATGAAAATCGCATAGCGACGAAGTTGGCCAAGTCGATTGACTTGGAGCTCGGAACTTATAAGGGGCAGCGCCTGGCTGCCTCGGTCAATTCCCTTCTTCTGGATTTCACAGCTTGCGCGCAAGAGCAAGGGTATGGTGGTGTACTCCTTCTCATCGACGAACTAGGAAAATTCGTCGAACATGCAACGTTATGGCCGGAAGAGAGCGACCTGATAGTTTTGCAGCAGGTCGCCGAATTGGCTTGTCGAGGCGACGATGCATCTATATTTGTAGTGACAATGTTGCACCAGCATCTCGCTGACTATGCGAAAGGCGTTGGACGGACAGCGTCGGACGAGTGGCACAAAGTCGCTGGTCGTTTTGATGAGGTTCCGTTTGACGAGCCAGTTCAGCGTTATGCACATTTTGCTGCTCACGCACTTGGTGCTAGCGAGACTGTTACGAATCTACCGAGGATTCGGCAGACAGCTCGCGCAGCCTATCAGCGCGCGCTTGCTCTTGGTGTTCTTCGTAGTTCCGGCGAGTCAGACAACGCATTGTTCGAGCACGCCGAAAGGCTTTTTCCACTCCATCCCGTTTCGCTCTTGGCAATGACGCATGTGTCTAAACGGATGGGACAGAGCGAGCGCTCGTTTCACGCATTTTTACGCGGTTACGAACCGTACGCCTTTAGGGATTTTATTCAGACGCAAACGCTGGACGCGTGCGACTGGTATTCCAGTGAATTTCTTTTCTCATTCCTCAGTCAGGGCTCGCGCTTGCGGTTTCGCGACCTGGCCACCGAGCGTCGGTGGGAATTTGCGCTAAGCGCTATCGAAGAGGCAGTCGAGAGGCCAGAAGTAGAGCTGTCTGTACTTAAGGCCTTGGCGATACTCGAACTCGTACGTGGTGGCGGACGATTTGGGTCAACTGTCGAGCTTATCGCCTTCTCTCTTGCGAATAAGTATTCGGCAGAAGATGTGCAGGTCGCTTTGACAGAGAATTGTAAGCGGGGCGTGTTGTTAAAAGCGCCTGCTGGTGATGCTTATGCATTTGCTGTCAATGAGACTGTCAATATTGATGCTCTCTATGAACTTGCCGGCGCCAGAGCCAACGACCTTACGGTTGCTGGGCTTCAAAACTTGCTAAGCGAGAGCACGGTCGTCGCGAGCGGTCACTATCACCGCACTGGAACCCTCCGGACGGTCTCAATCAACGTTGGCCAAGCCGATGATGATTTTCCGGGATGCCCATCCAATGCAGACGGCCTAATCAACGTCATTTTGATAAATGAAGCCACGCCAGACCATCGCAGGAAAGCAACCGCATTGCAGTCGAGGAAGGGCAGCCCACTAGTTCTTTGGATTGCCCTCGAGCTCACCGAAAGCGCGCTCGTGTCACTTCGCGAGCTATCACGATGGATTTCCGTCAAAGAGGCGACACAAAATGGGACGTTGGACCCGTGGACGTCGCGATATGTCGAAAACTCATTGGTAGATGCAAGGCGTCGAGTCGAAGCTCAGGTCATTAGCCGGCTTTTTGGACAGGGTGACTGCGCCAATCAGTACCACTATGAAGGCGAGCCGCTCCCGAGTGGCCACCAACTAAACGCCAGTCAAGCGGCGTCGTGGATGTTTGACGCGGTTTTTGCAGAATGCCCGCTGCTCGTCAATGAGCTCATCAACAAGGACAGACCTTCTTCCGCGATTGTGCTCGCCCGACAAAGACTGTTCGAGCGACTGTTGGAGAGAAAAATACCTGATGGCGAGATTTTTGGCGCGAATGAATTCCCTCCAGAGCGACTTCTCTACGCTACCCTACTGCGGGATAAGGGCGTTTATAACGAGCGCGCCTCAACTCCTTGGTCGACATCCGGGGAATTGGCACCGGTTTGGCTGCGAATTGAAGCATTGCTGAAGTGCAATTCGCCAACCAGTTTCCGCACCGTACTGGACCAACTGAGCCTGCCCCCTCTGGGGCTCAGGCAAGGTGCGTCCTCCGTATGGGTCGTAAGCTATCTTTTGGCCAAGCGCGACGTGTGCGCAGTATTCGAGCGAGGAACCCTAGTCTTAGAGCTGACAGCAGACCACCTCGCCCGGATGTTCAAAAATCCCGACGTATTCCAACTGCGTGAGTTTTCTGACGCAGGCAACGGTCAGAAATTGCAGCATCAGTATTGCTCTGTCCTAGCGTCAGTTGGGCAATCGCTTTCGGAGGCGCCCACGTTCCTAGAATTGGCTCGAGCCGTAGTTCGCTGGTATGCGCGCCTACCTGACTACGCTCGGGAAACTTTAACCGTGTCGGCCGATGCGAAGTTGCTACGTGCGACGCTCAAGCGTGCGACAGACCCCATTGAGCTTCTCAGTAAACAAATCCCCTCACTGTTCAATCAAGAGGCAGGTGCGAAGGACTTTGTCCGTCGTTTGAGCGCCTCGATGAATGAACTAGGCGGTGCGTACCGGCGCCTTCAAGAAGACGCCGCCGCTGCCTTGGGCCGGGCATTTGGAATCCCCGGCGCATTGGCAATCGTCAGGGCTCAACTACAGCGGGAATGTGCTGATATTGCTGCTGATTTGGCGGACGTGGAGCTGAAGGCTTTCGTGCTCCGATGTGTAGACGTCAGTCCTGTCGACGAGCGCTGGCTAGATTCACTTGCGACGCTCATCGTCAAGCGACCAATGGAATCGTGGGTTGACGACAGCCTTCCGATATTTCGGGATGCGATTCTAGAGCTATGTGGCCGGTACAAGCGGTGGCTAAAAGTGGCGATGGAACGCGGACAGCATCGAGATGCTGCTGAGCGCTTCGTAAGTTTCACCGTTACCGCTTTTGGCGGCGAAGAGCGGTCCGCGGTCTTGCCTTCATCAAAAAGGGTACGGGAACTCGCCGCTACGTTGTTGGCTTCACTTGAGCCCCACGTGAGGGAAGACTCCGAATTGTTGCAGGCGGCGCTCGTCCACGCGCTGTCTGAGGTACTCGAAGACAACGATTTGAGCACTGGAGCCAAAATTGACAATCGAAAAAAAGCAAGCTAGGCATATCCTTAGTCTTTCGGGCGGCAAGGATAGTGCCGCTTTGGCTCTCTATATGAGGGACAAGGTGCCAGAGATGGAATACATCTTCAGCGACACCCGGAAAGAACTTCCTGAAACCTATGAGTTTCTTGACAAGATTTCGAACTATCTCGGAAAGCCGGTTACCAGGCTGAATGCGGACTTGGGGTTCGACCACTGGTACGAGATGTACGGCGGAATGATTCCGTCAAATCATCGGCGCTGGTGTACACGCGCTCTCAAGTTGAAGCCATTTGAGCAGTATTGCGGAGACGATGAAGTAATTAACTATGTTGGACTTCGAGCTGATGAGAATCGCTCTGGATACATCAGCCACAAACCGAATATTAAGGCGGTATATCCGTTCATCGACGCTGGGTTGATTTTGCGCGATATCGAAGAAATCCTCCGCGTCTCTGGTGTCGGAATGCCGCCCTACACTAAGTGGGGGAGAACGCGCTCGGGCTGTTATTTCTGTTTCTATCAGCAAAAGATAGAGTGGGTCAGGCTCAAAGAAACTCATCCAGACTTGTACGATAAGGCTAAGGAGTATGAGCGACCGTACGAAAAGACAGGCAATTTCTTCACGTGGAGTCAAGGCGAGAGTTTGACGGAGCTTGAGCAGCCGGCACGTATGGAGCAAATTAGAACGGAACACATCATTCGTATGCAACGAAAGATTGAGCGTCGAGAGAACGTAACGCTCTTGGAGTTATTCAAGGACGCAGATGCCGGGGAGGCAGCTGAAGATGACGACGACCAAGGGTGTCTCGTTTGCCAGCTATAGGTAACTGGGGCGAGCGCAACTACAATGGAGTTGCCTTTCTCGTAGTTTCGACACCATACGCTCGCTTTCCAAGCGAAAAGCTAAAAAAGAATATTTATGGCTATCGAATTTAAAGCTCGCGTCTTGCTGGAATTGGGCGCTGAATTAATAAGTTCAGACGCGGTCGCATTGTATGAGCTGGTCAAAAACGCCATTGATGCAGATGCGAAAAAAGTCCGCATTGAAGTAGACATTGTGCTTCAACAATCAGCATTTGCGTCGTTCCGTGACTGGTTGTCGAAAGTCCCTGTCGAGCAATTCGATGCTGTTGGATTTAAAAGCGCATTGGCGAAAGTCGTTGAGCCAGATGCACCGGAATCCGCCCGCGATGCTTTTTGGGCCGCGTTAGGTGAGCCGTCAATACCAGAAGACGCGTTAAAACGTCTAACCGAAGCCTATTTCGTCGGCAATAGCATACGCATCGCCGATAACGGGCATGGTATGACACAGAAAATCCTCCAGAAAGGATATCTAACCGTTGGCACGCCATTGCGCCTGTTAGAGAAGCCCAAAAAGTCCTCACCTCGCTGGGCTCCTGCCGGAGATGGCGCAGCAAAGCCAGCACTTGGCGAAAAGGGTATTGGACGATTGGCGGCGATGAGACTAGGCCACTACGTTTACGTGGAGACGGCGAGTAAATCGGACCAATTTTTTAATCTGCTCAAACTTGATTGGCGCCCAATTTTTGCCGACCCAACCCTAGATGCGAGTGCTTTAGATTACGCACCAGAAACCGGAAAGAAAAAATCGGATGAAAGTTTATCCGGAACAGTTGTGACCGTCCGTGAATTGCAATCAGATTGGACTGAGGAAAAACTACGAGAATTGGCAAACTCCGAATTGGCGAAATTAGGAGACCCATTCGCATCCGATTTTATTAATGAATTTATTGAACTAAGGCTTCAAGGTAAGCGAGTATGGTTGCCTGAATTCGATGAATCCCGTTTCGAGATGGCCGATGCAGTATGTACGGCTAAATTTGGTATCAAGGCGCAAGAAGACGGCGAAATGCCAGCGAACCCCAATTTGGGAGACCTGGAGTTAGACGTCACCGTGGACTATCGCCTTTTTGACCAAAAGCGAAGCTGGAAAGTTGTCGGTGCCTATCTGAAAAGCTCAGTGAGCGAACCAGTAACAAAAAAGAAAAACAGCAAAAAGGTGGATTTACTTCCGGACTCGGATGCAGTAATTGCAGCATTGCCGAAATTAGGGCCATTCGAGATGAAATTTTATTGGTTCAATCGCGGAAGGCTGCAACGAGACGAAAGAGAAGCTTGGTCCGGAGGACTTCAGGGCTTCGTGAGACGCTGGAGTGGCGGACTCTTGGTGTTCCGAGACGGATTTCGCGTGTATCCATACGGCGCACCGTCTGACGATTGGCTTGATTTGGACCGAAACGCGCTATCCGCGTCTCAATACAAACTAAATCGTGCACAGATAGTCGGCTATCTCCGTATATCACACGAAGGTAATCCCGCCTTGCTCGACCAAACAAATCGAGAGGGGTTTCGCGATTGCCCGGAAAAAGAAGCCCTTAGGCGTTTGCTTCGGCATGTCATCATTAGCAAATGCCGACGATTCCTGGAGGCAGTCGACAAAGAGGCGAAGAAAGAGGCGCCAGAGACTATTGAAGACCTTACGCTGCGTGTTGCAGACGCAGAGCACGTTACTGTCACCCAAGTTCGTCAACTTGGCGCACGAGTTCCTCAAGAACAGGAAGCTATTCAAGAAATTCTGTTTCAATTAGGAGAGCTCCATGACGCATGGGAGCGTGCAAAGGCAAAAATTCGCAATCATGAAGACGAACTCGAACAATACATTCACTTAGCCGGTGTGGGCTTGCAAGTGGAGTTTTTAGCTCATGAGCTCGCGAGAATATCGAAAAACACGTTGCAACTGCTTGGTGGCAACGAAAGCGATATTGCATCGATGCGTCGCGGACTTGAAGCTCAGCTGAAGACCTTGGATAAGAAGATTCGTACTCTTGATGCACTGAGTATCCCTGGGCGTCAAAGAAAAGTGAATGTCGACCTTCGTGAAATAATTGTAGCTTTCATGGACATGCATGAAGCGAAAGCGGAGCGGCACGACATAATTTTTACTGTCAACTATACAAGCAATTCCGCGTTCGAGGTACACGTCGAGCGAGGGCAGGTTATCCAGATTCTCGATAATCTTTTTAGCAATTCTTTTTTTTGGGTAAACGCACGCACAGATTACTCAGAAAAAGGAAAAATAGCTTTAATTGTGAATCCTGAAAAGGGTATTTTGGAATTTCATGATAATGGCCCCGGGATTCCACCTGATATGGTTGACGATATTTTCAGGCCGTTTGTGACGACGAAGCCCGACAAAGAAGGAAGAGGTCTAGGGTTATTTATATCGAAGCGACTGGCTGAATACAACGATGTGATTCTCGAGCTTGGACCGCCCGAGCGTGATGGAAACCATCATTCTTTCGTTTTGAAATTTAATTCACGAAATAAAACAAAATGAATATTGCTGCACGCTTGAGAGAGTTCACCGAAACAGCGGTAATAGTCGACGATAACTACAAGGACCCTGACCTTGGTTCAATCGAGGATACGCAGTGGGCTGAGATGCGTGAAGTTTCCAGCGACGATTGGACACTTTTGGCGGAGACCAAGTTTTCGGGAATGCGTTCGCCCCTTGAACTTCGTCGAAATCAAAAGCAGCTCGAAGCCGCATGGAAGTTATACAAAGATAACTCGGCAACCTACCCGATTTTTGACCCTATTTTTCGCGGGCTGCTCGACCAATACGAGGGCGAACTTAGGCAGCTTAGACCATTAATGAATTTTTTGCGAGATGATGCGAAGCTAACTCTCAAATGCCACTCGAGTCTCGAAGAGGCTGAAGAAGATATCAGGAGATGCAAGTTAGTATTCCTCGATTTTTATTTAGAGCAGACGACTCCTGATAAAGTAATTTCCGCCGCATCTAAGTTTCGAGATTGCTTAAAATCCGACGTAATGGAGCGCGGAGCCGCGGAGGGACGATTTGTTTACCTTATGTCTTCCAGCCTGCCGCTCGATAGAATGGAAGATTTTAGAAAAGCTACAAGACTCAAGTCAGCTTTCTTTCGTTTTGTTGAAAAGCCATCATTGACCGCCGTATGGTTGGAACGTGACCTTGAACCAAAACTCGAGTTGTACGGGGATATGCGCGGACTGAGCAGATACTTGGATACTTTTTCAAGCGAGATTGGCACCGCCACCAAGCTTCTCGTTGAAGAAATGGATTCACTTGAGCTCCATGACTTGACATTGTTGCATTCTTTAAGATTGGAGCGCGAGTCGGAAGGGCTTGGTGAGTATCTAAGTTGGCTGTTCTCTGAGGCCCTCTCAGCGAAAATTCGGGCTAGGTCGCACTTACATGCGGCCGCACACGTCGTGAGTCACATCACGGCTCTTCCATTCAATGGAGAGATACATCCAAACTCTGTTCTGCTTGACTTGTATGCTGCCGTAGCTTTCGCGGAACAACGGCCGTCTGAAGTGAATCCATCCGTTCGCTTTGGAGACGTTTTTTCCGAAATTTCTGATAATTCAGAGTTCGTGGATGAAAATGGGACCGCGCGCGGGCATCGCCGCTCTGCATTTGGTAGACGGAATGGAAGTGCGTCACTCCGACGTCGAAGAGGCGTATCGGCGCGCGCACAGTTGTCTCAACAACATCTCAATTATCCGCCGTCATTGTCCTCGCAAGTGGTGGCGCGTCGGGAGCGCAATTCAGTCCGCAGGAATCCGGAGACCTTTCTGCTGGCAATCTCACCTGCATGCGACTTACAGCGTTGCCCTGCGGACTACCAGGTAATGCTAGTAAAAGGACATGTAGCTGTAAGGTCTCCTAACTTGGAGGATTTGCTAGCCGCAAAGCCATTTGCTGGAAAATATCACTTGCTCCGAGAGACTGCGAACAGCTCGTACGTATTGGTCAAATGGGACGAGAAGTCATGCGTTATGATTCGCGCTCGCGACTTGCGTGACTCCTCCAAATACATTTTGCGAGGGAGGCTAAATGAAGTGTTGTGTCACGAAACAAAGGAGCTTGCGTTACGCCATCTCGGACGAGTTGGTGTTCAGGTGGACCCATCATTTTCGATTGGCCTGGGTGGTGTCTTCAGATTGAAGGTAGCCCAAAATGACGTCCGAACATTTGTAGTTCCAGAGGATTTTTTTGCTGGTATCCGGATGGAAGGGAATGGGAATAACGACCATCGGTACGTTCTATCACGAGCGCTCGCTTCATGGCTCCGAGAGCAGCTCGAGCCGTTCAAATTGACTGATGGCCTTTTACCCTTCAAGCTTCCGAATATTCTCGAATTCCTCGATAGCGGAAATGTGCCTCAGTTTGATTGGGACGAAGCTAAGGCGAGCAAAGTCATCGCGAAGAATTCACTTAAGGTGTTTTTCATAAAAGACATTAAAAATCACCAATCGACAGGGGAGTACGAGCTAGTCCTCTACCCGAGGAAGAGAGCCGCGTCCGCAATCGAATCGTAATGCTCTGCCACACCCTATAGGAAGACGCGCGAACCACATGTTTAAACCGGGGCTCGTCAAGGGTACTCCGGTTAAGCCTCCTCCTGAGGAGGTCGCGCTTGTACATAATTGCTGAAGGTCCACGCGTTCGAGCACCTCTTTGAGGCGACCGTCCGGCCAGCTTGAAAATTCCCGCCATGTTGACTACCGTAGTTGAGCGTCGGTGCAACGCCGACGTGCTGTTTGAGGACATGACCAGACGACGCTTCACGACCCGCTTACACGGTCGAGCCCTATTTATGAGAGGGTACGACGCAGGAGCGGGCGATGGGACAGGTCATCTTCTGGAGGGCTCGGCGGGGTGTCAGGCGGTGCGACGCGAAGCGTCGCGCTTCGGCCCTCGCCGTTTCGACGGATGTTCGTGGCGTTTGCGGCGGGCAGCCACCGGCAGCCAGGGGCCGCATTCGGGAATCGGGTCAGGACATCGGCTATCGACCGGTCCGCCACAGCCACTGGCTCGGCAAGGTTCGATGCCTTGTGTCGACTTCTTGGAATACGTTTCCCGTTCTTCGCACGCGCCGTGTCGCGCTCCGAAAATCCGATTCTCGACGCTGTGTAACGCTCACGTTACAGCGATGTAACGCGAAAAATATTTTCGCAGATAGGGCGTTCGTCACACCGGTCGTTCCCAGCCATTCGGCGCGTAACGTCGCCCAATCAGGCGCTAAATTCCATAAAAATCCGGCCGTAAGCCCTGCAGTTAATCACTCGTTGAACTGCATCGTGTACGACCGACATCACCCCGCCACATCATCAGACCGGCTCGGACGGGGCGGGATGGCTTCGCGCATCGCCGCCACTCGCACTTTTTTGACCAGGCTGCATCTGACGGCAGGAGGTGCGCGATGAGCCGCATCGCTTACACCTACGGTCGCCGCGGACGTCTGAATTCCGCGAACAGCGGCATTCGCGAAACCGCACCGACATATGGCAAATCGCGCAACAGCTCGTTCAGTGAGAAGGCGGGCGGGCACTTCAAGGTCGAGCTCAATAACGAGCGGCTGGTTGCGCATCTGCTCATCATCGACCCGCGCGTCAAAGCGTTCCATCCACAGCCGTTCACCGTCGACCTGATTGACCAGCGCATGCTTTTCACGCGCGATGCGTTTCGGGCAGCCTGGCACAAGCATCGTGAAATTCCTGGCCCGACGTTCTACACGCCGGACTTCAGCGTCGACTGGATAGATGGTTTGCATCAAGCCCTTGAGGTCAAGGGCGAAGGCAACGAAGGCGACGACGTCTACTGGGACAAAATCGCGCGAGCGCGCCACATCTTAGCAGCAAATGGTTATCCGCTGCGCAGCGTTGTCGTGCCCAAAGACGGCAGGCATCCCCTCCGGATGAATCCCGGCGTACTCAAGCAGGCCGTTCACCGGCTCGATACCTATCTCACCGATGAGCTCGTTGCACGCGTCACGCGTCGCTGCGAGAGCGGCCCCGTATCAGTCGGCACGGTGTGCGCGGACGTTCATCTCCTGCCTGGCCTGATTCCCGTCCTGCTGGTCGGCGGCGTCATATCGGCCGACATCGCGCATCACACCATCTGCTCAACGCTTGAGGTCAGCCTGGCATACGGCGACCTCTCGCACCTGTATCTCCTCGAAGAAATGAAAGACGCACAGGAGATGAATGCATGATTCCCAAACTACACGTGCGAGACCGGCTCGCCCCACCGGGAAATCACGATGCCTATAAGGAAGTGCTAGACCCTCATCCGCACGGCGGCTGCATCAAGGTATTCGATTCCACAGAAAGACAGGACCGGTACATCCCAATCGCGGAAATTCATGACGAAATTTATCGCGGGAAGATAACCGTGCTGCGCGCAGGCAAGCCGCGTTACAGCCTTGCCGCGCAACCTGATGATGCTGAGCTGCATGAAAATAATCAGTTTGCCCGCAAAATCATGGGGAGAATCAAGGAGATTCAGAAACAGCGCGGCGTCAGCTTCCGGAATGCCTACCAGTTGATGGCTGATGAGTATCAGAAGAACGCCTCACAGAATTCACGCCCGCTGCCCAGGCAGGCAACGATGTACCGGTATCGCGAACGCGACCTGGCTGGCGAACCAATGCTGCGAGGTAAGGCGAATCAGGGAAACCGGTCGTTGCGGCATCCCATCGAAGTCATCAACACAATTTGTGCGGTTGCCGAGGACCTCTACCTGGTCCCACATTCGCGTCTGACGCTTGTGGACGTTCTGAACGAAGTCAACATGCGGGTGCATGGCGAGCTTCACCCGAAAGCCGCGCGCCCAATCAGTCTCAGGTTTATCCAGAAGACCATTCAGCGCTATCTGTCCGCTGACCCTGAGCACGACCGGATGCTTCCCGAGGACGCGATTGCGGGCAAATCCATCGCAGCGAAGCGCATCATCGCTGACCTGCCGTTCCAGCGCGTAGAACAGGATGCCGTGCATCTGCCGTTCTATGTCGAAACGGAAGATGGGGTTACCAGCGACCTCTGGCTGATACATGCCATTGATTGCGCGACGAGCTACCCACTTGGCTGGCGCCTGGTTGTAGGGTCGCCGACCGAACGCGAGGCGCTCGCATGCATCGAGATGTATATTGCACCGCTCAAGCTGAAGCAGCTCAAAGAGCTGGGGGTCGACCACGAGATGAACATCTGCGGGACACCCGGCCTGCTGGTTTTCGACAACGGTCCAGAAAACAAATCGGCGCGTATCGATAACCTCGAGAAACTCGGAACGGAGACCAGGTATTGCCGGGGCCGGGCTGGGCAGGAAAAGCCCTTCATTGAACGCCTGAATCTCTCGCTGAAGAAAGCAATCGGCAAGCTTATCGGCAGTACGAGATTTGACGACAAGGACGGAACACGCGACCCGGACAAACTGGGCGACCACTTCAAGACGAAGGAAGAGCTCGAACGCTGGATTGTCCGCTGGTACTACGAGAAATGGATTCACAAGCCGCTCGAACGCCTGGAATGGGGCGTGGTGTTGTCCGAATCGCTCGAAGGCGATACGCCGCACGAGCGCTGGAAGCATTTCGAATCTTCGTGCTACGCGATTTCGTTGCCCCCGTCGCGAGCCGAATGGCTCGCCGCGCTTTATTCACACGTTGAACGCCGACTAAGTCGCAAAACCGGCATCACGATTGATGGATTCCATTTCAAGGGCGAGAACCTGCCTGGTCTGATTGATAAGCATGGTGAGCAGCAGTATCTGCACGTGCTCTATAACCGCGACGATTTCCGCGAGCTCTACATCTACGACGGCGATGATGTTCCGCTCATCGAGCTGAAGAATGAGCTCGCGACAGAGGAGACGCCTGCGTACTCGTTCGCAGAGGCTAAGGAGAAGCTCAAGAAGCACAGGGCAGGTTTTAAACCCGCTCCCCAGGCTGAAAAGTTCGACCATGACCTGCACCAGGAGATTATGTCTGACGCAGTGGCGCCGAAGCGAAAACGACCGAGCCGACGTCAGCAAAACCAGGAAACAAAGGCCCGCACCAGGGAAACCGAAGCCGTCAAGCGCGCGGCCCGGCGGCCACCACCACCGCTGCATCCTTCGGCGCAGCCGTCGCACAACGCGCCATCTGAAGCGCCGTCGGCTACCGCGTCGTTTGCCGACATACCTCCACTTGCCATGCTGAACCGCAATAGCGGGGAGGAGTTGATTTGACACCCGCACAAAAACTGCTCGTCGCCATTGAGACGTGCGAGCTTCCGCATCCGCACTTCATGGAGCATTTTCAGCCGCTGAAGCAGCGCATCGAAAATGCGCTGGCCGGCCGTGCAAGTCGCATCGAGCGAATCATGGGCCCTTCACGAGTGGGCAAGAGCATGCTTATCAACGCGCTGGTGCGCGAATTTGGCGAAACGAAGATTGATGGGCGGCGTCGGGTCCCGGTACTCGTTGTTCAAGTTCCCACTCCAGCCACCACGCTGGAGCTGCCGAAGAGCGTGGTTGCTGCGCTTGGCATGCCCGTTCAGCGCAGCATCACGTCTGGAGCCATGGGCACCCGCATGCTCGAACAGTTGAAGCTGGTCAGTACGCGGGTGATTATTTTCGAAGAAGCCAGTCACCTCGTAGAAGAAGGTTCGCGCGTTCCCGTACGAGCGGCTGCTGACTGGTTCAAGGCATTGGCCGACTCGCATAACTTGACGCTGCTTCTGTTTGGCGTGCCGCGCCTGAAAATCCTGTTCGATAACAACGAACAGTTACGACTGCGCGCATCCGCGCCGCGTCTTCTTCTGCCTTACGACTCCCGAGTCTCCGATGACATGCGGGCATTTCACTCTTGCGTTGCCGCTTTCGCCAATCTCTTCGCGGAACACCGGTTCCCAATTGCGTTGTCACCCGCCGCACTCACGTACCAGTGCTATTTGCTGAGCGGAGGCCTGATAGGCATCGTGAGTCGATTCATGCAGGAACTCGCAGACAGGATGGCTTCCGAGGCCCCGCGCACGCTGACGTTTGCCGATTGCCACGAAGCCCTCAAGGGAGTAACGGCAACCGGTTCTCCCAATTTTCCGGCATTCGAAAGTCCAGATACGGTTGAAAACGCAGTCGCTCCCGCCGCACTGCATCAGGCATTTTTGCAGGTGATGCGCGAAAACGACCTAGCTGTGCCCATCATCAAAAACAAACCGGAAGCTGTGCAATGAGCCTCGCGGTCACCTACCCTCCGAAAAACGACGAATCCGGACTTGGCTACTATCGCCGGCTCGCCCCAGACAACGTCCTGTCGAACTGGCGGGAACTTGCTGGGCTTGCTGGCGTACAGCGCAATCGCAGTGCACTGCTCGGCCATGCCGACTTTGTTGCGTCCCGGCTCGGCCTGGAAAGCGCGTGGACGCACTTCGCAAGCCATCAGGATGCCGCGTGCCGTAGCTGGGGACGCTTGCATCGTGCCCAGGTAGATGCAGTGTGCCCAGCCTGCTTGTCCGAAGACCGTTACCTGCGGCACTACTGGGAGCACACCTACGTCACAGCTTGTCCAAGGCACGGCATCCACCTGGTCGACCAGTGCCACGAGTGCGGGGAATATCTTTCTCCGCACCGGTACCACATCGACCAGTGCGATTGCGGTGCAGACCTGTGCCGGCTTCGGCGAGTTGCGTCGACGCCGGCCCAGCATTGGCTTTCGACGCTGATTAGTAGCTCCGGCGAACAGTCCGGCGGTGTTGCGCCTGGGGTGCATCACGTGGACATCGCCAGTCTGGCCAAGCTGGTTCGAACACTGTGCCTGCATGCAGACCCCACGGCTCCTGCGGCGCATCTCGGTGCGGCGCTTCCGAAATCCGTCACCGAAGCAATCGAATTCCTCGCGCCGCTGGAAACGCTTTTGCACGACTGGCCGGACGGATTCCAGAAACACGCGGAGCAACGCATCGCTGCTGGAAAGCAGGATGCCCGCACACTTAACTCGCTACTCGGCCCCTGGTACGCCAGCCTGCGCCTGCTTTGTGTAGACACTGCACTCGAGCCGTTTATTCAGGTGGTCGTTGAAGTCGCTGCGGAGAAGTTCGACGGTGTGCTTGGGATGGATGCGACGAGGTCAATTGCCGAAGATGCAACGGACTTTGTCCGATTGCCGGATGCAGCCAGGGCTATCGGCGTCAGCGCATCTCGTCTGCGCAAGTCGATGGAAATCGGGGAGTGTAGTTTCCGCACTCGCCGACTCGGGACCCGAGGGCAGATTTACGAAATCCCTCGTGTGGAAGTTGCTCGTATTCAGCAGCGACGCGCGCAGTGGATTTCGAATGAGCACGCATGTGAACTGGCGGCCGTACCTCAGTCGGTACTTGCCCACATGATGGCAGCGAAGGTCATCCTGTCGGATGTGCGCTGGCGAGAAGACCTGTTCAAGGCTGGCCAGGTCGAGCGACAGTCGGTACTGGATTTGTGTGCGCGCGTGAGCCAGGCAGCGGAACCAGCAGTTATCGCGGAGGACGCGAAACTCTCGTGGTCAGAGCTGACAAGCCGAAGGATGGGCGACAGGCAGGCCATCCAGTCTCTAATGCAGGCCATGGCAGCAGGTCACGTGAAAGCTGTCGCGCGCGGCCGGACGTTGGGCGACATGGCATTCCGGCGTTCGGATGTCGCCGAATACTTCGGCACGCCGCTACTAGAATCCGGGATGTCCATCCAGCAGTTGACGAAAGCCACAGGCTGGAAATGGGAAAGCATCGCTCACTGGATTGGCGAAGGCCTGCTCGAGTCGGAATCGATTCAGCTTCGCGGGCAGCCGTGTCGTGTCGTATTGCCGAATCAACTGCTCTCGTTCCGGCAAACCTACGTGCCACTGGCTGACCTCGCGCGCGCGATGGGCACGAAGTCATCCGCGTTGTCGCGGTTGCTGCATGGCATCGAATTGGTCGGAGCACAGCGTCTACCTGACGGCGCCGCTCGAGGCGGGCTGGTTCGTATCGCTGACCTCGGCCGACTCGCCGTGCTTGGTGCGAGAGCGGGTCGGGACCTGTTCGTGCCTGCGGCGTAACTTCTTTGCATCGGAGGCCATGATGTCCATCTGGAGTCCACGCCCCACGTCGGAGTTGCCGAGAATCCCGCTATCGCAGTGGCGCATTTTCGAGCTGCCAGACGGAAGCCGACACTTTGTCGGCGTCGATATGTTTGACCGCTCGGGCCGGGTCAGTTCGCCGATAGTTGCGTTCGACGCGGCGACGATGCAGGGGACGACTCACACGGGGCGTACCTATGAGCTGGTCGGCCAACAAGGCTGGTCGGTCCAGGCTGAATATGTCTGGATGCGGCGGTGCGAACTTTACGACGTGACGTCGTATTCGGACATCACTGACCGGCTTGCTTTGGGAAGCTCGTGACGACAAAGAATCATGTAATTCCGGCCGATTTTCCGAGAGCGCCATGGCCTGGAGCCGTCGCTGATGCCGAGCCGAAACTTCTGATGGGAAAGGGGCGCGGGATGTATACCGCCGGCATCTCTAACGACGAACTCTGGACGCAGGCGGTATGAACTGTACGCCGTGGTGTCGTTATACGGACGTCACGGAACGCTAGCCGAAGGGGGCTGGGATGACGACCTAGCTGATTTTTGCGAATCTTCCGGTGGAAGCCGTGGCTTGAAACAAGTCATTCAACGGTGCCACGCCAGCGATAATTGGAGAGTCGGAACAATGAACCGCACGTTGATGCGCCGCAATGCAAATCTTGGTTCGCAGGTGAGCCGCGTAGCTGCCACATATATCCGCCTGGTTGAGCAAAGTGGTCGCATCCGCTATCACCGTATTGGCGGGCGACGAGCAAATAATGTCGGCGTTGAAGCGCAACAGACCATTGCTCGCCTGGCGTACGCAGTTTGTACCCTCTCACCAGACGCCGCAGGCGAAATTCTCGCACTACCATCGACGCAGGTCGGAAAAGTGGTTAAAGCCATGCTGCGTCGCGCACGAAAAAAAGCACCGAAGAGAGGCTTTTTCAGACGGCGCCCGAACGGTGGGGTTTTGCGCATCCGTGCGTCGGATAGCACACGTGGTCAATCACTCGCGGCTGGATAAATTGCAGTCCTGGCCAGCGGAGTGCTTTCTTTACGGAGCTGATGATGACGATGCCCAGTGAGCGTACAAAAGCTGTTGTTGAAACGCGGGAGTTTTTGCAGCTTCTCGCATCTTCCGACGACGCAGCTGTCGGCCTCGACATTCGTGAAATTGCGGTACGACTACTTCGGCACTACCCGTTGGACGTCGACATCAATACTTCCGCCGTGGCGCTTCCGGGTGTCTGGTCGCCCTTGGCGAAAAGTCTGCCCGTACGTGCAAAATCGCGGTCGATTCGCGAGCTAGGCGGCATTCTGAAATCTGACACCCCGGCTGTAGATATTGAACAGATGAATCCTTTCCGTGACTGAGGCCAACGAGGCGTTCGATGAACGACCGGCGTGGTAGTTGCCCCGAGTAGGCGGTTTCACGCGGTTTCATCGTTTTTGAAACTTCTCAATTTCCCCAAAACTCCTGCTGCCGGCCTGAAGAAAGAGGTAGCAGACAGTCGGTGCAGGCTACGTCTCCACGTCAGCCTGCATTGACTCCAGTTCTGCCACCATGCCTGCCAGCGAAGCTGTCGTCGTCAGAACCATGACGGCATCCCGGCGGCTAAAGAGCGCAGGTTGTCCAGCGTCATCCAGGTGATGACCCAGATGCGTGTAGTTCCGGACCGCGTTGTAAAGTGCCGCTGCGCGCTGCGATTTAGAGAAGCCGTTGCTCTTCCCATTCCGAACAGATTCGCTCAACTCCTTCAGAGTCGGGGATGTGCTCCTCAAACTATCCAACGATTGGCGGCAGAACGAGACCGTCTGCTCATACTCGCCCGCAGCAAGCGCGCGTCTGGCCTTTTTCAGGTATTCGACGGCGTTAGCCATTTGCGGCGGTGCGTCCAGGGGAGCCTCCACTCCGACAACAAACGAATCGGCTACGCCGAGTGACTGCAGCACCTTCACCCAGTCACTAAGATTGACCTCGACACGAACATTGTCCGTTGCGCAGTGCGTGCCATTCGGAGCGTGAGCCAGGCCTATTAGCTCGATTTCAAAAACCAGACCACCATTGCCCCGGAACTCCTCCAGCGCAAGTAGTTGACGGTCACTGAGCATCACGCGTAACAGCGATGGCTGCGATGTCGCATGATTCAGCCGTCGGATTATCAGTGGCTGCTCAAACTCTCCTGGCCCAAGCAGGAGACGACCTCGGTTCGCAGATTGCACCCATACGTTCGCTCGCAGGTTGTCGATGAGCATGCCCGCCGGGTCACCCGGATACTGGTTGGGAATGGCAACGGTGATGCTGAATTTCAGCATGTACGCGCCAAGACCACGCTCTCCGATAACGTCGGTAGTCTGGACATCGGCCATGATGTAGTTGTGAACCATTAAGCTCATGATTTCCCCGTGCGAATGTCTATCGTCTGCTCTGGAATCAATATATTACGCACGCAGCCGGTCCAGGCGGATAGTCCGACGGGCGTCGGGGACCCGAGTGAGCCAACTCCTCCCGAACTGGCTAGATTTTTTCCGAGCTTGCTTCAAAGCGCGGCGTTAGTGCTATTCCTTGATTTCGCGCTTATCTGCAT
>Ga0207667_10003420_pt1 | contig 19597 bp, 15 predicted proteins | sample KBSCornC52_FD_184301 | JGI IMG/M metagenome (GOLD analysis project Ga0207667, IMG submission 184301) | Corn rhizosphere microbial communities from Kellogg Biological Station, Michigan, USA - KBS Corn C5-2 (SPAdes) (version 2) | ecosystem: Host-associated > Plants > Roots > Rhizosphere > Soil ...
ATCCATGCACTGGAACACAGCTGCTTCTATCTCACCGCGCTGCTCATGTGGTGGGTGGCACTCAAGCCCCTCCGCGGGCACGGCGGAATTGCGGGATCGCTCCTGGTCCTCGTTGGCACCATGGTGCAGAGCGGTGCGCTCGGCGCCATTCTCACGTTCTCCGGCACACCGTGGTACTACTCGCAGAGCGCCGGCGCCGCACTTTGGCATCTCACCGCGCTCGAAGATCAGCAGCTGGCCGGACTCATAATGTGGATTCCAGCGGGATTCGCGTATCTGATCGCACTGCTCGCCGTGCTGCGACGAGTGTTCGATGTGCCGGCGCCGTCGAAGCTGGCGGGCGGCATCGCCGCTGCGACGGTACTCTTCGTTGCCACGTCCAAATCCATGTCCATGTCCGGCGCCGCGTTCGCCCCCGGCGTCCCCATGGCCACCGGCACGCCCGGCCAGCCTCTTGCCGGAACCGCGGCGTACTTCTACACGTTACATTAGAAAGGCTTGACGAACCCCATTGACCCCCGACGGCTAGCCCTCGGCGCAGCCCAAAAAATTCTATTCGACGGACGCGACCCCGAGACGATCCTCGACCGGATCGCCAACATGGGAAACGAGCCGTCACAACCTTCCTATCGCCCTATGTCACGTCCCCGCGACAGAATTCTTGCCAACCTCGACGAGATGTATCGCGAGGCATTCGAGCGCGCCAAGGCCACTGGCGACCAGTCGCAGATGGCCACGCTCGATTTTGCGTATCGCAGAGAGCAGCTGTATTTCGAGATCCTGCTCGACGTACGCGATGCGATGGAGCGCAGATAGGGTTTGACCGGTGGGCGCGGAGATGATCCACTCTCCGCTGGTCCCATGGATCGCGTTCAACGCGGTCGTTCTGATCGCGCTCGCGGTCGACCTTGGCCTCTTCAGCACCAGCAAGAAGCTGTCGGTAAAGGAAGCTGCGATTCGAAGCGCGGTGTGGGTCGCCCTGGCGCTTCTCTTCGCCGCTGGGGTCTTTTACTTCCAGGGTCATCTCGCCGGAGTCGAGTTCATCACGGGCTATCTCGTGGAGTACTCGCTTTCAGTCGACAACATATTTGTGATGGTATTGATCTTCTCCTACTTCAACATCAAGGAGGAGTATCAGCACCGCGTTCTGTTCTGGGGCATACTGGGCGCGCTGGTCATGAGGGGGCTCATGATCGCGGCCGGTGCGGCTCTGTTCAACCGCTTCGGTTGGATCACGTATGTGTTCGGCCTCTTCCTCGTCATTACCGGGATACGGATGGGGATGGGCGGCGATAAGCACGTCGATCCCGGCGCCAATCCAGTGCTCAGGCTCGTTCGTCGTCTGATCCCGGTTTACAACGAATACCAGGGCGAGCATTTCTTCGTCCAGGTGAGCGACGAGAAAGGCGGAGCCAAACGCAGAATGGCGACTCCGCTGTTCGTCGTGCTGATTCTGATCGAGACGATGGATCTCGTCTTCGCGGTCGACAGCATACCAGCGGTTTTCGCGGTGACGCGCGTGCCGTTTCTGGTTTACACGTCGAACGTTGCCGCGATACTTGGACTGCGATCGCTGTACTTCCTGTTGGCTGGTGTTGTCGGCAAGCTTCGCTATCTCACCATCGGTCTGGCTTTCATACTCGTCTTTGTGGGGCTCAAGATGCTGACTGCCGCGTGGTACGAAGTTCCCACAGTCGCATCACTCGGCGTGATAGTCCTCATCCTCGGGACCGCCGCCGCGGCTTCCATCTACGTGGACAGAAGGCAATCCGTGTGACCGGCGCCGCCCTGTCGGTCATCGTGACGAATGTCCGCGTGAGCACCGGCAATCCTGCGCGTCCATGGGCGACGGCGCTCGGCATCGGGGACGGAAAACTTGCAGTTGTGGGGATGGCGGCGGAGATTCTCAAGATGGCGCGGGCAGACACCAGGGTAATCGACGGAGCGGGACAACTTCTTACGCTTCCGCCCGGAGCGGTCGTGGGAAGTCACGTGACGCTGACTGTAGCGCCTGAGGGTAATCTGACCGTTCGCTCATCGCAGGAGCCGCGATAACGTGGCTCCCAAGCCGCATCCGCTGGATCAGATACTCGGCACACAGGCGGCAGTACGTGTGCTGCGCGTGCTCTCGCCGGGAGGAGAGCACGCTCCACCGCGCATCGCGCGCGAAACGAAGATCAGCAGGCCCGCAGTGCGCGAGGCGATCATTCGCCTTGAAAAGGAAGGCGTCGTCGAGCGCGTCGGCGATGGCCGCAACGTGTTGTACAGAATCTCCTTGAACCACCCACTGGCAAAACGAATCGTGAAGCTTTTCAAGACCGAGGCGAAGCGGGGAACGCTCGCAGGACTGTTGCTGCTCTGCGCGTCTTCGCTGGTCGCACAGGGAACCGTGTCAGCGCCAAAGCCCGCCGACCTCATAGTGACCGGCGGACACATCTACACGGTTGACGATACCCGTCCTGCAGCGCAGGCGTTCGCCGTGCGCGACGGCATCTTCGCATTCGTCGGATCGACGAGCGAGGCGATGACGCTCAAGGGTCCCAACACACGGGTCATCGATCTTCACGGTGCGACGGTGCTGCCCGGCCTCGCCGACGCGCATGGACACCTGACCGAGCTCGGTGAAACCCTGCACGAAGCCGATCTCGCCGGCAGCCTGTCGTACGAAGAAGTCATCGAGAGAACAAAGAAGCACGCGGGCGCTGTTCCGAAGGGCGAGTGGATAAAAGGACACGGTTGGGATCAGAATCGCTGGGCCTCCAAACAGTTTCCGACCAGCGATGCGCTGACGCGCGCGTTCCCCGACAATCCGGTCGTGCTGGAGCGCATCGACGGGCACGCACTGCTCGCCAATGCGCGCGCGATGGAAGCGGCGAAGATCACCGCTGCGACGAAGGATCCGGCCGGTGGTCGCATCGTGCGTGACGCCAGCGGCAACCCGACCGGTGTATTCGTCGACAATGCGCAGGATCTGATCGGCCGCGCCGTTCCACCTCCAACCGATGCGCAGCTGGAACAGGCGATCTCGGCCGCGATCGCCGACGTGCACCGCTGGGGCCTCGTCTCGATCCACGATCCGGGCGAGCCGCGCAGGATCATCGACGTCATGGAGTCCATGGCGAAGAAGGGCAACTTCGATCTCCGCGGCTACATACTCATAGCCGACGACAGCGCGGCAATCGCGCACTATTACTCCATCGGTCCGCGCAGCGAACTGTACGGCGGTCACCTCTGGGTGCGCTCGATCAAGCTCTACGCCGACGGCGCACTTGGCTCGCGTGGCGCTGCACTGCTGTCTCCGTATTCCGACGATCCCGGCAACACGGGTCTGCTCGTCTCGACCGAAGCGCACCTGCAGAGTGTCGCGACGTCTGCGCTGCAACACGGATTTCAGGTCGCAACGCACGCGATCGGCGATCGCGGTAACAGAAACGCGCTCGATGCATACGACGCTGCGCTCAAGGCCGTGCCGACCGCCGACCACCGTTTTCGAATCGAGCACGCACAGATTCTCGATCCCGCCGACATACCGCGTTTCGCTCAGCTCGGTGTGATCCCGAGCATGCAGGCGAGTCACCAGACCAGCGACATGCGCTGGGCCGAGGACAGGCTCGGCCCGTCGCGCATTCGCGGTGCATACGCGTGGCGCTCGCTGCTCAACACCGGCGTAATCATTCCGAACGGCACGGATTTTCCCGTTGAAAATGTCAATCCGCTCATCACATTTCACAGCGCGATAACGCGCGCAGATTCCACCGGCTGGCCCGACGGCGGCTGGTATCCGGAACAACGGATGACGCGCGATGAAGCTCTCAAGTCGATGACCATCTGGGCCGCGTATGCCGGATTCCAGGAGCACGTGATGGGCTCCATCACCCCCGGCAAGTACGCCGACTTCACCGTGCTCGATCAGGACATCATGACGATACCGGCGAGCGAAATCCTCAAGACCAGTGTCCTCTCGACGTATATCGGTGGCAAGAGTGTTTACGAACGCAAATAGCGCATGTACTCGACCTGTCTCTTCTGCCACAACAACCTCGGCGCGAACGAGGTAGTCGAGCATTTCCCCATCGGGCGCCGCCTGGCGTTCGATGGAGAGAAGGGCAGATTGTGGGTAGTGTGTCGCTCGTGCGAACGATGGAATCTCACTCCCATCGAAGAGCGATGGGAGGCGATCGAAGAGTGCGAGCGATTGTTTCGCGACACGAAATTGCGCATGTCGACGGAACACATCGGGCTCGCGCGAGTGGCCGAAGGTCTGGAACTCGTTCGAGTTGGAGATCCGCAGCGCCCCGAAATGGCGGCGTGGAGATACGGGGATCAGTTCGGTAAGCGGCGCCAACGGCATTACATCATGGCCGGAGCTGGCGTCGTGGCTGTTGGCGTGCTCGTGTCGGGAGCGGTTTCGGTTGGACTCTTCGCGGGCGGCGGAGCCAGCCTTTACAGCGTGGCGTTCAACGGTTTCAACTCGGTACGGGGGCGACGCGTCGTAGCGAAAGTTCCAACGCCGAATGGAATCGTGAAAGTCACTCGCGCACAGTTGCCGCACGCGAAGATCATTCGATCGTCCGAAACAGGCTGGCAACTTTCGCTTCCACAAGGCAGCTACAAGTGGCGCCGGATGAATTCCCGGCGGATCGACGCCGGGCCGACAGTGAACCTGGACGCGCGAGACGCGCTCCCGGCACTTGCCGCCCTTCTTCCCGCTATAAACGGTCGCGGTGGAACGAAGCGCGATGTCCAGACTGCCGTCGAACTCGTCGAGCAAGCGGGGAATGCAACTCGCCTGCTGGATACTGCCGCTTCATTCGCAATGAAGACGAGTTGGAGCGCGACAGCACAGGGTCGGCTCTCAACGATCCCACTCGAAGCGCGCCTCGCACTCGAGATGATGACGCATGAAGACGACGAGCGGCGCGCGCTCGAAGGCGAGCTCGCCGCTCTCGAAGAACGATGGAAGGAAGCCGAAGAGATCGCCGAGATCTCGGACAACATGTTCCTCCCATCGTCGATCACCGATTGGATGAGCAGGATACGAGGGTGACGAACCCGGCACGGGATCGCGCGCAACCGCGCCGGTGTATGACATTACTCACTTCATAACGGAGTAACGGTGGCCACACCGCTGCTTGAGTTTTTCGGTCTCGTGCCCGGCGCCTCCAAGCGCGGGACTGTGGACGTCGTCGCGCCGGTACGCACATTCGCCGACGTGATTCTTCCGCCCAAGACGCGCCAGACCCTGGAGCAGGCGCTCGCGCAGGTTCGCAATCACGACCTCATCTTCCGGCAATGGGGACTCGGCGAGCGTCACGCTACCGGACTCGGTCTCGCCTTCAACTTTGCAGGGCCGCCCGGAACCGGCAAGACGATCTGCGCCGAGGCCATAGCGCAGGCGTTGGGACGACGCCTGCTGGTCGTACGCTATTCAGAGATGGAGTCGATGTGGGCCGGCGAGACTCCCAAGAACGTCGCAGCGGTGTTTCGCGTCGCGGACGAGCAGGGCGCGGTGCTTTTCTTCGACGAAGCCGACGCGATCGCCGCGCGGCGCTCTACATCCGATTTGCAGCCGATGCAGCGCGAGTCGAACACGATCGTGAACGTGTTGCTGCGCGAGCTGGAGAGCTTCAACGGAGTCGTGATATTCGCGACGAACCTTGCCGCGAACTTCGATCCCGCATTCGAGCGCCGCATCCGCACGCACGTGCTGTTCGAGCGGCCGGGTGCCGAAGAGCGCGAGCAGATCTGGCGCGTTCAGATCCATCCAGACAAGACACCGCTCGCCGCAGACGTCGACTTCCATGTGCTCGCCGAGCTGTTCGACGCGAGCGGCGGCGAGATCAAGAATGCCGTTCTCAAGGCCGCCGCGATGGCCGCAGCAGAGCCAGCGACGACATCACCTCGTGCGATTCACCAGGCGCACTTCGAGGCTGCAATGCGCGACGTGCTCACGGCCAAGAGCATCATGCGGCAATCTCTGTTCGACGCGGCCCACGTACCGGAGGATAGCGCCGAGAAGCGAGTGATGGCGGCGTTTGAGGAAGCGCAGGGGAGGTGGGCGGCGGCGGTGCGTGTCACGCTGATTGTTGCTGGCGCGGCGCTGGTACTCGCGGCCATCGCGCTCCTCGTGACCCTGCTGCGCTAGAGTTGCGAACGGTCGTCCGATCGGCTGTATAGCGTGATCTGCAGGCGTTTCAGGCCGCATCAGCCTTAACGTTCGCAGTCCCTCGACGTCGTATGTTTAGCCGCGCGATCGGGCATGTGCGGCATCAAATCAAGGAGAAGGGAAAGGCATGAAGCTACAATTTCTGGCAGTAGCGGCTGCAGCTGGTCTGATGGCCGTTCCCGCACTGCATGCTCAGGCAACGACTCCGCCTCAGGCATCGGTTACGGGCCACAATTTCCCGCAGCGCGGGATGATGCACCGCGGGATGATGCACCGCGGGATGATGCGGGACCTGAATCTTACCGCCGATCAGCAGGCGAAGATGAAGGCGATCCACGAGAAGTACGCGCCACAGATGAAGGCTGCGCGCGAGAAGTCCAAGCCGGACTTGGACGCCATGAAGAAGGCCCGTGCAAGCCACGACACCGCCGCAATGAACGCCGCGCGCGCCAAGCTCCAGGCCGATATGGCGCCAATGCAGGGTGTGATGAAGCAGCAGATGGCGGAGATGCGCGCGATACTTACGCCGGAACAGCAGCAGAAGATGGACAGCGCGCACGTGCACATGAAGGGCCACATGGGCGGACGCCGATTCCGTCCGGGAATGGGCAACAAGCCCGCGCAGCCGGTGAAGCCAGCCAACACGCTGTAGTTCCGACAGCCAAGCTCCTCGACGTAGCTGCACCAGACGCGGGCCGTCCATATTGGATTGCCCGCGTCGTTTTTTCGCCGGTCTGAATGCAACGAACGAACAGATATTCTCCCCGCGCGGATCGACCGCGCTCCATCTTCACAAGGGAGAAGTCATGACACTCAGCCGAATTCTGTTCGCCGTGATCGCCTGCTGCGTCAGCAGCGGCATCAGCACCAGCTCGATCAGCGCCCAATCAATCCACACATACGGCCGCGCCAAACCCGCCATGTGGACCGCGCTGCAGCTCACGGAATCACAGAAGGTACAGGTGAAGTCGATCCACGAGAAGCACGCACCCGCCATGAAAGCCGCGCGAAAGATCGGCGCGGACAGCGCCGCCACGATCAACGATCACGAGATGAGCGACGTTCGCGCGGTGCTCACGTCATCGCAGCAGGTGACCTTCGATTCATACATGACCGGCGGGAAGAGATCGAAGCGGAGCACCCGGCTGAAGGTGATGCCGGCGAAGATCGCGGTGCCGAGGTGAGGAGTGTGTGAAGCAGGCCAGGCGGGGTTCTATCTGGAAAGCCCGGTTCATTGCGGCGAGCCCAGCTCATTGCATCTCGGTCCGCCAAGCGCAGCTCATTGCATCTTGGCAAGCCCCAGTTCATTGAATCTCGGCGAGCCCAGCCCATTGCACCTTGGCAAGCCCGGTTCATTGAACTCTCGGCGAGCCCAGCTCATTGCATCTTGGCAAGCCCCAGTTCATTGAATCTCGTCGTCGATCTGGCAGGTCTGGCAGGTCTGGCAGGTCTGGCCAGGATGCTCATTTAAGTGACAGGCGCGGATGCATCCGCGCCCCACCATCGCGTGCCATTGGTGCGCGAGTCGGTGCGCGAATCCTCAGCCACTGGTGTTGGCCTCATCGAATTCCGAAAGCAACGGTACTCTCCACTAGCAAAGACGGTACGCGAATGTGGGGCACGGATGCATCCGTGCCTTTCTCTCCAGATGCTATTGAGATCAATGCTCTTGAGGTCAATGCTATTGAGGTCAATGCCATTGAGGTCAATGCTCTTGAGGGCAATGCCATTGAGATCAATGCCATCGACATCGATCTAATGACGAGACTACAGGTTGGATCCTTCCCAGCCACTGGCCAGGATGCTCATTTAAGTGACAGGCGCGGATGCATCCGCGCCCCACCATCGCATGGCATTGGTGCAGGACCGCCTCCCCCCCGGTTGCAAATTCTGTTGCCTAGCGCAAAACTGGCCAACGGCACAATATTCGGCCCGAACAGAACGATGTCGTCGCGGCTGTGATGCAGCCGCGATGACTGCTTCCACAATTCACTCGCGGCCGACAACATGCCGAATTTTCGCCCTGCAACTCTGCTTGCGTCCGTAACCTGCGCGTGCTTCGCTGTCGCCTCCGCTTCGGCATCGGTCGTACACGCACAAGCGACGGACTCGGCGGATATTCTCGTCCGCGGTGGCACTGTTGTGGACGGAACCGGCAGTCCCGGCCGAGCGGCGGACGTCGCGATTCGCGGGGATCGCATCGTTTTCGTTGGGAATGCGACGGCTGCGCACATTCACGCCGCCCGTACGATCGACGCCAGGGGCCTGATCGTCGCGCCCGGCTTCATCGACTCGCATACTCATGCGGAATCCGATCTGTCCAGTCCCGTGCGACATGGCAACGTCAACTATCTCATGCAGGGCGTGACGACCGTCATGACCGGCAATGACGGATCCAGTCCGCTCGACGTGGGAAAGACGCTCGACAGGTGGCAGCAGCAGGGGATCGGCACCAACGCCGCGATGTTCATCGGTGAGGGATCGGTGCGCGGGCACGTGCTTGGAATGTCCGACGCAAAGCCGACGCCTGCACAGATGGACAGCATGCGCGCACTCGTGGCACGCGGAATGGACGGCGGTGCACTTGGTATTTCAACCGGCCTCTACTACGCGCCCGGAAGCTACGCTTCGACGGAGGAAGTGATCGAGCTGTCCAAGGTTGCGGCGCACCGTGGTGGCATCTACGACACGCATCTCCGCGACGAGAGCTCCTACACGGTAGGACTCATCGGCGCCGTGAATGAAGCGATCCGCATCGGCCGCGAGGCGCACATGCGCATCCACATCTCGCACATCAAGGCACTGGGCACCGATGTCTGGGGTCAGAGCGACACGGTGATCGCCCTCATCAACAATGCGCGCAAGGCAGGTATCGATGTCGTCGCGTGTCAGTATCCGTATACCGCGTCCGGCACCAGCGTCGGCGCGTCGCTGCTGCCGCGCTGGGCCGAGGAGGGTGGGCGCGACTCGCTGCTCGCGCGCATTGCAGATGCGCCGACGCATGCGCGGCTCGTGGCGGACATGCAGAACAATCTGCGCCGGCGTGGCGGAGCTGCTGCTCTGCTCATCACGACCGAGCGCGATACCGGTGCGACGGCTGGACTGCTTGGCAGGACACTTGATCAGACTGCCAGGGCGCACAACCGCTCGCCGATCGACGAGGCGATAGAGATTGTGAAGAGCGGCGACGCGAGTGTCGCGTCGTTCAACATGAAGGATTCCGACATCGACAACTTCATGAAGCAGCCGTGGGTCAGCACGTGCTCCGACGGATCGGGCGGTCATCCGAGAAAGTACGGGACGTTCCCGAGAAAGCTGCGCGAGTACGTATACAAGCGTCACGTTCTCACGCTTCCGCAGGCCGTGCACGTGAGCAGCGCGCTCACCGCCCAGACGCTCGGAATCAAGGATCGCGGAACGCTCGCAGTCGGGAACTATGCCGACGTCATAGTCTTCGATCCGAAGACCGTCGCGGACAAATCGACATACGAGCAGCCAACGCTTCTGGCGGTCGGCATGCGCTACGTACTGGTGAACGGCGTTCCCGCGGTGGACGGCGGAACGTACACCGGCGCGCTGGCAGGGCGCGCCATCAAACGTGCCGGAACGCCGGCGTCGTAACTAGGGTGTGAATTCGCTCCGGTAGCCGAGCTGCTCCGATAGCGAGTTGGCAGCCTTCAGCACCGCCTCGCTGCAGAGTTTGAGTCGGTCTTCCGGAACTCTGGAGATCGGCGCGCCGATGGTGAGCGCGCCGACCACCAGGCCCGTGTGATTCCGGACCGGCGCACCCACGGCCGCGAGGTCGTCCTCCATCTCGGCCCACGCAACTGAATAGCCCTGCTCGCGCACCGTCGACAGCTCTGCGAGAAAGTCGTCGAGAGTCGTGATGCTTCGCGCGGCGAGCTTTGGAAACTGTGCCGGCAGCAGTCGTCGCAACTCCGCCGGCGCGTGCCAGGCCAGCAACGACTTGCCCGCGGCAGTGGCGTGGACCGGAAGCCGGCGACCAACCCAACCAGTATGCATGATTGGACGCGGGCTCTCGACCGCCGAAAGGTTCATTGCTTCGGCCCCGACCAGCACCGCGAGATTGGAAGTCTCACCCGTCGTTGCCGCGAGCCACTGCAGCTCGGCGATCGCGAGCCGCTGAAGGCTCGTGGCATCACGCGCCAGCTCGCCGATGACGGCGAGCCGCGCCGATAGCCGGTAGCGCAGCGAAACCGGGTCGCGATCGAGAAATCCCGCAGCCTCCATCGCGCTCAGCCAGCGTGACAGCGTTCCCTTGGAAAGTCCGAGCTGATTGGCCGCCTCCACCACGCCGACCTCGCGAAGGCTGGGCGAAAACAGCTCCAGGACGCTCATGCTCTTTTTCAGCACAGTTCTTCTCGTGACAGGTGAATGCAACCCTGTTGCAAACTCTAGAACTCTAACCGCATCCCGAGATATACGCACGGGAGCGGCTGTCGTGAGGACCGGATCGGGTGGTTTCGGAGAACCCGGGAGAAAAACCGATCCTTGCGCGACACGCCATGCCGTACGATGTTAATTCCGCGTTAAGACAATTGATGGGACGGAGTTGCATATTCTGCAACCCTTTTTCGATATGTTCTTGACGGCAGGCGATGCACGAAGCGACCCTCTACCGCGGAGAAATGGTGTTAGTTGCCAGCCCTTGTACGCTCGCTCCCTCTCAACAGGACATCTGACATGATTACTGATCTGCTTCGCGCCCGCTGTCGTGGCGCGATTGGCGCGTTCGTGCTGCTTGTGTCGTTCGCTGGGGTTGCTGCAGCCCAGACGGGAACCGTTACGGGACACGTGATGGTAAAGGGCACGACCCAGCCGATTCCCGACGCGCATGTGACGGTCACGGGGACCAACCTTGGTGCATCGACCAATGCGAGCGGCGCGTACAGGATTTCCGGTCTCAAGCCGGGAACGTACAGGTTGCGCGCGCTGCGCATCGGCTACGCAGAGCAACAGCAGTCAGTCACCATCACAGACGCTCAGTCGGCAACTGTCGACTTCGCGCTCGAAGCAGTCGCGACCAAGCTCGAAGGGGTCGTGACGACTGTGACGGGCCAGCAGCGAAAGATCGAGGTCGGTAACGCGATCGCGCAGATCGACGCGGCCAAGGATGTTCAGACCAAGGCCGTGGCGAACGTGGCAGATCTGCTCACTTCGCGAGCGGCCGGCGTTCAGGTTACGCCCGGTCTCAACACCGGTGGCGGATCGCGCATCCGCATCCGCGGAACGAGCTCCCTGTCGCTCTCCAACAATCCGATCTACGTCATCGACGGAGTTCGCGTCGAGGGCACGACCGGATCATCGACGCTGAGCGTGGGTGGAACGACGCCGGACCGAATCGACGACATCAATCCTGAAGAAATTGCGTCCATCGAAGTAGTTCGCGGTCCCTCAGCGGCGACGCTGTACGGCACCGACGCGGCCAACGGTGTGATCGTCATCACGACGAAACACGGCACCTCCGGAAAGACACAGCTCACGTACTTCACCGAACAGGGCGTACACGTCGACAACAACACCTATCCGGACGCGTATACCGGATGGACGACGGGCAAGACTCCGGCGACGACGTCGAGCGTGTCCAACAGAGTGAATTGTTACTTGACCGCCCAGGCTTACGGAACGTGCACGCAGGACAGTGTGACCAGCTACAACCTCTACAAGGACCCTCAATCGACGCCGAACGGGGCAGGTTATCGCCAGGCGCACGGGCTGCAGTTGAGCGGCGGATCACCAGCGGTTCGCTACTTCATGAGCGGCCAGTGGGAGAGCGAGGACGGTGTCCTCAAGGTGCCGGAGTTCGACCAGGCCTATCTCGCGGCGCACAATCTCAAGCTTCGCCCGGAAGCGGCCGACCCGAATCACCTGGGCAAGATCTCGACCCGGGCGAACTTCAACATGGCGCTCAGTCCGCAGTTCGATCTCGCGTTCAACACGGGCTACATATCGCAGAACTTGCGACTCCCGACGAGCGATGACTCGGGAACCGAAGGAGTCGCCGGCAACACGTACGCGGGACCGGGATTCAAGTACAACATCAATCCGTCGACCGGCGACACCCTGTATGGCTGGCGTCAGATCACGCCACGCGACATCTACCAGGTCTACACCAATCAGGCGATCCAGCGCGTCATCACTGGAGGCAACTCCAACTGGCGTCCGAGCGACTGGTTCACGGTCCGCGCTGATCTCGGCCTGGACTACATCAACCGCACGGACACGCAGCTCTGCCGTTTCGCAGAGTGCCCGAATCTGGGCGGCGACAGCCGGCTTGGCTTCAAGATCGACAATCGTACCAACTTCTTCACCTACACGGCGAACCTGAGCGGCAGCGCGACGCACAAGATCAACGACGCTGTCGGATCGACCACGACGATCGGTCTTCAGTTCGTTCGCAGCCTGTTCGATCGCAATGGCGCACAGGGCATTCACCTCTCTCCCGGCGCGACGACGATCACTGGCGCCGGCACACTCACCGCCGACGAGTCGACCACGGAGACCCGCACGCTCGGCGCATTCCTCGAAGAGCGCCTTGCTTTCGGTGACAACCTGTTCCTGACCGGCGCGGTGCGCTCGGATCGCAACAGCGCATTCGGCGCGAACTTCAAGACAGTTCTGTATCCCAAGGTGTCCGCATCGTGGGTGATCTCGAACCAGTCGTTCTTCCCGAAGTTCAGCTGGGTCAATCAGCTGCGTCTGCGCAGTGCGTACGGCGCATCCGGTGTCGAGCCGGGAACCACCGACGCGGTCCAGTACTACACGGCGACCAACGCGCTTACCTCCAGTGGCAATGCGCCCGCACTGGTCTTCTCGGCGCTCGGCAACCAGAACCTCAAGCCGGAGCGGTCTTCCGAGTTCGAGCTTGGCGCGGACGGAACGTTCTTCGGCGGCCGGATATCCAGCGAGATCACGTACTACAGCAAGCAGTCCAAGGACGCACTCGTCAGTCGCGTTCTGCCGCCGTCGCTCGGCACCGGAACCACGGCACGTCTCGAGAACCTCGGGCATGTGAGCAACAAGGGTTGGGAGGCGCTGGTCACGTTGATACCGATCCAGCACGTCGGATACGGCTGGGACATCACGTTCAACGGATCGACTAACACCAACGAGCTCGTGAGCCTGGGCGGCGTACCTCCGATCGTGCTGAGCTCCACGCTCCAGGATCGCGAGGGATACCCGCTCAACGGTTGGTGGACCAAGCCGATTCTGAGCTACAGCGACAAGAATCACGACGGAGTCATCGAGTACAACAAGGATCCCACACTGAGCGAAGTCACCGTGGGCGATACCGCTGCGTACCTCGGCAACTCCATGCCGAAGTACCAGCTGGCGATGACGAACGGCATCGAGTTCTTCCATCGTCTGTTCCGTGTGGAAGCGATGTTCGACTACAAGGGTGACTACAAGATCTACAACAACACCGAGCGCATTCGTTGCGCGAGCCGCAACAACTGCTCCGGTCTGATCAATCCTGCGTCATCGTTGTTCGAGCAGGCGCGTACCGTGGCAGTGCGAGAGACGCCGAGTCGCACCGTGGGCGGCTTCATCGAGCCCGGCGACTTCATTCGCTTCCGCGAGCTCAACGTGACGTACACGGCTCCGGACCGCATCGCGAACAAGATTCTCCACAGCCGGAACCTGGCCATCACGCTCGCAGCACGGAACCTCGGTATTGTCTGGACCAAGTACAGTGGTGTCGATCCCGAAGCCTTTGCGACGACGGGCGACGCACCATCGGAATTCCAGGCTTTCGGTCCGCCGACGTACTACATGCTCCGCTTCTCCATCGGCTTCTAGGATGACACCTCCAATGACTTCACAAATGACAATACGTTCGCGCAGCTTCGTGCTGCGCTGGGCAGCGCCGCTCGCGGTTGTTGGTACGCTCGCGCTTGCCGCTTGCAATGTCGCTGACGTGCTGAAGGTTACAGATCCGGACGTCATCAATCCCAGCGACGTGCAGTCCGCTGCCGGTGCATCAGCAGTCCGGTACGGGGCAATAGCACGACTCAATTCAGCAACCAGCGGCGGCAGTACCGGTTCGGAAGGGTTGTTCCTTCTGAGCGGGCTGCTGGCCGACGAGTGGAACAATGGCGACTCGTTCATCGATCGCCAGTCGGTGGATGAGCGCGTTATCAACCCATCGAACAGTTTCCTTACGGACGTCGATCGGATGCTGCACCGTGCGAGATTGGCGGCCACGCAGGCGGTGCAACTGCTGCAGAAGTACAGTCCAAACGGTCCGCCGTCGGATATCGCCGAGATGTATTTCGTTCAGGCGTATGTGGAAAACGCGATCGGCGAGAATTACTGCAACGGTCTCATACTGAGCACCATCACCAACGGCCAGGAAGTGTACGGTTCACCCATGTCGACGGCCGATGCATTCAAGCTTGCGCTCGCGCATGCGGACAGCGGCATCGCGCTGATCACGGGAACGTCCGCTGCCGATCTGAGGGTGAAGGATGCGCTCCTGGTGACGCGCGGCCGGATCCTGCTCAATCTCGACAGACCGGCAGACGCCGCGGTGGCAGTGGCAGGCGTGCCAACCAGCTTTGTGTACCAGAATCTGCATTCGCAGGCGACGACCGACAACCAGATCTGGAGCTATAACAACACCGCCCGCCGTTACAGCGTCAGCACTGGTGAAGGTACGAATGGTCTGAACTTCGCGACTGCAAACGATCCGCGGGTACCGATCTGCACGGGCGGTGATACGAAGTGCAAGGCGATCGGCGCCACGTTCAGCACGCGAGACGACGGATCGACTCCGCTGTTCGTACAGATGATCTGGCCAACGCGCGACGCTTCGGTGACGATCGTTGGCGGTGTCGAAGCGCGCCTGATCGAAGCCGAGGCGGCTTTCCGCGCAGGCAATCCCGCCGGCGCGATCGCCAAGCTCAATCAGGCGCGCAGTGAAGGCGGTGTCGCCGGTCTTCCAGCGACTCTGACCGATCCCGGTACGGACGCGGCACGCGTCGACCTGATTTTCCGTGAGCGCGCCTTCTGGTTGTTCTCCACGGGACATCGTGTAGGCGACATGCGCCGGCTCATCAAGTTCTATAACAGACCGGCCGAATCGGTCTTTCCGACCGGCGCGTGGCACAAGGGCGGAAACTACGGTACGGACGTGAACTTCCCTGTTCCGCAGGCTGAGCAGAACAATCCAAACCTGCCCTCCGCGCAGACCTGCACTGATCGCAACGCGTGATGCGTTCCGCATCCTTGCAAGGCTCCATGCGGTCGCTCCTTGTAGTTCCGCTCCTGGTCTGTGCCTCCACGATCGTGGAGGCACAGACTGGTCCGCCAGACATCGCGAAGCACGTAGAGGTGCGGCGCACCGAACACGGTGTGCCGCACATTCGTGCAGATAACATGGAGGCGGCCGGCTACGGCCTGGGGTACGTACAGATCGAAGATTACGGGGCTCGCGTCGCGATGGGTTTGCTGCACTCGCGGGGTGAGATGGGTCGCTGGTTCGGACGCGACAGCATCGAAGGCGACTTCAACGCACGTCTGACATACGAGACGGCCGTTCGCGGCTATCCAACGCTCGATACGGATACACGCGCGATTTATGACGGATTCGCCGAGGGCGTGAATCGTTACATCGAGTTGCACCCCGAGGAGTTTCCGGCGGGATTCGCGCCGCATTTCACCGGCTACGATGTACTCGCGCACGAAGTTTCGGGTACTTCAGCGCGTGAGGCGGCACGGTTCCTCGAAAGGATCGATCCCAAGGCGCGCCGCGGCAGAAACGCCGAGCCGGAAGTCGCAGTTGCGTCACCGATCGCAGGCGGTCAGGATCCGCCTGACGAGGGCTCCAATGCATGGGCCTTCGCGCCCAGCCGCACCAAGTCGGGACACGCGATTCTCTTGCGCAACCCGCATCTGAACTGGAACTCCGGTTACTACGAGGCGCAGCTCACGGTGCCTGGAGCGGTGGATTTCTACGGCGATTTCCGCATCGGCAGTCCGTTCGGAGTCGTCGGAGGCTTCAATCGCGATCTCGGCTGGTCGACGACCAACAATTCACCGCTGCTTTCCCAGATATACTCGCTCGACGTCGATTCGACGCAGGCGGATCACTACCTGCTCGATGGCGCGTCGATTCCGCTGCAACGCCAGTTGACGACAGTGGAGTTCCGCAACGGTAACGGTCTCTCGAGCGAGACGCGCGAAACATTTCGCACCACGCTTGGTCCGGTCATCTATCGCGGCAACGGCAAGATCTACGTACTCAAGGCAGCCGGCGATGGTGATGTTCGCGGTGGCGAGCAGTTCCTGCGCATGATGCGCTCGCACTCGCTCGCGGAGTGGAAGGACGCGATGCGCATGAGGGCGCGCATCACTTCCAACTTCACGTACGCGGATCGTGCCGGCAACATTCTTTACGTGTGGAACGCTTCGATACCGAAGCTTCCGCTGCCGAGCGGCGGTGATACGGCCGCGGTACCGATCACCCGTACGTCGGAAGCGTGGACCAGTTACATACCGTTCGACTCGCTGCCGCAGTTGCTCAACCCGAAGGGTGGTTACGTAGAGAATTCCAATGACCCACCGTACTTCACCAACCTCCGGCAACCGCTGGACCGTTCAAAATATCCAGCGTACTTCCCCGAGCCGCGGCTCGGTCTGCGTCAACAGCTTGCGCTCAGCCTGATCGACAACGATCGCAAGTTGAACCTGCAGGATGTACTTGCCCTCAAGCATTCGTACAGGATGCTGCTCGCAGATCGCGTTCGTGACGATCTGGTCAGGGAAGTCCGCGCGTCCAATCCGTCACCGGATGTTGCGAAGGCGATCGACATGATCGCCAGATGGGACAAGACGGTCGCGCCCGCGAGTCGCGGCGGAGTGCTGTTCGAGATGTGGTGGCGCAAGTACATCGACCACACTCGGCCCGACACCATGTATGCCGTGCAGTGGACCGAGAAGCAGCCCGCGTCGACGCCAAGCGGGATTCGCTTTCCCGATCGCTCGGTCGACGCGTTCAGGTGGGCTGTGGAGGAGACGACCCGACGCTTCGGATCTCCGGACGTTGCATGGGGCGACGTGCATCGCGTGCGAATCGGAAAGGTCGATGTCCCGGTTGGTGGCTGCAATGGTGACATCGGATGCTTCCGCGTTCTGTGGTACAAGGACGACCCGGACGGCAAGCGCGAAGCAAACGGTGGCGACGGCTGGATTCTCGCGGTGGAGTTCAACAACGAGCCACAGGCTTACTCCGTACTCGCTTACGGGGAGAGCTCACGGGAGGATTCACCTTTCCACAGCGACCAGGCGGAGATGTTTGCTCGCGGTGAGCTCAAGCGCGTGTACTGGCAGGAGAAGGATGTGGAGACGCACACCATCCAGCGTTACCGCCCTGGGGAAAAGCGGTAGCGTGACGGGCCTGGTTGGCGCGACGCCGGCCCGACGATGCGGCGCAGCAGTTCGTGTGGGAAGATCATTTCAAGACACTGGAGAGTGGGCAGTAGATGACAGAGCACGTGCGGTACGTCGAGCAGTTCCCCATGCGCGTCGGCCCGGTAACGCTGGAAGGAAGTCGTGTCCGGCTGATACCAATGACGCTGGATCACGTTGGAGCATTGTTCAAGGCGGCTGACTTCCCTGAGATATGGGAGCACACCACGACTCAGCCGATGGAAACGATCGCCGACATCAGGACATATATAGAAACCGCACTGGCCGAGCAGGCGGCCGGTGAAACGATTCCCTTCGTAACGACGGATCGTGTTACCGGCGAAGTGATCGGCTCCACGCGGTTTGCTGACATCAGTCCCAACGACCGACGCCTCGCGGTTGGCTGGACGTGGCTGCGGCCCGACCGTCAGCACACCGGCGTCAACGGCGAGGCGAAGGCGTTGATGCTTCAGCAGGCGTTCGACGTCTGGGGCGCGCTGCGGGTAGAGATCAGGACCGACGTACGCAATACCAGATCGCGAGCCGCGATCGAGCGGATCGGTGGCACCTATGAGGGCACGCTGCGCCAGCACATGATCGTCGACGGCCGCGTACGCAACACAGCGTATTACAGCGTCATAGACACGGACTGGCGGGATCCCGGTCACCGTGCCTACAAGAACGCACGTTCCTACGGCATCATCCCCAGGGCCGAGCCACTCGTCTGAGCACACCCGGTTCTGTCAGCTAGATTTGAAGGCGAAGATGTCCTCCAAGCCGACTTTCACCGTGGGCTCGCCCGAAAGCGCCGAATCCATCACCATCCGCCGTGTCGCTACGCTGGCCGAATACGATGAGTGCGTCGTCATCGAGCGTGAAACGTGGGGCAGTCAGTTCGCCGAGGTGGTGCCGAGCATCATTCTGCGCATCGCCCAGGAAGTGGGTGGCGTTACCGCTGCGGCATTCGCCCCCGATGGCTCCATGCTCGGCTTCGTTTTCGGTATTACGGGCGTTCGCGACGGCGAGCTTGCGCACTGGTCCGACATGCTGGCGGTACGTGTCGGCGCGCGTGACATGGGTCTCGGGAAGAGGCTGAAGACGTATCAGCGCGATCTCCTGCTCGAGATCGGGGTGCGCAAGATGTACTGGACGTATGACCCCCTCGTGGCGCGCAACGCATATCTGAATCTGATGCAGCTCGGCGCGCGCGCGGTGGAATATCGCACGAATTTCTACGGTGAAGACACCGGCAGCGTGCTGCACAGCGCGCTCGGCACCGATCGCTTCATCGTTGCGTGGCAGCTCGACGATACCGCGCCGCGGGGCATCAACCTGGACACGGTAGAGTGGTCGAGCACGCCCCTCGTCGAGGACGTGCTTCCGGATCGGCTTCCGGATGATGCACGCGTGCGGGTTGCGATACCGAACGATATCTTTGCAGTACTCGACGCCGATGCAAAGCGCGCTACCCGGTGGCGCGAGACGACTCGCGCCGCCCTCACGACATATCTCGACCGCGGATATTCCGTTCTCGGCTTCCTGCGCGGCGATGACGCCAGGCCGGGCACCTATTTACTGGCACGATGACCCGCACCAACGGACCCAACCGATGATTCGAATTCAGGAGATCAAGCTTCACGAAATCCGGCTTCCGCTCAAGGAGCCATTTCGTATCTCGTCCGGATTGTGCACGGAGAGGCGAATCATGCTTCTCAAGGTGCGTGATGCCGACGGCGTCACGGTGTGGAGCGAATGCGTCGCGGGCGAGCGTCCGAACTACGCCTCGGAAACGATAGACGAGGCGTGGCTCGTAATCACCGAGTACGTCGCGCCCCGCGTGTTCGGAATGGCATTCGAGCAGGCCGCGCACGTTCATCCGGCGCTGGAGCTCAATTTCCGTGGCCACAACATGGCAAAGGCCGCGATCGAAATGGCCTCATGGGCGCTCGTCGCAGAGCGGGATGGCATGCCGCTCGCGCGACTGCTCGGCGGCACGCGCAC
>Ga0207667_10003421_pt1 | contig 19596 bp, 16 predicted proteins | sample KBSCornC52_FD_184301 | JGI IMG/M metagenome (GOLD analysis project Ga0207667, IMG submission 184301) | Corn rhizosphere microbial communities from Kellogg Biological Station, Michigan, USA - KBS Corn C5-2 (SPAdes) (version 2) | ecosystem: Host-associated > Plants > Roots > Rhizosphere > Soil ...
CTGCCGTTGCTGCAAAAGCTGTCTATCGGCCATGTGCCGCCCCGCCCCCGCGAAGCCAAGGCTCTGATCCTGGCGCCCACCCGCGAGTTGGCGGTGCAGATCGAGGATAGCCTCCGGACCTATGGCAAATTCCTCAATCTCAAGCGCGCCGTGATCCTGGGCGGCGTCAGCCAGAATGCCCAGGTCAACGCCATGAAGAACGGCGTGGATATCCTGGTGGCGACGCCGGGCCGTCTGCTCGATCTGGTGCAGCAGAAGCATATTCGCCTGGATGCAGTTCAGGTCTTCATCGTCGATGAAGCCGACCGCATGCTGGACATGGGCTTCATCCGCGACGTGCGCAAGATCGTGGCGCATCTGCCGCGCGAACGGCAGTCGATGCTGTTCTCCGCCACCATGCCCGACGACATCGTCAAGCTGGTGGGCGACATGCTGAAAACGCCGGAGCGCATCGAAGTCACGCCCCAGGGCAAGACCGCCGATCGCATCGAGCAGAAACTTTATTACGTGCCGATGCCGCAGAAGCGTCAGTTGCTCAGTGCGTTGTTGAAGGATGAAGCGATGAACCGCGTCATCGTCTTCACCCGCACCAAGCATGGCGCCAACCGCGTCGCCGAGCATCTCAGCAAGACCGGCGTCGTGGCCGAAGCCATTCACGGCAACAAGAGCCAGAATGCCCGTCAGCGGGCGCTGGAAATGTTCCGCACCGGCAAGGCCAGGGTGCTGGTGGCGACCGACATCGCCGCCCGCGGCATCGACATCGACGACATCTCGCATGTGATCAATTTCGAGCTGCCCAATGAGCCGGAAAGCTATGTCCACCGCATCGGCCGCACCGCGCGAGCGGGCGGGCAGGGTATCGCGATCTCCTTCTGCGATTCCTCGGAACGCGACTATCTGCGCGATATCGAACGGCTGACCCGCAACAAGATCACGGCTCTGCCGCACGATCTGCCGGAACTGACCGAAGCCCAGAAGGCCGCCGCGGAAGAGCCGCGCCGCCCGCATGGTCATCGCCACGGCAAGCCCGGTCACAAGTTCGGCGGGCACAAGCCTGGCGGTCCTGGCGGACCGGCCAAGAAGCGCAACGGCTCGCGGGCCCATTGGAACCGCAAGCGGGACGCCGCCTGATAAGCCATGACGGCGATCTTTGTGGACGGCGATGCCTGTCCGGTGAAGGCCGAAGTCGAAAAGGTCGCCACACGGCACGGTCTTGAGGTCACCATCGTCAGCAACGGCGGATTGCGCCCATCGGCCAATCCGCTGATCTGCCATGTGATGGTGCCTGACGGACCCGATGCCGCCGACGACTGGATCGCCGAGCATATCGGTTCCAGCGACATCGCCATTACCGCCGATATTCCGCTGGCGTCGCGCTGCCTTGAAAAAGGCGCGCGCGTCATCGGGCCCAACGGCAAGCCCTTCACCGACGCCAATGTCGGGATGGCGCTGGGGATGCGCGAATTGAGCCGGCACTTGCGCGAAGTGACGGGCGGGCAGACCCATCATGCCGGTTTTTCCAAACAGGACCGCTCGCGGTTCCTGAGTGAACTGGAAAATTGCATCCGGGCCCTGAAACGCGCAGGCTAGAGTGATGTCGCAAGTTCAGACGCATGCCAAAGCCTTCGGTCTTCACCTGGAAAATCATTATGCCCGGTTGCCGGGCGAATTTTACACAAGCATGCCGGCGGAGCGGGTGGGCGAACATCCCGTTTTGCTGCACGCCAATCCCAAGGCTGCATCCCTGATCGGTCTCGATCCGGGTGCGTTTTCCGATCCGGATTTCGTGCGGGTCTTTACGGGCCATGCGAAGTTGGGCGATTTCGAGCCTCTGGCGATGGTCTATTCCGGACACCAGTTCGGCGTCTGGGCCGGGCAATTGGGCGACGGCCGAGCACTTCTGATCGGACAGGCGCGCAACGCCGCCGGCGAATTGTGGGATGTGCAGTTGAAAGGCGCGGGCATGACGCCCTATTCGCGTTTCGCCGATGGCCGCGCCGTGATGCGCTCCACCATCCGGGAATATCTGGGCAGCGAAGCCATCGCGGCATTGGGCATTCCCACCAGCCGCGCCCTTTCGATTATCGCCACCGGTGAAAGCGTGATGCGCGAACAAGCGGAGCCGGGCGCGATCCTGACCCGCCTGGCGCGCAGCCATGTCCGTTTCGGGCATTTCGAGCATTTCCATCATCGCAATCAGCACGAACAGGTGCGGCGCCTGGCCGATCATGTGATTGGCGAATATTTTCCGGACTTCGCTGGCGATCATGCCGGCTGGTTTGGCGAAGTGGTGAAACGCACGGCCGAACTGATGGCGGATTGGATGGCCGTGGGTTTTGCCCATGGCGTGATGAACACCGACAATATGTCCATCCTGGGCCTGACTTTGGATTATGGGCCGTATGGATTCCTGGATGCCTATGATCCGGATTTCATCTGCAACCATACCGATGAAGGCGGGCGCTATTCTTTTTCCAACCAGCCCGGAATCGGCCATTGGAATCTGCGGGCGTTGGCGGTGGCGCTGTCCAGCCTGATCGACAGCGACACGCTGGTGGAAAAGCTGAACGGCTATGAAGCGATTTTCGTCGCCCGCTTCCGCGCCTTGATGCGCGCCAAGCTGGGACTGGTCCGGCGGGAAGAAGGCGATGACGATCTGATCCGGTCGCTGCTGCGCCTGATGGCCAAGACGCGCGCCGACTATACGCAGAGTTTCCGAGGCCTCACCCGCACCGATGAGGACTGGCTCTTCCTGTTCGGCCCGGGCCGGGAGGAAGCGCTGGCCTGGCGCGAGGCCTACCGGGCCCGCATGGACGGGGAAGGCGACCGCCGTGCCGCCATGGACGCGGTCAATCCCAAATATACCTTACGCAACTGGGTGGCCGAGACCGCGATCCGGGCGGTCGAGGACCGGGGCGATTCCGGGCCCTTGGACCGCATCCTGAAGCTGGTGCAGAGCCCCTATGCCGAGCATGCGGGCGAGGATGCCCTGGCCCAGCCGCCGGCCCCCGAATTTTCGGGGCTTTCGGTCTCCTGCTCCTCGTAAAAGCGCCGTTTTGTCCTAAGAAAACGGGTAGCACGGCAGGGGCTGAACCAGTATGGTCCCGCCGCCATGGAACCCTTCAAAAAGCTGGACGGCATCGCCGCCCCCCTCAACATGATCAATGTCGACACCGACATGATCATCCCCAAGCAATTCCTCAAAACTATTCGCCGCACCGGACTGGGCAAGGCCCTGTTCGACGAGATGCGCTACAAGCCTGACGGCAGCGAGAATCCGGACTTCGTGCTGAACAAGCCGGCCTATCGCAAGGCGCAGATCCTGGTCACGGGCGCGAATTTCGGCTGCGGCTCGTCGCGTGAGCATGCGCCCTGGGCGCTTCTGGATTTCGGCATCCGCTGCGTGATCGCGCCCAGCTTCGCGGACATCTTCTATAACAACTGCTTCAAGAACGGCATTTTGCCCATCAAGCTGCCGCAGGAGATCGTGGACAAGCTGATGGACGATGCCGAGCGCGGCGCCAATGCCCGCATCTCGGTCGATCTGGAAGCGATGGAAATCCGCGGTCCCGATGGCGGCATGGTCAAGTTCGAAGTCGATGCTTTCCGCCGCCAGTGCCTGCTGAATGGCTGGGACGATATCGGCCTCACCCTGCGCGACGAAGACAAGATCACGGCGTATGAAGCGCGGCACAAAGCCGACGCGCCCTGGCTGTAAGAGGACGACATGCACAATATTCTGTTGACGCCGGGCGATGGCATCGGCCCCGAAGTGATGGACGCGACCCAGCGGGTGCTGGGCTGGTACGGCCAGAACCGCAATTTCGGCTATACGCTGGAAGAAGGCCTGATCGGCGGCACCGCGTTCGAAAAGACCGGCCGTTCCGATCCCGATGGCACGATCGAGAAAGCCAAGAAGGCCGATGCCGTGCTGTTCGGCGCGGTGGGCGGCCCGCAGTGGGACAGCCTGCCTTTCGCCCAGAAGCCGGAGCGGGGCTTGCTCCGCCTGCGCAAGGATCTGGAGCTGTTCGCTAATCTCAGGCCCGCGTTGTGCTTCGATGCGCTGAAAGACGCGTCCAGCCTCAAGCCCGAAATCGTCTCCGGCCTCGATATTCTCATCGTGCGGGAATTGACCGGCGGGGTTTATTTCGGTGAGCCCAAGGAAACCACCACTTTGCCCGACGGCCAGAAGCGCGCCGTCGACACCCAGGTCTATACGACTTCGGAGATCGCCCGCATCGCCCGTGTCGCCTTCGAACTGGCGCGGCTACGCGGCAATCGCGTCGCCTCGGCGGAAAAGTCGAATGTGATGGTGACGGGCGTGCTTTGGCGCGAGGTCGTGACCAAAGTGCACAAGGACGAATTCCCCGATGTGCAACTCGCCCATGTGCTGGCGGATAATTGCGCCATGCAGCTGGTGCGCAATCCCAAGCAATATGACGTGATCGTCACCGACAATCTGTTCGGCGATGTCCTGTCGGACGAAGCGGCGCAGCTCACCGGCTCCATCGGCATGCTGCCCTCCGCCTCGCTGGGCGCGAAAATCAATGGCAAGCAGGCCGCGCTGTACGAGCCCATCCATGGCAGCGCGCCGGATATCGCGGGCAAGGGCCTGGCCAATCCCATCGCTTCCATCCTCTCCTTCGCCATGTGTCTGCGTTATTCCTTCGGCCGGGTCGAAGACGCTGTGCTGCTGGAGAAAGCGGTGGAGCGGGTGCTGGCTGACGGCTATCGCACCGGCGACATCATGCAGCCGGGAATGAACCAGGTCGGCACCACCGCCATGACGGACGCGATCCTCAAGGCGCTGGCGAAATTGTCGGCTTAGAGCGGTTCCAGGAAAAGTGTGCAGCGGTTTTCCCGTCCGGAGCCGCGATAAAATGAAAAGATAAAATGTTTTCGCGATTCACTGAACCGCGAAAACATTTTATGAGGCGGACCAGAGCCGTTTCAGATTCTGCGTCACCACTTCCAGGCGGACGCGGCTGACATAGTCCATTTTGGCGCCTTCCAGTGCCAGCACGTCCTGTATTTCGAACAGCATGTTGCGCTGGCGTTCTTCGGGAATAATGCTCTCGATGAAGGTGATGGACACCAGCCGCGTGCCTGACGTCACCGGCCGTACTTCGTGCAGCAAGGTGGAGGGGTAGACAAAGGCATCGCCCGGCCCGCCTTTGATCTTGATCGGCATGGTGCCCATGTGCAGCACCAGTTCGCCGCCGTCATAGCTGGCTGGATCGTTAAGGAAGATCGTGCAGGACAGGTCCGAGCGCAGCTGATAGGCGCCCGATTGCGCATGGATGGCCATGAAGGCCGTGTCGGCATGAGCGCCGTATTTCATGCCCGGCTCATAGCGGCTGAGAAGTGGCGGAGCGATGCGCTTGGGAAGGGCGAATTCGCGGAACGGGCGGCAACGCTGAAACGCTTCCACCACGATCTGGGCGGATTCCAGATAGCGCGGATCGCTCTGGTCGGCCTGCAGATTGATTTTGGTGGTGTTGGCAGGGTTCGACAGCCGGCCTTCCACGAAATGGAGCTGGCCCGCCAGCTGCACCAGGCGTGCAACTTCCGCCGGATTCAAGAATGCGCTTATTTCTTGGAACATAATCTCCTCGCTTCAATGCCGGAAACCATAGTTTCGCGGAAACCGCTCGTAAACAGTCGCTATCTATGAAGCGGCCATTGTGCGCTTCCGTCTTATCATGATGACCATCATGTGGCGTTGATGGGCACCTTGCCAGCGGCGACCGGGCTGGGCGCGGGTACGTTGGGCCTAGCGGTGGTGGGCGGGCAGCCCATTCGATGTCGGCCGAATAGTCCGGCGAATAGCGGAACATCCACCATCCGGATAACGTTTCCGGTCGATGGCCCTCAAATTCACCGATCTGCTGAAGCCCACCGAGGCCGGGCTCCATTGCCCGCCCGGCGGCTTCTTCATCGATCCGGTAAGGCCAGTGGATCGCGCCGTGATCACGCATGGCCATGGCGATCATGCCCGAAGCGGCCATGGCGGCGTGCTGGCGACGCCCGAGACCCTGGCGATCATGGCGTCGCGCTATGGCGAAGATTTCGCGGGCGCGCGCGAGGCCGCACCGTATGGCAAGCCCGTCTCCCGCAGCGGCGTCGAAATCGCGCTGGTTCCGGCGGGGCACATATTGGGTTCGGCCCAGGTGGTTTTGCGCTGGAACGGCATGACCATCGTGGTGTCGGGCGATTACAAGCGCCGCCGCGATCCTACCTGCGCCCGTTTCGAGCCGGTGCCCTGCGATGTCTTCGTGAGCGAAGCGACATTCGGACTGCCGGTCTTCCGCCATCCCGATGACGCGGACGAGGTCCGCAAGCTGCTGCGATCCCTGCAGCAATTTCCGGAGCGCACGCACCTGATCGGGGCTTATGCCTTGGGCAAGGCGCAGCGGCTCATCCTGCTACTCAGGGAAGCGGGTTACGACCAGGCCATCTATGTTCATGGCGCCATGGTGGCGCTCAACGCGCTTTATGAATCTCTGGGCGTGAGGCTAGGCGCGCTCGCGCCCGCGACCACCGACAAGCACGCCGGTAAACACGATCGTCTGGAAGGCCGGATCGTGATCGCGCCGCCCTCGGCCATCGCCGACAAATGGTCGCGCCGCTTTGCCGATCCGATTCCCGCCTTTGCCTCGGGCTGGATGCGCGTGAGGGCGCGGGTCCGCCAGCGGCATGTCGAATTACCGTTGATCCTGTCGGACCATGGCGATTGGGACGAACTCACCGGCACCATCGGCGAATTGAAGCCGCAGGAATTATGGGTCACTCATGGCAGCGAGGACGCGCTGCTGCGCTGGGCCGGCCTGAACGGTATCACGGCGCGGGCGCTGGACCTGCTCGGCTATGAAGACGAGGAAGGCGCATGAAGGCCTTCGCCCGTCTGCTCGACCGCCTGTCCTTTTCGCCCGCCCGCAACGTCAAGCTCACTTTGCTGCGCGATTATCTTTCCAATGCGCCCGATCCGGAGCGCGGCTGGGCGCTGGCCAGCCTGACCGGCGAATTGTCGTTCGACGAAGCCAAGCCCGCGATGATCCGCAAAGCGATCGAGGCGCGGGTGGATCCGCAGCTTTTCGCGCTCTCCTATGATTTTGTCGGCGATCTGGCCGAGACCGTGGCGCTGGCATGGCCGTCAAAGCCTGGTGCGAATGCGGAGCCGGAACTGCCCGAAGTGGTGGAAGCGTTGCGCGGCGCGCCGCGCCGGGAAGTGCCGCAATTGCTGGAGCGCTGGCTGGATGCATTGGACGCCGACGGCCGGTGGGCGCTGCTCAAGCTTCTCACCGGCGGCCTGCGGGTGGGCGTTTCGGCGCGGCTGGCGAAACAGGCGTTGGCAAACCTGGGCGGTATCGATGTTTCGGAAATCGAAGAAATCTGGCACGGCCAGACGCCGCCTTACGAAGACCTCTTTGCCTGGTTGGAAAAACGGGGAGAGCGGCCCAGCGCCGATGCGCCGGCGCGGTTTCGTCCCGTCATGCTGGCCCAGGCGTTGGATGAGGCAAATGATTTCGCCAAGCTCAATCCTGCCGATTATGCCGCCGAATGGAAATGGGATGGGATCCGGGTGCAGGCGGTCAATGAAGGCGGCCAGCGCAAGCTTTACAGCCGCACGGGCGATGACATCGGAAAATCCTTTCCCGACGTGCTGGCGGCTCTGAACTTCGAAGGCGCGCTGGATGGCGAGTTGCTCATCTTGCGCAACGGCCGGATCGGCAGCTTTGGCGAGTTGCAGCAGCGCCTGAACCGCAAGACCGCGGGCGCGGAGTTGATCGACAAGTATCCGGCCGGCATCCGCGCCTATGACCTTCTTCTGGACGGCAAGGAGGACATCAGGCGGCAATCCTTTCCGGAGCGGCGTCGGCGGCTGGAAGCGTTCGTGGCGAGGCTTCATTCCGCCCATATCGACCTCTCGCCGCTTCAGCCTTTCGCGGACTGGCCGGACCTGGCCCGGTTGCGCGCCGATCCGCCGCCGGGCGATGCGGCCCGCGCCGAGGGCATCATGCTGAAGCGGCGCGATTCCATCTATGAAGCGGGGAGGCCCAAAGGGCCCTGGTTCAAATGGAAGCGCGACCCCCATCTGGTCGATGCGGTGCTGATGTATGCCCAGCGGGGACACGGCAAGCGGTCGGGCTTTTATTCCGATTTCACATTCGGCGTCTGGCGGACGGAAGACGGGGGCGTCGCGTCTCTGACCCCGGTGGGCAAGGCCTATTTTGGCTTTACGGATGAGGAGCTGGCGAAGCTGGACAAGTTTGTCCGGGACAATACGGTCGAGCGGTTCGGTCCGGTTCGCAGCGTCCGGGCGACCCAGGATTTCGGCCTGGTGCTGGAAATCGCGTTTGAAGGGCTGCAGCGCTCGACCCGCCATAAATCCGGGGTGGCGATGCGCTTTCCCCGGATCAACCGGATTCGTTGGGACAAGCCCGCCAGGGAGGCCGATACCCTCCCGGAACTGGAGAAAATCCTGGCCCGGGACGAGGCCGGAATGCCCCGAAAAACCATAAAAAACACTGCGGGTTAGGTGAAACCCACGGGGCCGTTGCGTTGCCTACGCGGTTGCAACATAAAGCTTCGTCAATCTTCCCAGGCCATGCGTATGTCTGTGCCCTTTCGCCGCCTCCTGGTGGCCAATCGTTCCGAGATCGCGATCCGCGTGTTCCGTGCGGCGACCGAACTCGGCATCTCCACCATCGCGGTCTATGCGGAAGAGGACAAACTCTCCCTTCACCGCTTCAAGGCGGACGAGGCCTATCAGATCGGCAAGGGCAAGGGCCCGGTCGAAGCCTATCTCTCCATCGACGAGATCCTCAGGGTGGCCAAGGAGGCCAAGGCCGACGCCATCCATCCTGGCTATGGATTGCTGTCCGAAAGCCCGGAATTCGCGGAGGCCTGCGCCGCGGCCGGCATCGTCTTTATCGGTCCGTCGCCCAAGACCCTGCGCATGCTGGGCAACAAGGTGGATGCGCGCAACCTGGCCGTCTCGGTGGGCGTGCCGGTGATGCCCGCCAGCCCGCCCTTGCCGGACGATCCGGAAAAGGTGAAGGCGCTGGCGCGCGAGGTCGGCTACCCGGTGATGCTGAAAGCCTCCTGGGGCGGCGGCGGACGCGGCATGCGGCCCATCGACAGCGAAGACGCGTTGCTCGATGCCGTCTTCACCGCCAAGCGCGAAGCCAAGGCCGCGTTCGGCAAGGACGAAGTTTATCTGGAAAAGCTGGTGCGCCGCGCCCGCCATGTCGAAGTGCAGGTCTTGGGCGATGCCCACGGCACCCTGGTGCATCTCTATGAGCGCGACTGCTCCATCCAACGTCGCAACCAGAAAGTGATCGAGCGGGCGCCTGCGCCTTATCTCGACCCCGCCACGCGCCAGGAATTATGCGCGGCGGCGCTCAAGATCGCCGGCGGCACCGATTATGTGGGCGCCGGCACGGTCGAATTCCTGATGGATGTCGACAGCGGCAAATTCTATTTCATCGAAGTCAATCCGCGCGTCCAGGTCGAGCACACGGTCACCGAAGTGATCTGCGATCTCGACATCGTGAAGGCCCAGATCCGCATCGCCGAAGGCAAGCGCATCGGCGTTCCCACCGATGACGGCGGTTACGAAACCGGCATTCCGCCGCAGGAGCTGATTTCGCCCCGCGGCCATGCCATGCAGTGCCGCATCACCACGGAAAATCCGGAAAATAATTTCATTCCCGATTACGGCCGCATCATCGCTTATCGCGGCGCCACCGGCTTCGGCATCCGCATCGATGGCGGCACCGCCTATTCGGGCGCGGTGGTGACCCGCTGGTATGACCCGTTGCTGGAAAAGGTCACGGCCTGGGCTTCGACACCGGGCGAGGCGATCGCCCGCATGGAACGGGCCTTGCGCGAATACCGCATCCGGGGCGTGGCGACCAATCTGCCGTTCTTGGAATCGGTGCTCAGCCATCCCAAGTTTCGTTCCAATCAATACACCACGCGCTTCATCGACGAGACGCCGGAGCTGTTCCATCTGCCGCCCCGCCGCGACCGCGCCACCAAGCTGCTCACCTATATCGCTGACGTGACGGTGAACGGTCATCCGGAAACGCGCGGCCGTGCCATGCCGCCCGCCGATGCCAGGAAGCCTGCGGTTCCTCAATTCGATGGCGCACCCGTTCCCGGCACCAAGCAGCGCCTGGATCAGCTGGGTCCGGACAAATTTGCGGCCTGGATGAAGGACCAGAAACAGGTCCTGATCACCGACACTACCATGCGCGATGGTCATCAGTCCCTGCTGGCGACGCGAGTGCGCACTTACGATATCGCGGGCGTGGCCTCGGCCTATGCCAAGGGGCTGCCGCAGCTTCTGTCGCTGGAATGCTGGGGCGGTGCCACCTTCGACGTGGCGATGCGCTTTTTGGGCGAGGATCCCTGGGAGCGGCTGGCGCGGATCCGCGAAGCCTCGCCCAACATCCTCACCCAGATGCTGCTGCGCGGCGCCAATGGTGTGGGTTACACCAATTATCCCGACAATGTGGTGAAGGAATTCGTTCGCCGCACCGCTGCCGCGGGCATGGACCTGTTCCGCATCTTCGACTGCCTCAACTGGGTGGAGAATATGCGCGTCGCCATCGATGCGGTGCGCGATGCGGGCAAGCTGGCGGAAGGCGCGGTCTGTTATACCGGCGATATTTTCGATCCGGCGCGCTCCAAATACGATCTGGCCTATTACATCCGCATGGCCAAGGAGATCGAGAAGGCCGGGTGCCATATCCTGGCGATCAAGGACATGGCCGGCCTGCTCAAGCCCGCCCAGGCGCGCGTGCTGGTGGCGGCGCTGAAGAATGAAATCGGCCTGCCGATCCATCTGCACACCCACGACACGTCGGGCATCGCGGGCGCCACCATCCTGGCGGCGATCGATGCGGGCGTGGATGCGGTGGACGGCGCGATGGACGCGATGTCGGGCAATACCTCGCAGCCTTGTCTGGGCTCCGTGGTGGAGGCCTTGCGCCACACGCCGCGCGATCCGGGCCTGGATCCCGAAGCCATCCGCCAGATCAGCTTTTATTGGGAAGCGGTGCGCACCCAATATGCCGCGTTCGAAAGCGATCTGAAGGCGGGCGCCTCGGAAGTCTATCTGCACGAAATGCCGGGCGGCCAGTTCACCAATCTCAAGGAACAGGCCCGCTCGCTGGGACTGGAAACGCGCTGGCACGAAGTCGCCAAAGCCTATCGCGCCGCCAATGATCTGTTCGGCGACATCGTGAAAGTCACGCCGTCTTCCAAAGTGGTGGGCGACATGGCGCTGATGATGGTGTCGCAGAATCTTACTAGCGCCGAAGTGCTGGATCCCAAAACCGACATGGCGTTCCCCGCTTCGGTGGTGGAGATGCTGCGCGGCGATCTGGGCCAGCCCCTGGGCGGCTGGCCGAAGGCGCTGCAGGACAAGGCGCTGAAGGACATCAAGCCGATCACCGAACGGCCCGGCGCGCGCCTGGCGCCAGCCGATCTCGACGCCACCCGCAAGGAGGTCGAGACCAAGATCGGCCGTCCGCTGGAAGGCGACGAGCTGATGTCGTATCTGATGTATCCCAAAGTCTTCACGGATTATGCGGCGATGCAGGGCAAATATGGTCCGGTATCGGTGCTGCCCACGCCGGTTTTCTTTTACGGCATGAAATTGGGCGAAGAGATTGCGGTCGAGCTGGAGCGAGGCAAGTCGCTGGTGCTGCGCCTGCAGACCATCGGCGAGACCGACGAAGAAGGCAAAGTGCGCGTCTTCTTCGAACTCAACGGCCAGCCCCGCATTGTCAAGGTGCCCAATCGCTCCGCCAAGGCGACGGTGGAAGTGCGCCGCAAGGCGGAAGAGGGCAATGACAGCCATGTCGCCGCGCCTATGCCGGGCGCCGTCTCCACCGTCGCGGTGAAGAAGGGCGAAACGGTCAAGGCGGGCGATGTGCTTCTCACCATCGAAGCGATGAAGATGGAAACCGCGCTGCATGCGCCGCGCGACGGCACCGTCACCGAATTGCTGGTGACGCCGGGTGCTCAGATCGACGCCAAGGATCTTCTGGTTGTCTTGAGCTAGGCGAGCCGGGCGCGAGAGGGTTCACCGCACCCGGCTCTAACCCTCCACGGCCTTTTGGGGCCGAATATGGGCTTGGCTCATGTTCTGCCTTGGTGTCAGCGATTCAATTCTTTGCTGCGCGGATGGTTAAAAGCCGGCCGCGAAATAAGGCGAACCGTGTGACAGGCCTGGCGCCGGCGTGTAGACAAAGGGGATGAGCGCAGCGATCCATCCCGCCTGCGACGCGGGAAACGTCGCCCGTCCCGCCGCATATCGTGGCGCACATCCTGGCGCAGTGGCCGTTCGCCATCCCCGCTGGGTCCTGACAGCGACCATTCTCGCGTCCAGCCTCGCTTTCATCGACGGCTCGGTGGTCAATGTCGGCCTGGCCGCCATCGGCGGCAGCCTGAAAGCGGGGGCGGGGGACCTCGCCTGGGTGATCAATGCCTATTTGCTGCCTCTGGGGGCTTTGCTGCTTTTGGGCGGTGCAGCGGGCGACCGCTATGGCCGGATGCGGCTTCTGGTGGCGGGCACACTGCTGTTCGGCCTGGCCTCCATCGCCTGCGCCCTGGCGCCCAGCCTGCCTTTGCTGCTGGCCGGACGGGCCGTGCAGGGCATCGGCGCGGCGATGCTTTTGCCCAACAGCCTGGCGATCCTGGGCGCGTCCTTTTCGGGCCCGGCGCGAGGTCAGGCGGTGGGAATCTGGGCGGCAATGGGATCGGTGATGGGCGCGGCCGGACCCGTGCTGGGCGGCTGGCTGATCGACACGCTGAGCTGGCGCGCCATCTTCCTGATCAACTTGCCGCTGGTGGCGGGAGCGGTCCTGCTGGCTTTGCTTTTCATCCAAGACACGCAGGAACCGGACGCGCCCGCGCTTGACGTGCCGGGCGGCGTGCTGGCGACGGCAGGGCTGGGCGTGCTCACCTGGGGGCTCACCATCGGGGCCGGACCTTCCGGCTGGAGCATCCTCGCCATTGCTCTGACGGGCGCCGGCTCGCTGTTGATGCTGGGCTTTCTGGTGATCGAAAAACAACGGGGCGAAAAAGCGATGATGCCGCTTAGCCTGTTCGGTGCGGCCAGCTTTGTGGGACTGACGATTTTCACTTGGCTGCTTTGGGGCGCGCTGGGTGGGTTGATCACCCTGGTTCCCTATCTGCTGATCAAGGCCGGCGGCTATTCCGGCACCGGCGCGGGCGCGGCGCTGGTGCCATTTGCCCTCGTGCTGACCGTGGGTTCGCCTGTGATGGGCAAGGTGGCGGGAGAACTGGGGCCGCGCCTGCCGCTCACCTTCGGCGCACTGGTGACGGCCGGTGGATTCCTCTTGCTGCTGCGGGCGGGCGATGCCGCCGATTACTGGACCGATATCTTTCCCGGCATTCTGGTGCTCGCCATCGGGATGTCGGGCGCGGTGGCGCCTTTGACCACGGCGGTCCTTTCATCGGTGGACAGCGCCCATACCGGCTCGGCGTCCGGCCTCAATAGCGCGGTGGCACGGGTCGCGGGCATGGTCGCGGTGGCGCTCTTGGGCGGCGTGCTGGGCATGTCGGGTCCGGCCCTGATGTACGGCTTCGGTGTTGCGATGATCGTTTGCGCCGCCGCCGCCCTGGCGGGCGCGGCTTGCGCTTTTTTTCTCATCCGCATCGATGGCGGCCGGGTGAAGCCGCCATAGCCGCGCGTCTCTTGTCAATTCTCGAAAGGCGCGCCGTTCTCGACCGCCACCCAGGCCTTGGCCATGCGCTCGGTCGGCAGCCAGACGGTGGGTTCATCCGGCATCTTGGCGCCGGGTACCACCGCCGCGACCGTATGCTTGGCCAGATCGCCCTGCCAGCCCTTGGAGGCGTCCAGCGATTTCAGCGTGGCCGAGCCCGAGGTGATCCGCATCGGCAAGACATCGTCGAAGAACATGCGCGACATCTCGTCGGAGCGGCCGACAGCGTGCGGCGTATTGGGCTCCTGCACCAGGGCCCAGAGCGCGCCGGGACGGCGGTTCATCGAGAAGATGCCGGTCACGGCGGTGATGCGATATTGCAGATCGTCATTGCCCACGAACAACAGCGCGGGCACCCCCCGCATCGCCTTGGAAGCCGTGCCGGTATAATAGAAATTGCCTTTGTTGACGATGAAGGCGGCGACGCGCTCCGGCTTCCAGGCGGCAATTTCGTAATTCACTTCCCCGCCCGCCGACATGCCCCACAGGACCAGCGGCGCCTTGGCCAGTTCCGGGTGCTTGGAACGTTTGGCGAAGGCATTGATCGCCTTGAACAGAGCAGGGCCGCTGCCCTTGCTCACATCGGCATAATCCTCCACGAAGGACGGCACCTTGTCGGTGAAATGGGTGCCGATCACCGCCAGCTTGTGCCTCGCGGCCCATTGCCGCCACACCGGATCGGATGCCATCTGCCGGCCTTCGCCGTTGGAGCCGGGATTGAGCACCAGGATACCGTCCAGCCTGGCCACGCCTTCCGGCGCCCAGAAGCGGAATTCGGCCTTGTCATAATTGGCGCCGGGCGGCGCGGCTTCATCCAGGGTGGTGGGATCGGGTTGCAGCGGCGGCTCGCTGCGCGGGGCCTGCGCCTGCGCAAGTCCCGTGAACGCGATCAGAGCCGCACCCACGGCAATATGCTTGAGAAATTCCGACATGTCCCCATCCCCTGCTTTTCTAAGTGCCTTGTTGGGCGGCATCCTAGGGAGCGGATGGCGCGCTTCCAAGAGCTAATCTGCACGCATGCCGGTGGCCCACATGTTGCGACCGCGAAACTTCGACACGAATGTTTATTCCAAATTCATTAGACAGATAAGCGCAAACGGCCTTTGAATCGACGCCACGCAACGGGGGTTGATCGAAGGAGTTTTCCTTGGACGCCTATGAGATTCGCATCGTGAAAAAGCAGAAAGTTTCGCCCGTGATCTATGCCTGCTCGCAAGCCAGCGATCACGCGGCCATCCGGCGCGCCAAAAGCCTGAGCGAGGACGGCGATCAGGTGGAAGTCTGGCGTGGCCTGGATTGCGTCTATGCGACCGCGGCGCCCCCATTTCGCCAATGACCATCCGGGCCCGGGCCGTCCTTCTGGGCGACCGCCTCAGTCCGGACCGCGCGGCGCAGGCGCGGGTGATTTCCACCGCGCCTTTCGCCTTTCGCAAAGGGGACGGATTTGTCGTCGCTTTCCGTTATGGCGCGGCGGTGCTGGTCGGGCTTGATCCCGCTGAAGAGGAAGAAACGCTGTCACGCCTGGCCGGGCCTGCCGCCGGCGCGCGCGAGGAAGAACGGATCGAGGTGGAATTGGGCGCGGGTCCCGATGAAGGCCTTACCGCCGCCGGAGTTTTGCAGTTGCGCGAACTCACGCCCGCGCATGTGCTGGTGCTGGCCGATATTCTGGGCAAGAGCGTGGCCCTGGCGCATTACGAGAAGGAAATCGCCTTGGTCCTCGACGCCGTCGAGCCGGCAGCCAGCACGCTGGCGGCCACGGGACGGATCCCCAGCGCCCGCAAGGCGCTGTTGAAGCTGGTCGGCTCCGCACTGCTCGCCCAGCACCGCGTGTCGGGCCGTATCGCCTTTGCCGAAAAGCCCGACATTCTGTGGGAGCATCCGGAGCTGGAGCGCTTCTATGCCCGGCTGGAGGACGAATATGAAATCGTGGAGCGGGGCACCCTGCTCAACGGCAAGATGAATGTGATCGCCAGCGTCGCCGAGACCTTCACCGACATGATGGACACGGCCCGCTCCGCCCGGCTGGAGCTTCTGATCGTGATCCTGATCCTGGCGGAGCTGGTGATCGCCGCCGCCACTTTGTTTCATCCCTGGTGAGGGGCGGCTCGCCTGCTATTGCGCGGTCCAGCCACCATCGATGGGAATGATCGCGCCGGTGATAGAACGGGCGCTGTCAGATGCCAGATAGACGGCGAGATCGGCCACTTCCTCCACCGTTACGAACTGCTTGGTGGGCTGGGCAAGCAGCAGCACATCGTTGATCACTTGCTCGCGCGTCAGGCCCCGCGCCGCCATGGTGTCGGGGATCTGTTTCTCCACCAGCGGCGTCCAGACATAGCCCGGGCAGATGGCGTTGACGGTGATGCCGAAGGTGGCGGTCTCCAGTGAAATCGTCTTGGTCAGTCCGGCTATGCCGTGCTTGGCGGAGACATAGGCCGATTTGAACGGTGAGGCGACCAGGGCATGGGCCGACGCGGTGTTGACGATGCGGCCCCATTTCTTTGCCTTCATGCCCGGCACCGCGGCGCGAATGGCATGAAAGGCGGCGGACAGGTTGATGGCGATGATCTGATTCCATTTCTCCACCGGGAAATCCTCGACCGGGGAAACAAATTGGATGCCCGCATTGTTGACCAGGATATCGACCCCGCCCAGCTTGGCCTGGGCTTCGGCCACCATCGCGGCGATCTCCTCTCCCTTGCTCATGTCGGCGCCGGAATAATGCGCCCGGACGCCGAATTCACTTTCGATTCCTGCACGCTCTTTTTCGATGGCGTCCTTGTCGCCGAAACCGTTGATCACGATGTCGGCGCCTTGCCTGGCATAGGCCCGCGCGATGGCGAGGCCGATACCGCTGGTCGAGCCGGTGACGAGGGCGACCTTGCCTTTGAGCATGACGAAATCCTTGGATTGGAAGGGGACCGTACAATGGCCCCGGTTGAACCTTTAACGAGAGTTTATTTTTGAACCGTGAATGTCACGGGAATTTTAACCCGACCGGCCATACATTCACGGCATGGACGGAAAACCCATCGAAATCGAAGGCCATATCATGCCCGGCTGGCGGCCGGCGCGCTGTGGCCGCGTCGCGCTGGTGCTGCAGGGCGGGGGCGCGCTGGGCGCGTACCAGGCCGGCGTCTATCAGGCGATGCATGAGGCTGGACTGGAGCCGGATTGGGTCTCTGGCGTCTCCATCGGCGCGGTGAACGCCGCCATCATTGCGGGCAACAAGCCCGAAAAACGACTCGAAAAGCTGACCGCTTTCTGGAATCGCATCACCGACCGCACAGTCTGGCTGCTCACGCCGGACGGCGATATTTTCCGCCAGATGCGCAACGCCACCTCGGCTTTTTATACGATGGCGATGGGGCAGCCCGGTTTTTTCGCACCGCATAAGCTCAATCCCTGGTTCAGTCCCGCGGGCGCCAAGAGCGCCACCAGCTATTACGACAGCGCGCCATTGCGCGAGACCTTGCTGGAGTTGGTGGATTTCGACCTTTTGAACAAGGGTGGTTGCCGCTTTTCGGTGGGCGCGGTCAATGTGATGACCGGCAATTTCATTTTCTTCGACAATGCCCAGCACAAAATCGGCCCGGAACACATCATGGCGTCCGGGGCCCTGCCGCCCGCTTTCGCGCCGGTTCAGATCGGCACGGATTATTTCTGGGACGGCGGCATCGTCTCCAACACGCCGCTGCAGCATCTGCTGGCCCAGGATGACGACATCAATTCCTTGGTCTTCCAGGTCGACCTGTTCAGCGCCTCAGGCGCCCTGCCGCGCACCATGGCGGATGTGATGGGCCGGGAAAAAGACATCTCCTATTCCTCCCGCACCCGCCAGGTCACGGATATGTTCCAGCGGCTGCAGCGCTGGAAGACCCGCGCCTATCGCGCCCTCTTGAAAATTCCCGAGGCCGACCTGACGGACGAGGAGCGCGCGATGCGCGACAAGCTCGCACGGCTGCCCGCCCATACCATCCTTCAGCTGATCTATCAGCAGAAAAGCTATGAGGGGAACGCCAAGGATTACGAATTTTCCCGCACCTCCATGCGCGAGCATTGGCAGAGCGGCCATGACGACACCGAGCGCACCATGCTGCACAAGCATTGGCTGGAGATGCCGCCGGAAAATACCGGCATCGTCACCCACGACATCCACCGCGACCGCGAAGAGCGGGTCTGGTGAAGCGGACCCGCTACTTGCCCGGCGCGGACATGTCTTTCACCGGCACGTGCGGAAACTGGCTGGGCAGGCAATGCGCGAGGCGGCGGCATTCCCGGACCAGGTGAGATTGGTCGGCGTAACCGGCATCGGCTGCGAGCGAGCCGATGGTGCGCGCCGGATTTCCGCGCGCGAGCCTGAGGTAACGCTGAAATCGCAAAATCCGATGCAGCGTTTTCGGGCCATAGCCGAACGACGCCTCGAATTGCCGGCGCAATGTCCGTTCGCTCATCTGTAATTGGGCCATCAGGCGCGGAACGATGTCTTGTCCGGACGATGGTCCTTGCAACAGGATGCGGTGCGCGTATTGCAGTTCGGGTCTCGGCAAAGGCATCGTGGCGGCCAGTCCGGCCAGCGCCCGTTCGAGATGGGCGGCCGGGTTTTCCGGATCGCGAGTCGGGGCCGCCTGGTCGGCGCGCCGGCCCGCCGGCCCCCAAACATCCTCCAGCCAGACGCGTTGATCGCACAGATCGGCCATGGCCGGTCCAAGCCAGCCCCGTGCGGCGCCCGGCTGAAAGCGGAAGCCGATGACCGTCATTCCCGCGGCAAGCGTTTCCGCCTGAGGGCTGCGGTCCGGACCGGCGACGCGCCAGCGCCCGCCCATCCATTGCAGATCAATGGCGCCATCCGGGACCACCAGGATTGGACCTTCTGTGCCAATTCGATTGATCCAGACGCGGGAAAAATGCTTGCGCAGCGGTTGGCTGGGCAGGCGCTCGCAATAATGGCCCGTGCCATGGGCGAGCATGGGGGCTGCATCTGTCATGCCGCCCGACCTGTGAGCAGGCCGGATTTGGCCGTTTTGATCAAGACCGGCACAGCCGCCCGCGCGACAACCGGCCAGTCAATTTCGCAGACAGGAAGAACGATGAAATCGCGCATCTCAGTGCTTACGCTCGGAGTCGATGACGTGGAGCGGTCAATGAAATTCTATCGGGACGGGCTGGGCCTGTCGACCAAAGGCATTACCGGCCAGCAATATGAACATGGAACAGTGGCCTTCTTCGATCTGGAAGCGGGTTTCAAGCTCGCTCTTTTCTCCCGGGCTGATCTCGCCCTCGATGCGAGAATGAAGCAAACCGGGCGCAGTCCTGCGGATTTCAGCATCGGCCATAACGTGCGCACGCCCGAAGAGGTCGATGCGGTCATGCAGCAGGCCCAGGCGTGCGGCGCCGTTATCGTCAAACAGGCCGCCGCCACTTTCTGGGGCGGCTATGCCGGCTATTTCCAGGACCCCGATGGCCATCTGTGGGAGGTGATCTGGAATCCCCGACTGTTGCCTGAAACCTGATCCTTCCATCAATCGCCGGGCTTCAGCACATTGTTCGCCCGGTCGCGATCCGGCACCACATGATCCGGATCGACCGTGACCGACAGGATCGGCTTGGTGCTGTCCAGCCTGAGTTCGACTTCCGACTTCTGGATCCAGCTTTCCGCCGGCAGCGCGATGCGCCGCTTTTCGCCGCCGGCGAATGCGACCTCCACTGTGGCGGGCATCACCAGCCGGTCCTGATTGGCGATGGTCACCACCGCGCCTTTGTCCCAGCCTTCCTTGGCGGGGACCGCGCCGGTCACGGCCAGGTCCAGATTCCAATTGTTGAAATACCAACC
>Ga0207667_10003430_pt1 | contig 19570 bp, 26 predicted proteins | sample KBSCornC52_FD_184301 | JGI IMG/M metagenome (GOLD analysis project Ga0207667, IMG submission 184301) | Corn rhizosphere microbial communities from Kellogg Biological Station, Michigan, USA - KBS Corn C5-2 (SPAdes) (version 2) | ecosystem: Host-associated > Plants > Roots > Rhizosphere > Soil ...
AACGAACGTCAAGCTGCCGCCAACGCGCAAGCACGAACCCAGGCTGAAGCAGACGATGCGAACCGGCAGCGGAACCAGGCGCAGTCTGACCAAGCCAGTGCCGAGTTAGCGAAAGCCCAGGCAGAGTCGGACACAGTCAAAGCACAAGCGGCGACACGTGAGGCACAAACCGCCACAGCAAACGCTCAGGCTGCAAAGGCTCAGGCCGAAACTGACGCAGCAAGGGCGCAGGCCGACGCCGCGAAGGCCCAGTCAGATTCTGACAAAGCCAGATCTGACATGGCGGACAGCCAAGCTGCTTCGGCCAGCGCACTCTTAGCAGCCCAGACCGATGCCGATCAATCCCGCGCGACCGCACAGCAGGCCCAGTTGAGTGCACAGCAAGCGGAGGCCGACAAAGTGGCGATGCGCGCCAAATTGTCCGAGCAGCTGAACGCAGTCCTTGAGACTCGCGACAGTGCACGGGGTCTCATCGTCAGCATGTCTGATGTCTTGTTTGACAGCGGGAAGTACTCGTTAAAGCCGGGCGCTCGAGAGAAGCTGGCAAAAGTCGCCGGCATTCTACTCGCGTATCCGGACCTGAACATTGCAGTCGGCGGCTACACGGACAATGTGGGCGGCGATGCAATGAATCAGAAACTCTCTGAAAATCGCGCGGGCTCGGTACGTGATTACCTGATGCAAGAAGGGGTCTCGGCGAACTCGGTGACCGCTCAGGGTTATGGCAACAGTTCACCGGTTGCCACAAACAATAACGCCGCTGGGCGCCAGCAGAACCGAAGGGTTGAACTCGTGGTTTCCGGCGAGGCCATCGGCCACCCCGTCGATGCTACAACGGGGAGCTTGCGCTAAAAAGCGATTTGAACATGTAGCCAGCGCCGACTCGGGATAGCGACCCGAATCTCGATGTCCCACGCAGTGGTGATGGTTTTCCTCGCGGCCTTCGTCGTTCCTGGTTTTCGGAGCGGAACCGAAAGTCCACGGGGGAGTTCAACTCAGAGACCCCGAACCTGTTTGCGAGATCGAGAAAAGGAGTGACATATGCTTGGAACCATACTGATCGTGATTCTGCTTTTAACGCTCTTTGGTGCGCTGCCCCGGTGGTCGCACAGTCGAAGCTGGGGCTATGCCCCGAGCGGCACCGTAGGCCTGATCCTTGTCATTGTTGTGATTCTGCTGCTTCTCGGCAGAATCTGAATTGTGCGCATCAACATGCCAAGTGGGCCGCAGCGAAGCGTCGGCTTCCGGTTTTCTTTCCGCGCGTCAGTGCTTCTGCTTGGTGGGACCTGTACATCAGGAGGATCAATACGCCGGTCGACCATACAGTTACCTACTCGAACAAGTGCGCGCAGACAAATTGGTCTTGCCTAACTTCGATCTCGATAGTGGCCAAGCGACCAAAGCGAATAAATACTCCCTGGATGACGGAGCTTATGCCAAGTTGTTGGCCCGCGCATAGGGCAGGAATTTCGACCTCACAACGCACAGCTGAATCAGTTCAGAGGACCTGAAAGAGAGTGGATGTGCTCGTCTCCACCTTCATAGTGGCATTGTGCAACGCGATAGATGGTCTGAATTGCTCAGATGTGTTTGCGTGAACGCGCTAGCGCAGCTTCTTGCCAAACCTGGTTTTGCGTCCGGAGTGGCTCGCTGTCCCTAAGAGAAGCGACACCGGAAGCCGCAGGGTTCGCACGGCCGGAGTGTTTCCACTGACTACTTGAACGACTGTGCAATCACCTTCTTCAAAAGGTTCCGATACGAGCTCGAAGTGCTCCCCATACAGGTTAATGTGCGAGCCTACCGTGTAGCCCAGTTCTTTGATCCTGGCAGAGTTTCCAGTGGGCGAACATGAAACGGCAGGTTTGCCTGTGCTCGCGGGTGATCGGACTCTCGGAGCAACAACTTCGGGGGGAATCACGAACCTCCTGATTTCACAGACGAAAACAGGCGTGAAGAGCTTCAAGAGAAGAATAGAGACATCCTCGCCGCACTGCCCTAGAATTGCCGTGCTCGGAGTAGTTGGTTCCCTGGCTTCTGCCGCCAGCGATTCGTAGTATTCCGGCCGTACTATAGACCTCAGACGCTCGGCGCTCGATTCCCCTCAAGGAGTTGGGCCAGGGTTGCCACGAGGTTGCTGGCCGGAGCGCCCTTTGCATAGAAGCCGTGCGCCCTCGCGTCGGGTGGTAACTTCGTCACCATCTCAATGCGCGCCGCTCATAGCAATGGTCACAATCTGCGGAAATCGGCGCTGTTGTACCTCCGGAAGATCGAAACCGGACCTTTGCGGCATGTTCAGATCCGAGACAACTACATTGGGTGTGCTTTTACTAATCAACAGAAGAGCTTCGAGGCCAACCTCAGCTTCGGCAACATCGTAGCCGGCGGACTCCAGCAGCAGGGACATGCCGGCACGTATCGCTGGATCGTCATCCACAACAAGAACTTGTGAGAGGAACGCCATAGTAACAACCATCACTATGGCAGAGGCGCCTGTCGAAGTCTGGTCAAAATTGACCAGGGCCCTTCGTCACGCGATTTTCATGTCGCAACGAGAAGTTTGGCCGTTAGACATTTCGCGACGCCGACCTGATGCTCTGGACTTGCTTGCGCATTCCAAAACTTGAATCGCTCTTGATGCAGGTCCGAAATTCACGCCTTGCCTCATACTCAATGCGAAATGCACCGCGGCCCACACGAAGTGAGGAGGATCGGATTTGGAAACGAGTATATCCACCAGGTGCTGGGAACTCACAGGTAATTCCTCGGGTTCAGCCAGCATGACAATAGGTATGTTGGGACGAACTTGCTTGATCTCGGAGGCGACTGCCGAGGCATCGAAGAGGCCTTGGTTGTAGTACTCAAGCACGATCGCGTCCACAGGCCGTGTGCCTAAGAGTCCCAAAGCGTCCTGACCGGTTGCGGCACTCAGCAATTCGTATCCATTTCCCTGCAGCACCCGCATCCGATCCGGGTCGCGATGAATGCAGAGCAGGACAGGGTTTGCGGCCATATCGGCCTCAGGTATTACTACCGCTGGCCGCCGGATTCTGTTCACAATTGCACACTGTTTCGGAGGTGCCAAAGGGCGAGGACGATCTGCCCGCTGCAGCGGAGGATTTCCTGCGACGGAACGGGCACCAGGTCTGGTTAGGTTCTAACTACTTACCTTAGAGACACAAAGCCAAGGATTCCCGACAATTGAACGCCGAGCACGACGTACGAGTCTCCCTCGCGTCGGCCGTATTCATTCCGGCTGTTATAGCCGTCCTCATAGCCGCGACGGAACCCCTCGCGGAAGTAGTAGCTGTAATCGTCCTGGTCTACATAAAAGCCGTCGTAGCCGAAGTTGGCGTCCTGATAGGCGTACGCGTCCTGGTAGTCGGAATGCCAGCGGTCCTCGCGGTCTGCCTGTCCGGTCCGGAAGCCTTCTCCGTAGCCATAATTAACAGCCCGCCGCAGCACGTCGGCGCCGTATTGATTGATCTCGTAGTAGTTGCCGCCGCGCTGGTACCGATAGATAGGGGCAGTGTAATAGTAGGGGTCACGATCGTAGTCGCGATTGCGATTGTTCTCGAACCGGGCTTGCTCTTCGCGTTCGCGCCGTAAGTAATCTTCCTGAAAACGATACTGTGCCGTGCGTCGCTGCTGCTGCAACTGTTCCGTTCTCTGCTGTTCCAGGCCACGCTGGCGCTGCTGGTCTTGTTCCTGGCGGAACTGAGCCGTGCGTCGCTGTTGCTCTGCGACCATGTGCTGCTGGCGTTGTTGGGAGAGACGCTCGCCTTGCTGGCGATTGTGTTCCTGTTCCTGCTGCGCCTGCTGACGGTTCTGATCCTGCCGCCGATCCTGATTCTGCTGCGGAACTTCTTGCTGCTGTTGCCGATTCTGCTCCCGCTGATTCTGATCATTCGCGCGCTGTTGCTGCTGGTTCCGCTCTTGCTGCTGTTGCTGCTGGACCTGTTGTTGTTTGTTCCGATCATGCTGTTGCTGCGCTTGCCGGCTCTGATCCTGTTGCTTTTGTTCGGTGGCACGCTCTTGCTGTTGGTTCTGCTCTTGTTGCTGTTGCTCTTGCTGTTGTTTGTTTCGATCTTGCTGCTGCTGGACTTGCTGTTCCTTGTCCTGATTTGCCCGGGGTTCAGTCGCGGGCTGTGGTCTGTTCGCCTCCTGCGGCCTCTGCGCGTGCTGCGGCTCAGGCCTGGATGGCTTCTGGTCCTGCTGCTTCGCAGGTTTGTCTTTGTCAGACTTGTTCTGATTTTCGTCCGGCTGATCCTGCTGTGGGTAAGCGAGAGCAGCGGCCCCAAAAAGCACGAACAAAGCCGCCGAGCTGAGAACTGCAATGCGTTTCATTGAGTATTGCCTCTACTTCAGACTAGACGCCGGGGAGGAGATTAGCTGTGTTCTTTTGATCAGACGGGGTGTCTGGATTTGTTTTAGCGGCCAAATCCAATCGTGTCTCTTTTGACGGACTGTGCGATATTGACCAGCGCTGAACGTCGGCGTGCTGTACTGTGGCTTTAATTGCAGACTGAGGTTCTTACACCTCTTTTCAAGAAGGCGCTCTCTTCTCCAGCTGGGCGCCTTTTTATATTCCAGCACGGTGACACCGTTGTCCCAGAGCCGTGATAGCATGCAATTGAGGTGGTTATCACCTTCTCCTCTTTCAGGTCTCCTGAACTAAGTCAGCCCATCTGAAGTTCGCTCTCCTTAGGTCTCTCGAGAAAGCTGTGTACCCAGATGGAGTCGAATGCGATCCTGCAGGAAGTTCAGCAACTCTACAACATCAGTGACCGTCTTGATTTACTTGCAGAGAAACACCCAGTTCTGTCAGAAGGGCTCCTCGGCATCTCGGGTAGCGTTCGCAACACCGCGACATTATTAGAGGTTCTGGTTGCCACGAAAATGCCCCCACTCGCGGGGCTGAATCCAACCATCGCCTGAACTTTCGCTATAACTTGGCGATAGAGTTTCGGTTAGTTAGTCGTGGAGAACGACATTGAGAAGTGAACTGTGGACTTGCAGGCCGGTCGTGTCATAGTTCACGAAACCCAGCTTTCTGAACCGGTTCATAAAGAAGCTGACTCGCGAACGCGTTGTTCCGATCATCTCGGCGAGAGTCTCCTGGCCGATCTTCGGTATCACCGCGTCCGGCACGCCTTCCTTGCCGAAGTGCGCCAGTAAGAGCAGAATCCGCGCGAGCCGCTTCTCGCTGGAATTGAACAGTTGGTCCACCAGATCTTCTTCGTAGCGGATGTTCCGGGCCAGCAGATACGCAACGAACAGGTCGGAGAGCGTGTGCTCGCGGTGGAGCGCCGCCATCATGGCCTCCCGTTCAATCCTCATTACCGTGCAATCCGTCATTGCTGTTGCACTGCCCATGCGCAAGGTCTGACCTGCAAGCGAGCCTTCGCCAAAAAAGTCTCCCTCGTTCAAGATGCCGATGGTTGCCTCTTTGCCTATCTTCGAGACCACGCTAAGTTGTACTTTGCCTCGCTGAAGATAGAATACTGCGTCCGCGGGATCTCCTTGCGCAAAGATCGCCTGCTTCTTGGAAAACAGAACAACTCTTCTGCCCTCCCCGATCGTAGCCAGGAACTTCTTTGGATCGAAGTCATACGATTTGTTTGCGGCTACAACGGCTGACATTGCGGACTTCTCCTGTACAGGCTGGGGCTACACTCCATAGAACATTCTCACAATTCCATCCTCGAAAGATGGTCACTTTTGATCATTTTGCGATCGAACACCCGCATGGCTCCTCCTATCGTTTCTCGAAGCTCGGGACTTTGAGCAATATTGAGCATCCGTTCCGGTACCGATTCTTCATTATGACCGAGTGAAGAGCCGAGAACTCACCCCGAAACAGGTCATGTCGGTCCCGTGTCCCACTTGTGGAGCTGCCATTCACGAACGCTGCGAACTGCATTCGGGAGCCCTGCGGACCGAGGCGCACAGGGACCGGAAGCTTTCGGCAGCCGATGCTCTGGGGAACCAAGTCCCGCATTCCGGGGGCAGGCGAACGGAGTCGCCGCACTTCTGAACGGACGGAATCGTGCTGTTGACCCCTCCCTATTCGATGGTGCCGAAACATAAGACGCGAATTCTGGTAGTCGAAGATGACGCTACTGTGCGTCTGACCATTTCAGCCCTGCTTCGCGAGCAAGGCTATGACGTCTCCATTGCGATTGACGGCTTCGACGCCCTTTTGCAGCTGGAGCAGAAGGTTCCGGACCTTATCCTCTCCGATCTGAACATGCCCCAAATGTCGGGATTCGAGTTGCTGTCGGTGGTACGGCGCAGGTTCCCGGAGATTCTGGTTGTGGCTTCCAGCGGCGCTTATGTTGCCGGTGGCGTCCCGAATGGAGTAATAGCGGATGCCTTCTATGCGAAAGGCGACGAAAACGCATCTCAGCTCCTGGAAATTATTGGCGGCTTGATCCGACGCGGTCCCTCAGGGCACAAGGGAGAAAAAGCGCCCGTTTGGATTCCGCGCAACGGCACCGACCAGGAGGGCAAACCGTTTGTTGTCCTCACTTGTACCCAATGCCTGAGGTCATTTCCATTTGCCGTCGACCATGAGCCCACCGGAGAAGTTCTAAAAACTCCGTGCATCTATTGCCCTCACGAAGTGACCTACATCATCGATTTTTCGCGATCCGTGAACTCACCCGAGAAGCGGGCGGCGTGGAAAGCGGCATTTCTCAAGTCGCAAAGTAAGTCGGCTTAAAACGCTCTTCCCGGGTTAAGTTTCCCTAACGTTCAACGGAACAGATCACGCTTCGTGGAACTAAACCTGCGAGTTCGCATTGCGCACCCTGCGGGTGCGAGTGTTGCTCCTACCGACTACAGCGTTTGTGACGACTCGGTCTGGTTGAGCAATTGTGAGCAGCCCCAGGAAGGTTTTCGATGGCAAAATTCAGAAACTCGGAGGCAAATTGTTCAACGAATTCCTTGTGGAGGCTCGGTATGAGGACCTTTCGCATATTGCTAGCTGACGATCATCCAGTATTTCGCCTTGGCCTGTGTTCCCTGCTTGGATCTCACGCCGGGTGGGAAATCTGCGGACAGGCGTCGAATGGACGTGAAGCCATAGAGAAGTGCAGCCAGCTGAAACCTGACCTTCTAATTTTGGACATTGCCATGCCGGAGCTCAACGGTGTGGATGCGGCGCGGCGCATCTTGAGAGACAACCCTCGGCAAACAATCCTGGTCCTGAGTGAGGTGGCTTCCGAACAAACGATCCGGGATTGTTTGCAAGCAGGAGTTCGGGGTTGGGTTTACAAGTCTGACAACACGGCTGAACTGACAGCGGCGGTGGAGTCGCTGCAAAGGCAGCGGTCCACCTTCAGCTCGCGCGTCTGCGACCTCATTCTGGACGGTTACCTTCTAGGCCAACGGTTCGGTCCCGTCACCCTCATAGCGCCGCGCTTGTCGCTGCGGGAGCGGGAAGTCGTGCAGCTCGTGGGTGAGGGCAAGACCTCGAAGGAAGTCGCGTCCATCCTTGGCATGTCCCGGAAGACGGCCGAAACGCATCGCAGCAACATCCTGATGAAGCTCAATCTTCATTCCACTGTTGAATTGGTGCTATATGCGATTCAGAACGATATTGTCAGCGCTGCGCACTTTCCAACGGCTGTTCCTTATGCGCCGCACAATGGGAATGGCCGAGAGCAAGTTTTGGTTTGAATACGCTCCGCGAAAATGTTCTAGAAGGAATATGGATATGTCAGGTGAACCCGAAGAGATCCTGCGCTCGCCACAGACAACCGACACGACGCAGATTCCGATGGAAACCCAACCTTCGGCGTCGCCCGAAGATTACGCTGCCGACCCAAAGGGACTCACCCCGGCGGGCAGCGAACCCGAGGACAACTCTCGCATCCTGCAACTCGCCAGCATCGCTCAGTACCGAGCGAAGCGTCGGATAGCAATGGCAGAGAAAACTCGCCGCTACGAGCAATTGGAACCAGCTTTCTCCGCCAGAAAAAGCTAGCATGGGAACGGATTGCAGAATTGTTGTGAGGAAGGGATGAGGAAGGGATCATGAAGAGCCACTACCTGCACCTACGGGCGTTTTCCTGTGACATATGTCAAGGGCCGGTTGTAACTGGCTCGACAGCAGTGCGGGAGAGTGACATCCAGAGAGAAACTGAGATCACACAAGTAGGAGCTATTTGCCTGTCATGCGGCCACCGTCAGAGCGAAGCCACTGCCCCGGGCAGAACGCGCGACTTTCCACCCGTCTTGTGGGATCCTCCGAAAGAGCCCCTCACGGGTCATGCGGCGAGCGCTTATCTTGAGATGCTCAATCGCGAGGCCCAAGACTCGAGGCCCAAGACTAAGGATCGTGCTGTGGATTCCGAAGCTGCCTTCACCCGCAGAGTGTTCACCCAATCCCGTTTTTCGGCGAGCGGTTCATGAAGAAACTGCCCCGCCAACGCAGCGTTCCTACCATCTCCGCTCAGGTGTTCTGACTGACCCTTAGAGCCAGCAGTCTTCCGAAACCCAATTCACCTCGGTGCGCCAATAGTGAGCGATACGGCTCAGTATTTCTTGCAGAAGTGAGCGAAGATCAAAGATGCCTCAGGATTGAGGTTTCCGCCAAACCAGACGGGACACCAAGCTCTTGGGCCAGCCGTTACCGCAGAGTGACTCGCAAGCTCGGCGTTTGATTGTCCGAATCTTGGAGTTGAGCCGCTCCAGTGATAAGGAGGATCAACATGCATCCAAAAGAGTTGATGAAACCTGACTTGCTGAGTGAGATCGTGCTACTAACCTTCGGCACCATCGTACTTTCATCGGTCGCGCTGGTTGTAGTGGCTGCGATCGCGCGTTCTTGACATGCTCCACGAAGCGACTTGGTTAACCGATGACTCCTACCGTACAAGTCGGATCAATTCTGATGGAAGAACGCCTTGGAATCGCGCAATTCCTCAAGCTGAAGAGCGAGGCCTACTCCGGAAATTGGAGCGTTGTCCAAGGCTTCGATGGCTACGCCCTGGATCGCAAGATCCATGTAGCCGGCTGGAACTTCTTTTTCATGGCGGCGGAAGTAAAAGTGATGTTCTTTGGACGTCCGGGAACCACCAAGATACGGAATGCGGTGCGACGAATTCTCGCGAAGCTGAAGCCGCAGAGCTTCAACTGCCTTGAAGTAACTGGAATCAAGAAGAAGCGTTTCTGGGGACTGCGTTATGCGACCGTTTCCGCGCATGCCCGTCACATCCAGCCGAGTTGCTATCTCGAGGCAGCCCGCGTACGGCGGGCCGCCCAATTGGATTCCGAATGGGCCAATGGTTGAGCGCCGGTAATGGCCGCCAAGTGCTGCGCATGAACATGCAGGAGGCGCATTGACACCGCAGCATGATTTTTATCTCGGCGTCGTAGTTACAGTGATGTTCCTGGCAGGCTGTGTCATTGCGGTCATGAATCGATATCGACGGTCTCGCGAGCGCAGGCGGTGGGAATAGCGAAGACGGATTTGGCGGCGCCCAGCCGGGGCTGCGTTCTGGAGAGTGGAAAATGACAAACCTATCGACTGACCATGATCACAATTTCGATCAGATCCTCGAGTCCGCGGTTGTTGCGAGTTGGGCAAGCCTGATGCGCGGCACCGAGAGCGGGTCCATCCATATCGAATACGACGTCACACCGAGCGGTGCTTTGGACTTTCTGCAAATCTGGGCATGCCTAACCAGAGGCCACTGGCTTCTGGTTTGCGAGTACCAAAGAGCAGCTTTGGAGTCCCACCGCGGCCTGCGCTTTCACAATGGATACCAGTCGGAGGATCTAGCACGCATTCTAGAACCGGTGATCGCACATCCGAAGGCGTTCATTCCTCCTCAGAGGCTGGACCGAGCGGGATTACTGCAGATCGCAACGCCTACGAAGAAGGAGTGCACTGCAGCGGCAGCCACGGTGAACGATGCGTTTGACCGCATCAACTCCGCCACCCCAGAATCGGCTCTGGCCTGACCTGAAGCCAGCTGGGATGTACATGCGTTAGTATTCTTTTGTAGGCCGCCGACTGCGAATGAGACGCCTTTCCCTGTTCAAAGTGGCTAAAGAGAGTTTACGCGGCCTTACTGTTGCAGGAGGGCGTTGATAAGGGTCTCTGGCCCCTCCAATCCATAGACAAGCGCGTCGGCGAATTCTCGCTTTTCAATTTTCATATTCGAGATCGCAATGATTCGCCCCTCGGGGCATTTTTGGCGGAAAGCTTTCGCAAGCCGATTCCTGACCGGACTGCGGAAGGGAGTAACAGACCAACAGAACACCGCAATCCATTTGCCTGATCTGTTATAACGCGGCATTCGCATCTTCGGTGGTCAGCCCGTTGAATCCAGCGCTTTGGAGCACCGCATTTCTGAGCCAGAGCAGTTCGTGATCTCCTCCGACTGCAACGATTCTGTTGCTTTCTTGCAAGGACTCACCAACACAGGAGAAAGAGTTTTTAACGGGGTGCAGGTCCCAGCATAAGTAGAAGCCAGCTTTGCGGCCATACCCCACAACGCTGTAGATCAGCAGGAGAAGAAGAGTCGCTACTTAGGAACAAAACATCCCGCGGAGGGTCGGATAGCCCTTGAACACAAAGTACACGGCTAGTCGAGAAGTTGGGTCGGGACCGATGCCATTTTAGAAATACGGCGCGCTTCTGGCGTCTGGTCAATTTTGATCAGTGTCCGCCGTCCCATATGAGGATACTGGAGCTGGAGAGATTCCTGTAAGAGCTTCGATATCGACGCTGGTAAAACCGTCTTTTGACCGCCGTATTTCCAACTCTGCCGAGCGGGGCCCCTAGTTCTGGATTCTCACCTTCAGCGCGTCGGCCCTTAGCGACCCAGGACGATTGATGTGTCAACAAAACAGACGGCAGCTTCGATGGCAATCCTGGAGTTCGTGAAGCGGCGCCCAGTGGCATCCAGAAAAAGTCCTGGGCCACCGGTTCGCTCTCAGTCGAGCGCGGGCCTCCCCAGCCGCATCGCCGTGATTGGCAACTATCTTCCCCGGCAGTGCGGGATCGCCACTTTTACAACCGATTTGTGCGAGGCAATTTCTGCGGAGTACGGATCGGCGCGTCTGTTCGCTGTACCGGTCAACGACACAGAATCTGGGTACGCGTACCCTGAGCGAGTGAGACTCGCACTACAGCAGGATGACTTGTCGTCGTACGAGCAGGCCGCTGACTTTTTGAACTTCACGAATTTCGATCTGGTATGCCTGCAGCACGAATACGGAATCTTCGGTGGACCGGCAGGCAGTCACATTTTGGCCCTACTTCGCCGCCTGAAGATGCCGGTTATAACCACACTCCACACGGTTTTGCGAGAGCCGAATCCTGATCAGCGGTGCGCGATGGAAGAGATCGCCGGATTATCGGACCGTCTCATCGTGATGAGCGAGCTCTCATCCCAGATTCTGCAGGAGATCTTCAAAGTCCCGGGCGGCAAGATTGACATGGTTCCGCATGGGGTTCCTGACTTGCCATTCCTCGATCCCAATTTCTACAAAGACCGTTTCGGCGTGGAAGGAAAAGCAGTCCTGCTCACGTTCGGGTTGCTCTCGCCGAACAAGGGAATCGAGAACGTGATTAAGGCGCTGCCGGAGATCCTGTCGAAACACAAGAACGTTATTTACATCGTGGCTGGCGCGACCCATCCGCACATTCTGCGTCGTGAAGGCGACGCCTATAGAACCTACTTGCAGCAGCTTGCGAAAGAGATGGGGGTGGAATCGCAGGTGCAATTTCACAACCGCTTTGTCAGCCCAACCGAGATGGCGGAATTTATCGGCGCTTCGGACATCTACATCACTCCCTACCGTTTTGAGGCACAAGTTGTTTCGGGGACGCTAGCCTACGCAGTGGGAGCCGGCAAGGCAATCATCTCGACTCCCTACTGGCATGCGATCGAGTTGCTGGACGATCGCCGGGGAGCGCTGGTGCCCTTTCAAGATTCAGAAGCAATTGCGCGGAGAGCCGTCGAGTTGTTGGACACTCCCGCGATTCGGCATGGCATGCGGAAACGCGCCTACATTTATGGGCGAGACATGGTCTGGAAGCGTGTAGCGCAAGGTTACATGACGAGTTTCGCGCAAGCACGCAGCGACCGCGCCCTCCGGCCGCGAGCAATGTTTGCGGATGAATCAACGGAGAAACTTTTCGACCTTCTGCCAGCACTTAACCTGGACCACCTGCACCGGTTGACCGACGATACCGGCATGCTCCAGCATGCAACGTTCGCCGTGCCCAATTGCAGCGAGGGATACACCACCGACGATAACGCCCGTGCTCTGGTTTTGACCGTCCTGATCGAGCAGTTAGGGGAGAGCAACTCAAACGGAATCGACAAACTCATGTCCCGATACATGGCCTTTCTCGGCCATGCTTTCAATCCGGAGAACAACAGATTTAGAAATTTTCTGACTTACGCCCGGCAATGGACGGAGGCCGCAGGTTCCGAAGATTCGCATGGGCGAGCGCTGTGGGCGCTGGGTACGGTTCTTGGCCGCTCGCGCAATGACGCGCTTCGCGGCGCCGCCGGACGCCTTTTCGAGAATGCGGTCCCATGTGCTATTACTTTCAGCAGTCCCCGCGCGTGGGCATTCGCGCTACTTGGCATTCAGGAGTACCTCGACCGTTTTCCAGGGGACCGCAACGCACAACACACGCGTTCGGCACTGGCAAACCGGCTCCTCGAACTTTATGGTTCGAATCAATCTCCGGAGTGGAACTGGTTTGAAGATGTGCTTGCGTATTCAAACGCCAGACTGTCACAAGCGGTGCTGCTTGCCGGTCGGCGGAGTTCGGATGCCAGTATGATCTCGGCGGGATTGGGAACACTCAGTTGGCTGTGCGAAGCCCAGCGTTCTCCGAATGATGATCATTTTGTGCCTATCGGCTCGCAAGGTTTCTTTCGCCGAGGACAAGAGAAGGCCCGCTTCGATCAACAGCCTCTGGAAGCTGGAGGTGCTGTATCCGCGTGCCTTGAAGCCTACCGCGCGACAGGAGAAGATCGTTGGCTTAGCGAGGCATGGTCTGCGTTCAACTGGTTCCTGGGCAAGAACGATCTGGAAATTGCCTTGTATGACCCAGCGACTGGCGGCTGCCGAGACGGCCTACACCCGGAACGCGTAAATCAAAACCAGGGAGCCGAGTCGACCTTAGCGTTCCTGATGGCGCTGGTCGAAATGCGTTCGCTGCAACCGAAAAACGGCGACGACGTATTTGCCGTTCGCGCCGATGAAGGCCTGATTGCTATTCATGAGTAAAAACCTATGAGCGTTGCTGTCACCGTCCGCCCCGAAGCGCTGCTTCTCCGGCATCCTGCCAACCCAATCTTGAGCGGCAAGGATTGGCCCTATTCCGTTAACAGTGTCTTCAATGCGGGAGCAACGTTGATGCCGGATGGCTCAACATTGCTGCTCTGTCGCGTGGAAGACCGCCGCGGGCTGTCGCATTTGTGTGCGGCTCGATCTCGCAACGGCGTGGATCACTGGCAAATCGACCCTCAGCCGACATTGATGCCCAATCCGCGGGAATATCCCGAGGAGATTTGGGGCATCGAGGATCCTCGGCTCACATTTGTTCCCGAGCTGCAGCAATACGCGGTGACATACACGTCCTATTCCCGCGGTGGGCCGGGAGTGTCGCTGGCTCTGACTCGAGACTTCCGGACTTTTGAGCGATACGGCGTCATTATGCCTCCCGATGACAAAGATTCGGCGCTGCTGCCACGAAAGATCGGCGGTTACTGGGCGCTCATCCATCGGCCAATGACGCCGCTTGGCTCGCACATGTGGATTTCCTACTCCCCCGACCTCCGACATTGGGGCCGGCATAGACTCATGCTGGAGGCGCGGCGTGGTGCCTGGTGGGACGCAAACAAGATTGGGTTGTCGCCTCCGCCGATCGAGACTTCCAAAGGTTGGCTCGTGCTTTACCACGGTGTCAGGCACACGCCCTCCGGTTGCCTTTACCGTCTGGGCCTGGCGCTGTTCGATCTCGAGAATCCGGAAAAATGCCTGCTGCGCGGCGATTCGTGGATCTTCGGTCCTGAGGCGGAATACGAGCGCAATGGTGATGTCAACGACGTAGTGTTTCCCTGCGGGTACACCATGAATGCCGATCAAGACACTCTCAATATCTACTACGGCGCGGCTGACAGTTCGATTGCCCTGGCCCGCGCTAGCGTAAGCGCCCTTTTGACTTGGCTCGACGCCAATGGAAGTTGTGAACGAAGGCGCGATCAGGACCGATGAACCCACTGCATTGGATGATTCAGTTTGCCTTTGGCTGTCATCATCGTCACATGAGCCGCGTATTCACAATCGACAAGCGGACGTATAAGGTTTGCCTGGATTGCAGGCACGAATTCAGATTGCCGGACGCTTCACTCGGTGCCAGCATTGGTGACAACGTTGGCGCACGTTTAAAGCTTGCGAAACATGCGAGGATTTCGATGTTTTGACTCGTAAATCTGTGCTTGCCAGTACCGTCGGCGCGTACGCTGGAGGAACGATGACAGAAAAACAATGGACTGTTAAAGGCTTGATGGAAGCTCTGAAACGCTTTACCTGAAAGCAAAGGTCTATTACGAGATGGGTCCGAATGTACCGGGAACCATCGGGAAGGCGCAGTACGTTAGGGTGTGGGGCGACGATGAGATGGGAGTGCTACTGGACCGGTAGCCGGCTATTCCTACCAAACGAAATCCAGCACCCGCTGAAGAACTCGCAAAACAGGCTCAACAAAGAATTCGTACAACAGGGTTCGCAGTGGGTGGTTCATTTGGAGGTTGTCTCCTAACCCAAAAGCAAAAAGCTATCTGTGAGGATCTGAAGCCCAGAGTTGGAGCTTGCGGCCTTCCGCATCGGGGTGGCGTTTCTGCAGCCACATCAGCCGACGGTCGGCGACCGTCAGTTTCCAACTCGGAGTTATCGGTTCCATCTTCGAACGCTTCGTGCTCTCCAGTCGTGCATTCATGAGGCTTCCTCGCGCATCGACTCAACTTCCTCTTCTTCTCTTAAGTACCCGGTAGCCTCATCGGCGCTTAGGCATTCTTTGGGGCAGGCTTCGTCTCCAATTTGCGAGGAATTGGCATAATCGCTGGAATTGTTAGTAATGGGCTGATCAACAGCTTTTCCAAACAAAGGGTCGGTTCCCCGGGGTAGATGGATCTTTCTTGTGACGGCCATACACCTCATCCTTTCAAACAACCGGTGCTGACGGAAGTGTAAGAAATTCCAGGCGCCAAATCTGGTCAAAATCGCTCAACAGCCGCCAGTGGTGTCCCCTTCTTGCCACGAAGCCGGTCGCGGCGGTCAATATTGCTCAGTAATTTGAGAGCCCCAGTCTCGATACTGGAATTGATCGCCATAGCGGGGTGGTCGGACTTTATACACCAAGTAGGCGTTGATCCTGAAAAGTTCACAGTTCATGCGCTCCCCGGGAACGGTCTGGAGGTTTATGAGTATCTACATGGTGGCGTCCTTGGTTCTAATGCTCGTGTGGTTTCTTGGCTGGATTGTCTTTCGTGTGAATAGCGGGCTGATTCACATTCTTCTTTGTGGCGCGATCGTTTCATTCGTCTTGTACTTCTTCCGCGGCAGGCATGCGGAAGCTGACTTACGCATCAATCGCTGACGGCTGATCACCAAGATACTGATTGGCTGCTTGAACTATTAGCGCCATCAGGTCCGCAGGGACAAACTATGACGCCAACCGTAGAAGTCGGAACAATTCTGATCGGAGACCGACCCCGGATCACACAACTCCTCGCGCTCGAAATTGAGCCGTACGATGATGGGTGGGCCGTCCTGCGCGGAATCAACGGTGCCGCGCTCGATCGCAAGATACATGCGGGCTGAAATTTCTTTTGTATGGCGGCGGAACGCAAAGTGACGTTCTTTGGATCCCTCGGAACCGCCAGGATCCGGAACGCAATGCGACGAATTCTCGGGAAGGCAAGGCCGCAAGGCTTCAACTGCCTTGAAGTAACCGGAATCGTGGCGAGGCGGTTTCTGGGAATGCGTTACGGGACTGTCTCCGCGCATTCGCGACACATTCAGCAGAGTTGCTCTCTCGACGAAGTCAGCATCCGGCGGACCGCCCAGCGGGATGCCGAATGGGCCAACGGTTGAGCGCCCTTAATGGCCGCAAAGCTTACTGAACCTGGAGTTTATGAAGAACAAAGGACTCACTCCAAAGCAGCTCATCGCCGTACCGTGTCCTACATGTGGTGCCGCGATCGGTGAACCTTGCGAATTGCATAATGGTGCGTTGCGCAGCGAGCCGCACCGGGACCGGAAGTTTGCCGCAGCCGATGCAGTAGAAGCGAAGTCGACCAAGAAGACATGAGGCCATCCTGCACCGCAGTTGGCTTTGGAATTTCCACAACGACGACGGCGACGACCTTTCGGCGACAAGGCCCATGACCCTTCCTCCCTCAAGGTGAACTCGTGCTCGCCTTGCATTGATTAACAACGGGAGTTGCCTGGATAGGATATTCTGACAAGATGGATCATCTATTGGTGCTTCGGGACAAGATCGGGCGTCTCCGGGAAGAGATCGCTGCTATTCAGAACCTAAATGAGCAGTTTCGGCGTGACGGCGTGAATGGAACAGAGGCTCAAGTCGCTCACGGAAAAAGAATGGAACGGTTGCAAGCAATCCAGCAGGAGCTTGTTCAACTCGCCGACCTTGGTCGCAAAGTTGTCTCCACAGAACAAATGAGAGAAAAGCACCGCACTCGACTCCATCTGGTCAACAAACGAGCGTCGTAGCGCTCGTTTGCATTCCGGAGCGAAGCAACTCAGTCCTGATCCCTACGGACCTTTTTACGGGCACGCTTTCGCGCCAGGGCTTCCTTCAGGCGACGCTTCGCACCGGGCTTGAGGTAATAGGAGTGGCGCTTCACTTCCTTGATAATGTCCTCCGTCTGGACTTTGCGCTTGAACCGCCGCAGGGCACTCTCGATAGACTCGCCATCCTGCAATCGAACTTCTGCCAAATCATGGCCTCCAAACTCGTACTGCACATCAAGCTTACGCCATTTGGACTGAACATCCTTCAGTTGTTCCCCTCCAGCCCGAAATAGTGAACCACTTCGTGCAGGAGCATCTGGCAAACTTGCACCTCCATCTCTGCAACTTACCTGGTGGCAGATAGGTTTTCGAGGTAAGTGTCACCCTTGGTCACACCCATCACCTCAGCCTTGGCTTCGAGCCAGTCGTCGAGAGCGTGCCCGTCTGCGTGCCCTCTTTCTTCGTACAGTTGATAAGCTCGGTTGCGGACTCTGTCCTCCAGTTCAGCGAACCCTACCTTCCCGAAATCGTGGTGGGCAGGACTCAATTGAAGTTGCATGATTTCCGCTCCTTCTTGGTGGTATCGGTGGGGACCCAAGGCGATGCTCGCTCGCGCTTCTTGCCGAGTACTCCCTTGACCCTACGCTGGATCGAGAGTGGGTTCAACGCCCGACAATGGGGCAAAGCTTTCGGCGAGATTCCAGTACACGGATACAGTGCTAGCCGAAACTGACCCCAGGTCAAATGACATGATTGGGATTAATCACCCACCGACCACGACGCAGAAATACCTGTCTTTATGGCGTTTGCCGACTGGCGAATTGATACACTAAGGGCGGTTCGCTCTCGGGATGCTCCCGGTGGAAGCTGTATGCGATGCAAAATCCATGCATCCAGCTCCTCCGAGTCAGCCACCACCGGACTGCGCCGAGAGTGGTTTACGCGCTTGACCGGCAACCCGTCCCTTCCCAACGTTGGACGGTGCGCACACCATACCGTGAGATGGCTGGCAAGCTCTTTCCAGCTGGTCAGAATCACAGGAGTATCTTACAGCTTGCCACAAGGCAAGCATTTGAGAGCGTACAATAAACAACCTACGCACTTTTCCGGCAAGTTTGGCATTACGGTCTCTTGCGCAGAGAAACGAGGCCAAATGCCGAGTTCAAGTATTTGTTCAAAGCTACGACTCGAGAATGCCCGACGAAAGATCGTTTGCACTCAAGAGACCCTTCGCTGCTCCCGCGAGGTACTCCGAATATCACGAGAGGCGCAGGCTGACCGAGGCAGGCTGACCGAGAAAGAAGCGGGCTGAAGGCCCTTACACGGCGTTCTTGAGGCAGGATGGTCCCTCCCTATCCAGGCGTCGCTATTCATTTCAGTGGTCGCAGATCACACAGATCGTTGGAAATTGCTGAGTCAGCCGACGTGTACGCACAAATCAAGTGTTGGATGGCATCCCCGAGCAAGGCTTCTCCGAGATCTCGCACAACGAACGCCTGAAAACAGCCGTTAAATCCAGGCCGGCCCAGGCTGCCGATGCCTCCTTCTTGGGACTAAACTGGTAATGATGAACCATTCAGAAAGACAGGGAAAGACGCGGCGATTCGACCCGAAGACTTTTCTCGCGACCATCGGCGAAGGCAGAAAGAATGTGAGCGTTGCCAGGAAACGTGTGGTTTTTTCTCAAGGCGATGTAGCTGACGCAGTGTTCTACATAAAAAAGGGAAAGGTCCGGCTGACCGTAGTATCAAAAACGGGTAAAGAAGCAACGATCGCGATCATGAGTGAAGCCAATTTCTTCGGCGAAGGTGCATTGGCCGGGCAGCCATTGCGCATGGGCTCAGCGGTTGCCATGACCGATTGTGAGCTCCTGCGAATTGAGAAGAAGGCGATGATGGAAGCGCTTCACCGTGAACATGCCTTTTCTGACGTATTTGTTGCTTATCTATTGGCCCGCAACATCCGTTATGAAGAGGATCTCGTTGACCAACTATTTAATTCCAGCGAGAAGCGGCTGGCCCGAGTCCTGCTGATGCTGGCCCACTTTGGCAAAGAGGGAGTACCCGAGACGGTTGTTCCCAAGATCAGCCAGGAGACCCTCGCCGAGATGATCGGCACCACCCGTTCGCGCGTGAGCTTCTTCATGAACCGGTTCCGCAGATTGGGCTTCATTCACTACGCTGGCGGCATCGAAGGAGGCCTGCAGGTACACAGTTCGCTCTTGAACGTGGTTCTGCACGATTGAGTACTGACAAGTCCAGCCCTGACGTTTGCCTTCCGGCAAGTGTTCAATTTTGACCAGATTTTCACACTAACAGCACGCGACAATCTCCACTGCTTCTGTTTTCCCGGATTCATGAACTGCTGAGCTGTTTCCGAACGTTAGCAAGTCCCAGATTCATCGTTTGAGCGCAAGTGCAGTGCCCGTCGACCCATCCCGGGTACAAGGAGGCAGCAACGCGTGCGCGTTCATCTGATCAACCCCAGTGACGTCTCTTTTGGCACCGCCGTCATCACGCCGCGATGGTTGTATGTTCTTGCCGCCGCAACGCCTGCAAGGCTCGGGGATCCTGTGCTCACCGACGAAACCCTGGAGCAGATCGACCTAGACCGGGTTGACGCGGGTGACGTGGTCGGAATTGGCATTCACACTGCGAACGCTCTCCGTGGCTACACGATCGGGAAAATGGCACGCGCCCGGGGTGCGTATGTGGTATTCGGAGGGATTCACGCGACGCTCTACCCAAATGAAGCTCACGATCTGGGTGGTGCA
>Ga0207667_10003434_pt1 | contig 19555 bp, 20 predicted proteins | sample KBSCornC52_FD_184301 | JGI IMG/M metagenome (GOLD analysis project Ga0207667, IMG submission 184301) | Corn rhizosphere microbial communities from Kellogg Biological Station, Michigan, USA - KBS Corn C5-2 (SPAdes) (version 2) | ecosystem: Host-associated > Plants > Roots > Rhizosphere > Soil ...
TTGCTGGAGGCAGGGTCGACGCGGAAATGCGTCGCCGAAGCGGTGCTCGGCGCGGCCTGGAGCGTGGAGGCGACGGGCGCGAGCTCCACGCTGGATTTTCCCTTGCAGCCGGCGAGCGCCCCGGCGCTGACGCAGAAAAGCCCGAACAGAGACCAAAATTTCACGTCGCGCATCGGCCGCTCTTCCTCTTTGACAGGGTGGGTTCCCGCCTAGTACGTGGGTTTGAGCGAGCGGTTTCGTGCGGTCGGAGTTTTGGCGGGTCAGCTCGGCTCGCCAAGACCCAAGGATGAAGGCTCAATCCCCGTCGAACGTATCCTTGGGCTCCGGTTCGGTGCGATCACCGGGAGCGAACAAGAACACGAACGGGATGATGCCCATACAGACGAGCAGCGTGCCGACGATTTTGGCCAGTGTTACGAAACCAGGTTCGACCATAGCGGCGGGACGATACCCGGCCTTGCTCCGCGCGCAAGGCCTGTTGCCGCGGGCGCGCCAAAGGGATGGAAAGGTGGGGATTTGTCAGAATGTGCTCGGGCGCACCTTTTGCAGCGCGGGAGGCCATGGTGCAAAGTGATCCGCCGCCCTGCTCTCGGGCAGTGCCGCGCCGGCCTCGAGTATTGTTGGTGGACGACGACCCGAGCGTCGTGCGCGGCCTGTGGAGGGCGCTGCACCGGGCCCGCCCAAGCCTTCAGATCAACACGGCTGGAAGCGCCGCGCAGGCGCTCGCAGCCCTCGAAGAGCTCAGCTATGACGCGGTGATCACGGATCTCGAGATGCCCGGTGCGGGCGGCAGGGCGGTGCTGGAGGCGCTCGCGCTCCACCATCCTGAGACGGCACGCATCGCTCATTCGTCTCAGCTCGAGTCAATCGATACGGAGCTGATTCGGTCGCTCTCGCATGTCGTTCTCGCAAAGCCCAGTTCAGAAACGCAATTGCTCGACGCGCTCGAGCAGGCCCTGGAGCTCGCGCAAAAGCCGCTGTTGAGCAACAGCTCCGGGCACTAGCCGAGCAGTTTGGCGATCGTGGCCAGCTGCATGTTGCTGGTGCCTTCGTAAATTTTGCCGATCTTGGCGTCGCGATAGAACTTTTCGGCCGGGTACTCGCGGGTAAAGCCGACGCCCCCGAAAAACTCCACGCATGCCGACGCGGTGCGCTCGGCCACTTCCGACGCAAACAGCTTGGCCATCGCCGCCTCTTTCACGAAAGGCTGACCCGCATCTTTCAGGCGTGCGGCGTTGTAGACCAGGAGCCGCGCGGCTTCGATTTCCATCGCCACCCGGGCGTATTGGAACTGCATGCCTTGGAATTCGGCGATGGCTTTGCCGAATTGAACGCGCTCGCGCATGTAAGTCATGGCTTCTGCAAATGCTCCTTCAGCCAGGCCGAGCATTTGCGCGCCGATGCCGATGCGGCCCTCGTTCAGGGCTTCGATCGCAATCTTGTAGCCGCGTCCGACTTCGCCGAGCACGTTTTCTTCGGGCACTTCACAATCGTCGAGCATGAGCTCGCACGTGCTCGAGGCCCGAATGCCGAGCTTGTCCTCCTTTTTCCCCACGGAAAAGCCCGGAAACGTGCGCTCCACCAGGAATGACGTGATGCCCTTGTAGCCTTTCGTCGAATCGACGTTGGCGAACACGATGAAGAGTGAGCTCTCGTGCGCGTTCGTGATCCAGAGCTTCCGCCCGTTCAGCACGAAGCGATCGCCGCGGCGCTCCGCGCGTGCCTTGAGCGCGAAGGCGTCGGAGCCGGAGCTGGCTTCGCTGAGCGCGTACGAGCCGACCCATTCGCTCGCGAGCTTCGGGCAGTAGCGCGTTTTTTGCGCGGCGTTTCCCCAGCGTAAAAGCGCGTTTTCGACCAGCGTGTTTTGCACGTCGACGAGCACGGCAACGCTCGGGTCCACCCGGGCCAGCGCTTGCACCGCCAGGATCGCGTTGAAAAAGCTGCTGCCGGCGCCCCCGTATTCGGTCGGGATTTCCACGCCCATCACGCCGAGCTCGAACAGCTCGCGCACGAGCGCGGGCTCGAGCCGCGCGGATTCGTCCATTTCGCGGACTTTTGGGCGGACGCGATCCCGCGCGAAGGCGAGGACCGTATCGAAGAAGAGTCGCTCTTCGTCCCGAAGCTCCGTGAGTGCGCTCATGTTGCCGGCTAAAATGCCCGGTCGCCGTCACCTCCGCAACTGGTACACTGCCGCCCTCATGGCAGGCAACAGCTTCGGTCAGGCGTTTCGGATCACCACGGCCGGTGAATCCCACGGTCCTGGCAATGTGGTCATCATCGATGGCTGCCCCGCCGGTTTGCCGCTCTCGGTCGACGATTTGCTGGTCGATTTGAACCGGCGTCGGCCCGGTCAGAGTCACCTCGTCACGCAGCGTCAGGAAACGGACGCTCCCGAGATCTTGGCGGGGGTGTTCGAAGGACGCACCACCGGTACCAGCATCGCCATCTTGGTGCGCAACGAAGATCAACGCAGCCGCGACTACAACGACATCAAGGACAAGTACCGTCCCGGTCACGCCGATTACACGTACGACGCGAAGTACGGCTTTCGTGACTACCGCGGCGGTGGGCGCTCGAGCGCGCGCGAAACGGTGGCACGCGTGGCCGCTGGCGTCGTGGCCAAGAAGCTGTGCGCGGAGGCGTTTGGCGGAACCATCGTCGGCTACGTGAAGCAGGTGGGAACGGTGATTGCCGAAATCGACGCACCCGAGCGCGTCACTTTGGCCGAGGTCGAGACTTTTCCGGATGGGACACCGAACATCGTGCGCTGCCCGGACGTGCTGCGCGCACGCGAGATGATCGAGCTCATCGAGCGCGTGCGAAAAGATCAGGATTCGATCGGCGGGGTCAGCGAAATCGTGGCCAGTCACGTTCCGGCCGGCCTGGGCGAACCTGTCTTCGACAAACTGAAGGCGGATTTGGCGAAGGCATTGTTCAGCCTACCAGCGGTCGTGGGCGTGGAGTACGGCTCGGGCTTTGCGAGCGCGACTCAACGCGGCAGTGAGCACAACGACGAGTTCTTTGCCGGCGAAAATGCGGCAGGCGAGCAACGAATCCAGACCCGCACCAACCGCCACGGCGGGATGCTGGGCGGGATCTCTTCCGGCATGCCGATCGTGGTGCGTGCGGCAATCAAACCGACGAGCAGCCTGTCGCGCGAACAAAAGACGGTCACGAGCGCGGGCGAGGACGCGGTGATTCGCACCAAGGGCCGGCATGACCCGTGTCTTCTGCCGCGCTTCGTGCCGATCGGTGAAGCGATGATGGCGATTGTCTTGGCCGACCACTACCTGCGCTTTCGCGGCCAGCGCCAGAGCTGAGGATTCATGGAAGGCGACGTTTTTTCCGGCACGTTCGCGCTGGTCACCGGTGCATCTTCCGGGCTGGGCGAAGAGTTCGCGCGGCAGCTCGCGCATCGTGGCTGCAATTTGGTCTTGACCGGACGCTCGCGCGAGAAGCTCGAAACGCTGGCCTCCGATCTAGCACGCATCAACGGCGTCGCGACGCGCGTCGTCACGGCGGATCTCGCGCAACCTGGCGGAGCCGAGCAACTCGCTTTGATCGTCGATGATCTCGGGGTCGTGATCGACCATCTGGTGAACAACGCGGGCTTCGGGGCCGCGGGCGCATTTGCCGAGAGCGATGCCGCGCGGCAGTCGGGCATGGTGCGCGTGAACGTGGAATCGGTGGTCTGTTTATCGCGGCATTTCCTGCCCGGCATGGTCCGCCGCAACCGCGGTGGGATCATCAACATCGGGTCTACCGCGGCGTATCAGCCGACGCCGTACATGGCGACGTACGGCGCCACGAAGGCGTTCGTGGTCAGTTTTTCCGCCGCGCTCGCGTCCGAGGTCGAGCAGACGGACGTGCGCGTGCTGGCGTGCTGTCCGGGCTTCGTCCCGACCGGCTTCCAGACTGCCGCTGGGATGCCGGACGGCAGCGTGCTGAAGCTCTCCAAGCTCGAGCCGAACGCGGTGGTGCAAAGCACGTTGGAGGCGTACGCCGCCGGACGCATCGTCTACGTGCCGGGTGCGGTGAACAGCTTGCAAACGACGCTGTCGAAGGTGCTCCCGCGTGCCGTCGTGGTGCGCGCCGCTCGCTACACCATGCGCAAGCTCGGTCGCGCCTGAGCCGAGCACCGAGCTGCGTTCAATCCTTCAGGCATTTGGCAAGCTCGCTCAGCATGCGATCGGCCAGGATCAGCCCATCGCTGAGCGCTTCTTGCTCGCCCGCGCGTCGCGTCAAGCGGCCGTCTGGACTGATGCGATAGAGCGATTTTTTCTGAGCGACGAGCGCGCTCACCTTGTGCGGATCGAGCGGTGTATCCGAAAGCAAGTGCAAGGTGGCGGACTTGGCCGTCGCTTCGCAGCCGACCGCGCGCAGCCGACGGAGCTCGGTCTTGAGGCGCATGAGCTCGACGAGCCGCCGCGCCGCCAGTGGCGGTGGACCGAATCGGTCTTCCATTTCGCGGGCAAGATCGTTTACTTCTGCCTCGTCGCTCGCGCTCGAAAGCCGCTTGTAGAGCGAGAGCCGGACGCCGACCTCCGCGATGTAGTCCTCTGGTAGTAAGGCCTCTACATCGAAGCTCAGATCTGGATCGACGTCATGGGTCACGGTTTCGCCGCGTAGCTCGTGCGTTGCATCTTCGAGCATTTTGCAAAATAGTTCGAAGCCAACGCTCTCGACGAAGCCGCTTTGCTCGGCCCCGAGCACGTCTCCTGCGCCGCGCAGCTCCATATCGAGTGTCGCGATGTGAAAGCCCGAACCGAGTTCGGTGTAGCGCTCGAGTGCCTCGATGCGAGCGCGCGCTTCGTCGCTCAATTGGCTCGGCGGGGGGACGAGCAAATAGGCATAAGCGCGCTCGTTGGCCCGCCCGACGCGGCCCCGCAGCTGATAAAGCTGTGACAAGCCGAACAGATCGGCGCGATCCACGATGATCGTATTCGCGCGCGGAATATCGAGCCCACTCTCGATGATCGCCGTCGCTACCAACACGTCGTACTCGCCTTGCACGAAATCGAGCATGGTTCGCTCGAGAGCGGCCTCGCTCATTTGGCCGTGCCCCACGGCCACGCGCGCTTCCGGGAGCAACGCCTTGATCCGTTCGGCTCGCTCGTAGATGCCGTCGACGCGATTGTAAACGTAAAATACCTGCCCGCCGCGCTCGAGCTCGCGCAAGATGGCGTCTTTGATGATGCCCGGATCGTATTGCGACACCACGGTGCGAATCGCGCGCCGGTCGACCGGCGGCGTCGTGATGATCGACATGTCGCGCAGCCCACCGACGGCGAGCTGCAAGGTGCGTGGAATGGGCGTCGCGCTGAGCGTGAGCACGTCTACCGACATGCGCAGCTGTTTGATCCGCTCTTTGTGCGTAACGCCGAAGCGCTGTTCCTCGTCCACCACGAGCAAACCCAGGCGCTTGAAGTGGACATCTTTCGACAGTAGGCGATGCGTGCCGATGACAACGTCGACACCGCCCTCTTTGAGACCCTTCAGCGTGCCCTGCTGCTCGGTCTTGGTTTCGAAGCGGCTCAGCGCGCGCACGGTCAGCGGATAACCGGCAAAACGGGCCGAAAACGTATTGAAATGTTGCTGCGCCAGGACCGTGGTCGGGCACAGCAACGCGACCTGGCGCCCGGCCATCGCGTTGTAGAACGCAGCGCGCAGCGCGACCTCGGTCTTGCCGAAGCCAACGTCTCCACAGACCAAGCGATCCATCACCTTGTCGCTCTGGATGTCGCGCAAGACCTCGGAAATCGCGGCCGCCTGATCGCGGGTTTCCTCGAACGGGAAGCTTGCCTCGAATGCCTGGTACTCGTCGTCTGGAGGTGCGAGGGGATCTTTCTTCAGCGCGGCGCGTTCGGCGTAGAGCTTCAAGAGCTCGTCGGCCATCTGTCGCACGCGCCGCTCTACGCGCGCTTTGGTCTTGCCGAAGGTCTGACCACCGAGGCGATCGAGCTTCGGTGTGGTGTCGCCGCCCGCGTATTTCTCGATTTGGTTGAGGCGATATACGGGCAAAAACAGCTTGTCGCCACCCGCGTACTCGACGACCAAGAGGTCGACGTGCACAGCGCCGATGGCGCGCCGCTCGAGGCCCAAATATTTGCCGACTCCATGATCGACGTGGACCACGAAATCGCCGACGCTGAGCGCGCGCAGATCTTGGAGCAGCGCGCGGGCCGAGCGCTTCTTTTCTGCGGGCCGGTGTGCACGCGCACCGAAAATCTCTTCCTCCGTGATCAGCACGAAGCCTTCGGCAGGTGCGAGCACGCCGCGCGTCAGCGTGGCGGTTGCGACGCGAACGTGGCTCGTTGAACCAGAGCCCTCACTCGCGCGCCAAACCGTGATCGTCACTCCTCGATGTGAGAGCAATGCCGCTAGGCGCTCCGCTTGGGTCTCGGTGCGCGCGCTGATCACGACCTCCAAGCCCGCATCGCGATAGGCGCGCACGCGATCCAAGAGGGGCTCCAGCGCGCCCTGTTTGCCGTGCTCGGTGCGCGCGCTTTTCACGGCCCGCGATAGATCGGACAAATCGGAGCAGGCGAGCGTGGGCGCTTCTGGCGCGACGCTCTCCAAGCTCGACAGCACGCTCTCGGTCGCGGGCCCGGCAACGGCCGTGCGGTGCAGCGCGACGCTCGTGTGCTTTGCCAGTCGCTGTTCCAGCTCTTGTTCCGCGACATACAGCGCGCGCGCTGGAAAGTGGGGCATTTGGCGGCGGGCGGCCTCACCAGCCAGGCCGCGTTCGAGCTCGCTGCGGATGGCGCGCACGACGGTACCTGGATCGTCGACGACGAACACCGCGTCCGGAGCGAGGTAGTCGAAAATCGTCTCCAGCTCGAAAAAGGCCGGCAGGTAGCCGTCGCTGCCGAAGAAGGCGCGACCGGTCGCCAGATCATCGATCAATTGCCGCGTCTTCGTGGACGGAAAATTAACCGTGTCGCACAGCGAACGCAGCACTTCGCGCGCCCGCGCCTCCGACTCTTCCGTGACGATGGCGTCGCGCGCCGGCGGCACCACGACTCGTTCAACTGGCGTGAGCGTTCGCTGATCTTCGGGGTCGAACGTTCTGAGCGAGGAAATCAGATCCCCGTACAGCTCGACGCGAATCGGCGCGGTCAGCTGGCCCGGCCAGATGTCGAGCAGTCCGCCGCGGAGCGCATAACTGCCCGGATCTTCCACGACCGGCACGCGCAGATAACCGGACGCGGTCAGCTTTTGCGATAAGGCGACCACGTCGAGCTCATGCTCCACAATCAGCTCGACCGTGGCCTCGCGCAGCGCGCGTCGCGGTGGCACGCGCCGCACGAGCGCGCCCGCCGTGAGCACGAGCTGTGAGCGCGCGGGATTCGAGAGCAGCTCGTACAGCGCGGAGGCGCGCAGCATTGCGGCGCGCCGGTCGCCGTGCACTTCTGCGTACGGCGTTGCCTCGGGGGCCGTGAGCAGCAAGGGCGGTGAAAGATCGAGCGCCGGAAAGCGGCTGAGCGGTAGTCCTCGGGCGAGCGCCCCGAGATCGCCCGCGGCTTGCTGCGCGGTCTCGGTGCTGCCGGCAAGATAGACGATTTGTCGCGCCCCCTGGCTCGCGAGCGCGTGGCCGACGAGCGCCGGCGCAGAGCCCGCCGCCCCCACGAAGCTAATCCTGGTTATGCCTGCGAGCGCGCTGCGGGCGGCATCCGCACTGGTGACGATCGGCCGATCTTCCGGCAGCTGCGGGACGAAGTTGGGGGCTTCGAAGCTCAGATCGGGCGAGGACATGGCGCGCGCATTCTTACTCCGTGCTCACGTTTTGCAGCACGTAGATCAGATAATTTCGCGCGAGCAGAGCGTAAGGCCCGCCCTGGTGTTTCGCTAGCTGCCGCCGGTACGAAACTGCCGCACCCTCGCTGTCACCCGTTCGGTAGAGCAGATAGCCGAGCGCCATCTCCAGCGGATACTCGGGATCTTTGGCGCCGAGCGCCGTGGCAATGCGGAGGCGTGCGCGGTCTTCGTCGGCGGCTGCACTCTCGAGACCCGAGCCGCGCTCCGGATGCTGCAGCAAGAAGCGATAGTAGGTGCGCCACTCGTTCAGCGACGGCGCGAACGGATAGACGCCCCTTTTTCCGATCAAGTCCGCCCAATACAGATGAAAGAGCACTCGCAGCGTTGCTTCATCCGGTAGCAGCCGCCCCGACGAATCGAGCCAACCGCTCCGCCTGGCGTGTGCGAGGAAATTTCCGCCTAGTTCTTCGAGCTCAGAGCTCGGCTCCTTGCCGCGTTCGAGGTGCTCGAGCGCGGCAAGGAAGTATTGGGTCTGTACCGCTCGCAGAAGCAGGAGCAGGGGTGCTTCGTTGGCGTCGAATACGCCCTTCACGCGCGCGCGGATGTCATCTCGCTCGTGGCTCGTGGCCTCGCCGCGGGCACTCGCCCGACCGAAACGCCGCACCGCTTCGCCGACCGCGCGCACGTCGAACGGTAACCCCTCTCGCTCTGCGCGCTTCGCCTGCGCCCGCTCGTCGATCTCACTCCGCCGCGCTTCGCGCCGGTCGATGAGCGGAAGTGGAAGCGTCTGTGGAGCCGCGGCGCGTGGCAGCACGAGCAGGGCAAAGGTCAAGACCATCCCGACGGTGACGAGCCCAAGCTCGAAGCCCGCGAAATGCCGGCGGAAGCGGCTCCGAATCGGCGGAGGCCTGGCGCTCTCCGGGAGCTTCTTGACAAGATCGGCGTCCCGTCTCAAGGGTGTGTTTTGGGCGTCAGGTCGCGTCTGCATCCATTCTGCCCGCGGAGTTAGTCGTGGAAGACAAACGAGTTCATCCCCGAGTCAATCTCGATGCCGAGGTCTCTTGCGAGCGGCGCGACTCAGCGCCCTTCCAGGGGATGGCGAAGGACATCAGCATCGGCGGTATGTTCATCGAGTCGACCGAGGTTCTGCCTTTCGGCACCGAGATTACCATCGTGGGCAAGCTTCCCGGCACGAAAGCCGCGGTCCGCTTGCCGGGAATCGTGCGCTGGGCAAAACCGACGGGCTTTGGCGTGCAGTTCGGCTCGCTCGGCGCACGAGAAACTCACGCCATCAGCCAACTCCTCAAGCGCTGAGCGTACCGGAAACGAGCTCATGAGTTTGGTCCCTTCCTCACCCGAGGCGTTCTTCTCCACTTACATCCCGGCTCGCTTCGCCGAGCTTGCCGGCTTCGAAGGCGCAAGCTCTTCTGGCTGCGTGCTGTTCACGGTGCCCGGCGCAGGTCAGTGGGCGTACCGGCTCACCCAGGGAAAGCTACTCGTAGAGCCGAGTGCGAGCGCGGACGCGATCGTGAGCATCACCATCCCCGAGCCGAGCTTCGAGCCCATCGTGATCGCGGGGGCCGAGCGCCTGGCTGGCCAAACCTTGTCGCCGGAGCGCCAGCTGCTCGCGTTTCGGGCGCTCACGCTCGATGCCCAGCGCGTCCAGCAAATCCGTGCGGTCACGGGCTCGGTCGCCTTCGCCGTGATCGACGGCCCGAACACCCATCGCGTCTACGTCACTCCCGGGCACGCGCAGCCGAACCTCACCCAACCCGAATGCGAGATCTCGTGCGAAGCGGACGCCTTCTGGGGTCTGCAGAGCGGGACCCACAACCCGATCGAACTGCTCATGGCAGGCAAGCTGAGGATCGCCGGGGACGCGCAAATTCCGATGGCGCTGAGCGGCCTCTTCGTGTGAGCGCGGCGATCGACGCGGAAGCGTAGAACGGGTCGCAGGGCTCGCCTTGGGCAAGCGCTTCAGGGCGCGCCCGGCACCGGAGGCAACGCGGCCCAGGTCAATGACTCACCCTCTTGAGTCGAGACTTGCTGCGCCTTCCAACTCTTGAGTGACATGAGCCAGATGCCCGGGTTCTTGTTACGATTCGAGAAGAACGCGACGAGCCGCCCGTCCGGGCTGCATGCGGGATAACTGTTCGAGCCCTGGTTCTGGGTCAGCCTGGCCATATTTTGGCCTTTCTCAGCGGCGATCACCAAATCTTGGCGATTATTGCCTACGGCCACCGAGTACACGAGTTTCACGCCGTCTTCGGTATCGCAAAAGGTGGGCGAAGCGGCCGTGAAGCCCGCGGGCGATACGGCCTTGCCATCAATCCAGATGCGCTGCGAGCCCTGCTTCGGATCGCCGCCGACCCAAGCAAGCTTTCCCGACGGACTCCAAGTGGGCCGAGTCGCAAGCTCGCTCGTGGAGACTTTCTTCATCCCGCTGCCGTCGGGATTTCCAACGTAGATTGCGCTCCGACCATCCTCGCTCACGGCGAGAGCGAGCTTCGTGCGATCCTTGTTGAATGCCAGGCTGTAGATCGACGTCTTGAACGGCAGAAGGATCGGTTTGTTTGCCCCCTGCGCGTAGTCCATCAACGTGAAGGGCGCATAGTTGTGGCTGAGCGCATAATAAATATGGCCGGGTGGACCGAAAGCCGGAGCGATCGCGGTGTCGTTCGCATCGGTCAGGGGCGAGAGGCCGTTGCCGTCGGCGTCCATCCGAAAAATGCGCCGGTTATTGACCCATTTCCCGGAAAACGCGAGCTCACTAGCAAAGCTTCCGGGACGACCGGTCAGCGCGCCGAGCAACGCATCCGTGATGCGGTGCGCGGTGATGCGCGCGTCGGTCTTGTTCACGACGATCGTCTTTTGATAGACGGGCTCCTTGCCCACGTTCAGAAAGTACGCGATGCCGAGGACCTGAATTCGATTCGCGTCCTTCTTCTGTGCCGAAACTTTGACGATCGCCTCAGCGCCGAGCTTCTGCCACGCTTCGACGTCGACCGGATCTTCGAAGCCGTACAAACCTTGGGGCGCTTTGCTGTCCGGGATCACGTCGAACAAGCCCGTGAGCTCGAAGTCGCGTCGCACCACGCCGCGCACGATGACGTCTTCCAAATCGGGGGAGAGCGAAGGCAGGATCGCGATCTTTGGCAGGCGCTCCTGGGTCGTGATGCCGGTCACGACGAACTCGCCGAGCACGTCTTCGTTCGGCGGAGCCGCCGGCGTGGGTGCGGGGGCGTCGGCGGCTGCGGGAACCGCGAAAAAAAGCAGCGCAAGGGTCGCGGCGATCAGTCGCATTTAGCGGCCTTTCCAGACAAGATGGGGTGGAGCAACGTGCCGGGCGAAAGATCTGGGTAGAGCGGGGGCGGCGGCGGCAACTCTTGCCCCACGAGCGAATCGAGGGTCGATTTGACTTTGGCGTCGAAGACTTCGTTGTTGCTTGCGCGCGTCACCGTGTAACCGGTGATCGTGCGATCAGCACCGACGGTGACGGCCGCGGCGGCATTGAGCCCGTGCAGCACGTCGCAGGGCACGCTGGTGGGCGGCTGAAAGCGGACCTGAAACCAAGAGAAGATCTTGGCCTTGTACAAGTCGAGCGCGCGCGCCTTCAGCGGATCGGTCTCGGTCCCATTCTTCGTGCCGTCCGCAGCGCCTTCGGTGGCAAGGTTCGGTTCTTCCTTCGGAGGCGCCGCGTCGAGCACTTGATGATCGACCTCTTTGGCGATTGCGGCGTCCGGGGGCGGCGCTGCGGCGTCTGCCGTGGCCACCGGAGTGGTCGGAATGGCGTCCGGTGTTTTGGCTGCTTTTTCCGAAGGCGCGCTCTTCTCTTCGAAGCGCCGCACGGGGGCCTGCTTGGTCCACATATCCGGCAGCTTCATCTTGACCTTCTTGCTACCGAGCTTGAGCAGCGGCAGGTCATCGAGCACTGGCTTGACGGCAATCGGCACTTCTTCCGCGGGCGGCGCTTCACGCGCTACGATTTTCGCGCGGTTCTGCCCGGCCGTAACCAGCAACGCAAACAAGCCAAGCTCGACCATGCCGGCGAGCACCGCGGCCAGCGCAAACTCCCTCGGCAAGAAGACGCTCGCGGCCATGACTCAGGGCGCCTTTGCGCCCGGCTTCTTCTTGTCCTCGGGCGCGTCGGTGTCTGGCTCGATTTCGGGTTGAACCAACAGATTGAGTGATTCGACCCCGCTGTTTCGCGCCGCGGCGACGACCGTCGCCACGACGCCGTAGCGAGCGTCTTTGTCGGCGCGAATGTAGAGCTCGTGCTCCTTTTGTACGCGGGGATTGTCCTTCAGCGCTTGGTCCACGTGTGAGGTCACGTCCTCTTCGCCGAACAAGATTTTCTCGTCTTTGGTGACGGTGACCAGCAGCCGTGCGTCTTTCACCGGCGTATTTGCAGCGTGCACTTCCGGCAAATTGATGCGCAGACCCGTCGTGAGCAGCGGCGCAGTCACCATGAAGACCACCACGAGTACCAACATCACGTCGACCAGCGGCGTGATGTTGATGTCACGGAATCCGCCGCGACGGCCTCTGCGAGCGGCACCCATTGCCATGGCTCAGCCTCGGCCGCGCGTCAGCGGCACGGCGTCGCTCGGATCGGCGATCAGCGTCTCTACCCAGACCTCGGCAGAAGCAGTCAGCTCGTCGAGCAAATCCCCGATGCGCTTGTCGACGTAGTTGAAGCCGATCGTCGCGGGAATCGCCGCAACCAGGCCGAACGCGGTCGCGATCAGCGCTTCACCGATGGCCGGCGCCACCACCGGTAACGACGCGCTCTTCTCGACCCCAATGCGCAAGAACGCATCCATGATGCCCCACACCGTGCCGAACAGGCCGATGAACGGCGCGGCCGATGCGATGCTCGAGAGCGTGGGCATCAGCGCCATCGAGCGCTGTTGCTCGCTGGCGATGGCGCGCTTGGCGACAGCCATGAGCAACTCCGATGTGAGGCGCTGCTGATGGTGGCGCTTGGCGAGCTCGAGCACGACGCGCGCGCCAGGCGCGGACCTGTGCTGGATGGCGAGCGCGATCAGGTCCGAAGAACGCTCGACACCCATGGCCGCTTTTTCGAAGGCGTGATGGGTGCTGCGCAAACGCCCGAGTTGTGCGGACTTGAGAAACCAAATCAACCAAACCAAGAGCGAAGCCGCGATCAGGATCACGAGCACGACGAGCACGACACCGGACGCGCCGAGCATGAGCCCGATCGGGTCGACTCCTTTGGGATCAGCTGCCGCAGCTGCGAAGGCGGGTGTCATGGCTCGACTCAAATGCATCTCACTCTCGGTTGGGAGGAATAGTCCTCACAGCTGCGGCGCCGGGTACGGCAAAATCGCTTTCGAGGATCAGTGACCGAGGACCACGTCGACGCGGCGATCCTTTGCCCACGACGCCTCGTCGGTGCCGGTAGCGTCGAGCTTCCCTCGTGAAGTGGTGGCGATCTTGTCTGCGCTCATGCCTTCGGCGGCGATCGCGCTCTTGACGTTGTCTGCGCGGCGGCCACCGAGGACCATGTTGTATTCTTCGTCACCGCGCGGGTCGGCGTGACCGACGAGACGGAGCTCACGGCCTTTGAGCGGGCCGGTCATGAAGCAGTCAGCGAGCTTCCTGAGCACGGCCTTATCCTGCGGCCGGACGTTCGCCGAGTCGTAAGCGAAGAAGGCCTCTGCGTCGGTGATGCCACAGGCCTTTCGAATCTCATCGGAGATATTGATGTTCGACTGCGACGGAACATCGCCGGCCTTTTCGGCGGGCGGCGCGGGCGGCGGCGGTGTGGTGGTGGTGACGACGGTTCCGCCAGTCGGCGCTTTGGGCGGAGGAGCCGGGTCAGAGCCGCACGCAGTGAGGGTAGCGGTGGAGAGGAAGAGGATTGCTGCGACGTACTTCATGAGAGCCTCCTATGCGCGGCGTGCCCGCGATTTGGGCGCGCTTGGTATACCTCGATGCTCGGATTTCCGGGCTGATAGAAACCCGAGCGTGAGCGTTCCGGCAACGTGCGACGCACCCCGTGTATTCCGATGTAGGCCGATGTTTGCGGTGGCCCGACGTAATATACTTTAATATCAAAAGGTTAGCGCCCGAGCGCGAGTAAAACGTAAGCCAACAGGCCCACCGTGGCGAGCCCGAAGGCTGCGGCCAGCACCAGCGCGCCGGTCCGCGGTCCAGAAGTGCGTGGCGGCGAGCGGGTCGCTTCGAGCTGGGCGAGCGCCACGATGGCCACGCCTGCGAGTCGCTTTTCGGCGACAGCGCCGCGCTCGCGATCGCCCTTCATTCCACGATAGCGCGCGGCGGCCTCCGCGAGTTGCGACGTCTCTTGGCAGTGCTCGAGGAACGCTCCGTGCGCTCGCTCCTCGTTCCAGTGATCGAGCACGTTCTTCCACAGCGCTTCCAGCGCGGCGTCGGCCATCGCTCAGAGCTTCAGCTCCCGAGTCAGTCGTTCCGCCAACGCGAAGTAGTCTCGCCGCTCGTAGCGTTCATTGAGAATGTGAAAATCTTTGCCGCTCAGGCCCACGCAGCCGAAGCAATACGAACAGTTGCTGAGCGCGCTCGAGCGAATGACGTAGGAGCTCGTGGAGCAGTTTTCACTGTCGATACAATGCTGGCAATTGTAGAGCCCGCGGCAGCCTCGACAATGCAGGCTGTCCGAACAGTGCGCACAGCGCACGCAGAAATTGCAGCGGATGAGGTGTTCGGAGTCGCTGCAAAAAGTGCACGAATCGCAGGCCACGCAGCGCTCGCACGCAACGCACGACTCGTTTTCGCGCTCTCGCCCGAGACCGGCCATCAGCTTCCGGAGCCTCATTTCGAAGGCGCGCGCGGTCAGCTTCGTTTCTTTCGCCATGAGAACTAGGAAGCTCGGCCTCAGGTGCGCAGCACGCGGCGGAGCTCCGCCGCGCGGGTTCGTGTTTCCTGATTCTCGGCGCTATCTTCCAGCCGCTTCAAGCGCTGTTCGAACACGGGCAGTTTGATCGGCGTCTGTCGATCCAAAAGCGACGCGAGCACCTCGAGCGCGTGGCACACCTCTCCCTCATCGGAGTGCTCGAGCAGCTTGAGCTGCACGGGTTGCTCGTCGGGAAATGTGAAGCCGCCTTTGCGGTAGGCATTGGCAGCGCGGGTTACCGCGCTCGCTCCCTCGCTGTCGAGCAAGCGCGACAACAGATGCCGACGCTCGAGCTCTACGTCGTCCAGAGCCGTAGTTTGGGTGATGATGCGGGCTGCGCGCTTGGGCGGACCTGGAATTGGCGTTTCCAGTCGCGGCGCGGCAGCCTCGGCTGCGCTCGGCTGCGCGCCGGTGTCGGCCGAAGGGCTTGCGTTGGACGGCCGCCGTGCAAGGACTACCTCGGGCAGAGGTGGCGCTTGGCGTCGCTGCGGCCGAGGGCGCTCTGCCTTGTCGGACTTCTTATCCGGTCTCTTGCTACGTCGGGACATGGTAGTCGCAGACGAAGCCCGAAATAGCACGATGGGCTCGGGTCAGGTTTCCAGAAATGGGCCGGGCTCGACCGGGCGCCCCGAGCTAGCTACTGTCCGCGCCCAGGCTCATGGCTTTGCCTCGAATTTTCGGCATTTTGGTGGTGGTCGTCGGTTGCTCCCGAGCGCCCGCAAAAACACCGGTGTCCGCTTTGCCCGCGCCTCCCGCACAGCCAGCGCGGTCCGCGCCCGACGCCAAGTCGGAGCGCGTGCGTTCGCGTACGCTGGATCTGCCGATCGAGTTCGTGCTGCCGGATAAGGCCGAGTGGCGCATCAGCGAAGGCCGCGCTTGGCTCGAGGCACGACAGCCCGAAACCGCCTCCTCCTTCGCGCTTCGCACCTGGCGCGCCGAGCGCCTGGTTCGGCGCAGCGAGTGCGCGGAACAAGCGCGCATCGTCCGAATGACGATTCCGGTCGTGCACGACGAGTCGATCCTCGACCAGCGCGCGTTTCCGGCACCGGCGGGTTTCGATGCGGAGCTGATCGTGGGCGCCGAACCGAGCCCCGAAGGCGTCTCCGGCTTCGCGCTCGTGTTCGGTGCGTCGGTCGGATATTGCTATGCGGCGGTGTTCACGACCACCGCTTCCGGGAACGATGCCGAGCAGGAGATTGCGGCACGCCTGAGGTTCGCCGTAGATCGCGTGTTGAGCAGCGTGCGCACGCGCCGCGTCGACGATCGGGCGGTACGCCGCCACCTCGTTTTGAGTCCCAAGCCGCCCGCCAGCGTGCCGCCCAACGAGAGCAGGTGACACTTTAGAAACCTTGGCGTCTCGCTCGCGCCATCGTCACGGCACGGAGCACGGGCAATTCTGGCTTCGAGGATCGATGTCTTTGAAGTCCGATGGCGCGCGCTCTCTGCGCCCCCGCATAGTGGAAGAAGTCCTGCGCCCTCGCGCGACCGACTTGGCAGTCCGACTCGCCGAGCAGGTGCGCCGCTTGCGGATTCAGGCTGGGCTCACCCAGGCGGAGTTGGCGGCGCGGGCCGGTGTCACCGTGGAAACCGTCGCCCGACTCGAACGCGTGCTGCGTGGTCGCTTGTCGGCCAACGCAAACCCGTCGCTCGAGACCATGGAAAGAATCGGAACTGCGCTCGGTGTGGAGGTCGCCGAGCTCCTGTCAGCGCCGACGAAGAGCAAGCCACGGGACGACCGGCTTGCGGCCGTGCTGCGCGGGGTCAGTGCCGCCACGCGGCGGCGCGTGATTCGCGTGGCGGAAGCCCTCGTGCGCGAGGATCGCGTGGACGCAAAGCCCGCGCTGCGCCGGCGCTAACTGTCGCGCTCCCACGCTTTCAGAAAGCGTGGACGGCGCGCTCGAGCTTCGCCCGAACTTTTCCGGCGAGTGGCCCGACGATCAGCACGTTTAGGGCGTCGCGCGTAAACAGGCGCGCGGCGGCGCTGCGCACCTGAATAATCGTGGTCGCCTCGAGCACCTCGAGGCGCTCGGCCGGGGTGCGTGCAATGCCGGTCAGCTCGCCCAACCCGTAAAACGCCGACAGGGCGCCGGGATCGTCGTCTTGCTCGGCGAGTTGCCAAGCGAAGCGTCGCTTGGCTTTGTCGAGCTCGCTTTGACTGGGGCCCGCGTCGCGCAATTCGCGCATCACCGCGAAAATTTCGCTCAGCACCCGCTCGGCTCGCTCGGGCGCCGCGTCGGCGGCGATGTCGAACAGGCCCGCGTCCGCATACGCTTCGTAGCTCGCCGATACGTCGTAGCAAAGCCCGCTCTCGTCGCACAGCCGCTCGTAGAGGCGCGTCGCCATGCCGTCGTCGAGCACGCGCAGGAGCAGCTCCGTGGCCGGCTCGTCTGGATCGTGTTCGCCGGGTGCGCGCAGTCCGACCCGCACCGCTGCCTGACTCCCCGCGTAACGAACGTGCGAAAAACGTGCTCCGGATTGAGCCGCGGGCGGGCCGGCCGTGGGCTCCACCCCGTGCGGCATGGCCGAGAAAACCCGGGCAATTTGCGCCAAAATTTGCTCTGGGTCGATCGGCCCCGCCACCGTGACCACGCTGCCCTCGGCGATGTAGTGACTCGCATGGTGCGCGCGCAACATCGGCACATCGAAGCTGTCGAGCGTCTTCAGCGAGCCCGTGATCGGAAAGCCGAGCGGGTGATCGGCAAACGCCAATGCGCGAAGTAGCGTGTCGGCTTCGACCGAGCGCCCATCTTCGTCGAGGCTCTCCAGAATCTCTTCCCGTACGATGCCCTTCTCGACCTCGAGCCCGGAATAGATCGGCGCGAGCAACACTTCTGCCAGCACGCCGAGCAACGGCGAAAGATTCTCCGGTGGCGCGGCCAAGCTGATGGCACCGTGATCGACGTACGTGGCGGCCGACAGCGCGCCGCCAAGCGACTCGAAAGCGAGCGCCAGCGCATGCGCAGAAGGATGCGACGCGGTACCGCGGTGCAGCATGTGCTCGAGGAAATGGCTGATCCCGTTCTGCTCTGCGCTCTCGAAACGCGAGCCGATGCGGGTGTGGATGTCGATCACGCTGCGCCGCACGTGCGGCATGCGGACCGCGCTGACGCGCAGGCCGTTGTCGAGCTTGACCTCGACGCGCGGCAAAGTGGAGTTCACCTGGCGCTTGGCGGTCACTCGTCGTCGTCTCGCGAGCCCGACTTTTGCTCTTCTGCGAACTTGGGGTCGACCTTCAACTTGTCGCCGAGCTTGCGGCGCAGCTCGCCCACGTAGCGTGTGAGCGCGTCGTTCGCTTTGGCGACCGTCAACGGACCGACGATCTGGTCCTTGTTCTTATCGAACTCGGCGCGCTGCGCCGGGTTCTTTTCTTTGAGCTGAATCACCAGCGCGCCATCACTGGTCAGGATCGGTGTTTGCCACACGTCGCCCGGGTTCTTCAGCTCGAACGCGCGCGCGGCTAGCGGCTCCTTGGGCGTGACCTGGGGCACCGGATTGCCGGAGATGCCAAACGGCGCCGAGATTTCCAGCTTCGGTCGGTCGCTCGCGGCGAGCGCAGGAACTGGCGCGGCCCGCTCATCGCCGGCTTTTTTGGCCGGTGCGGGCAAGGTCAGCGCGAGCTCTGCGTCGAGCGCGTCCTCCAATTTGGCGCCAGCCTGAGCGCGCTTGATTAGGTTCTCGCCGAACGTCTTGACCTTCTCGTCCGCGACGAAGCGAACGTACAGCTTGCGCGCCACGTAGCGTTTACCGACGGCTTCGAGGTTGGTCGCGTCGAGCTTGGGATCGACCTCGAGCAGATGAAACCCGCGCGGAGTTTCGATGATCTGCGATAGCTCTTTGGGCTTCAACGCCTCGGCGGCCTTGGCGAGCTCTTCGTGTCCGACGCCGTAACTCGCGGAGATGCAGCCGAGCTCACCGCCGGTGACGGCCGTTTGCCCCTCGCTCAGCTCGCGCGCCACGTTGGCGAAGGCTTCGCCCTTGCTCACGCGCTCGCGTGCCGCCTCGATCTTCTTGCGCAGCTGCGCGCGATCCTCGTCGTTCGCACCCGGGCCAGCTTCGAACAAAATCTCACGCGCCGGCACGCAGCCCGCCGTAAAATTGGCTTTTTCGGTCTCCCACGCGGCATCGACTTGGGCTTTGTTTTCCGCCGTCCATTTGTCGAGTGCAGCGTCGCTCAAGTCAGCCGCGTATTTGGCAAACCAGTCGCGTTGTAGGGCCACGCTGCGGATCGTGGCCGTACTGCGCTCTTGCTCGAATTTGGCGAAGGCCTCTACGTCCGAGACGCGCACGGGCTCGCGAACCAAGGCGCGCATGCGCGCGGCAACCAGCTCGCGCTGCTGCATTTCCTTGAACTCCTTGGGTCCGCGATTGGCGAGGATCCGCACTTCGCGCTCGTACACGGCATAGTCGAAGGGTTCGTTGGCGGTGCGCTTCACGTGCAGCTCGCGCACCATCGTGTCTGCGCCTGGTTCGCAACCGGGTCGATCTTCCGAGCGGCGGCACAGCCCGAGCTGATAACTGAGCTTCTCCGAATCTTCCGCGGGCAGCGACACGTGGGCACGGCCGTTGAACAGCTCCTCCTCGACCTCGCTCTCACTGACGCTGATGCCGAGGCGTTCGGCTTCTGCCACGAGCAGCTCGCGCTCGACCAAACCGTCGAGCACCTTCTTGTGCAGCGAGAGCTGGCGTGCGGCTTTCGGGTCGACGCCGCGTGGCACGATCAAGCCAAAGGAGGCGTAGTACTCCTTGGGGTCGACGCACGTGCCTTTGATTTCGAGCGCGCACTCCTTCTTGAGACTGGCAGTGGGGCCATTTCGGCCAGCGCGAAACTCGAGTGCGAACACCAGAATGATCGAGAAAGCGATGCCTCCGACGATCACCTGGGAGACTCCGCCACCTCGGAAA